>Ga0307478_10000096_pt1 | contig 103851 bp, 83 predicted proteins | sample atmos_gasesECM4C_2_FD_203713 | JGI IMG/M metagenome (GOLD analysis project Ga0307478, IMG submission 203713) | Hardwood forest soil microbial communities from Morgan-Monroe State Forest, Indiana, United States - atmos_gasesECM4C_05 | ecosystem: Environmental > Terrestrial > Soil > Temperate...
CTACCTCATCCATGATCGCGATCCGTTGTTTACGGCCGAGTTCCTGAGCCTGCTGGCCGAAGCGGGCGTAGCCTCGGTGAAGCTTCCACCGCGCAGTCCCAATTTGAACGCGCACGCGGAACGGTTTATACGGACGATCAAGGAATCGTGTCTGGAGCGGGTGATCTTGTTCGGGGAGAGCGCGGTGCGGAAAGCGACTGCTGAATTCATGGTGCGTTACCATAGCGAGCGCAACCACCAGGATTTGAACAATGCACTGATCTGTCCCGAGCCTGAGCATGCGGGCGGCGAAGGCGAAGTGCATCGGCGGGAACGTATCGGCGGGCTGCTGAACTACTACTACCGCAAGGCTGCCTGAGAATCACTCCGACCTTTGACCGGGACACGTGGTGTCCCATGCACCGTTGCACCTGAACTCGCTACACTCCGTTCGGGACTGCTGGTGGACTATCGAGCGGGGGAATTGATCGACAACCCCAACGTGGGTACGTCTCCCTATCGGTCTATCGGTCGGACTGCACGGACCACTTTAGCACCGCCCAGGACAGAACGATCGATTTTTCGGACACTGCGGGGTCGCTGATATCTCGGGCTATCTGGCTCATCCATAGCCCGTTACTATCAGCTCACTGCCGAGGAAAGAAGGTATTGAAGGCCCAGCGCAGCTGCTGGGCTGATTTTGTGCATGCAATCAACCGAATTACGGGGAGGAACATGCCTGACTGGTCAAAAGAAATCCATGCGGCGTTGGCGGGACAGTCCCGATTTCAGAGCTGCTCGTCCAGCTCCGCCCATACGCTGGCGAGCTCAATGCGGATCGGTGTGTCGGCAAGGTTCAGCTCTGGTTTGTCCGGATCTTCGAAGCCGTGAGGACCGCATACGTACGCGCGACGCTGGCCGGGGTCGAGCAGCCAGATGTGCTGGATTCCAAAGACAACGTAGTCGTCGACGCGCTCACGCATTGCGCGCAGCGTGTCGTCTTTCGAGAGAATTTCAATCACCAGCAACGGAGGATGCGTCACTACCTGCTCCCGCGGCGCATCGGCGCGTAGTACGCAAATGTCAGGGACTCGGAAGCGGGTTGGGCTGACCTGGACCCGAAGTTCGGTCATTGCGGTGATATTCCATACATGCCGATTGTTTCTGAAAATTGGTCCGAGAATCAGTTGCAACAACGCGTGTTCACGTTCGCCCAAATTTCTCTCCTGCAGTTCGCCGTCGACGTAGTCGCGGTCCGGGCGATAGCTGGTCGCCAGGTACTCGCTTAGCGGAATGGCCGCATGGGTCGCCATAGTGTGGATAGTATAGCCGCCCGTAAGCTCACCTTTCTCTACAATCCGCCAGAGTGTCCCCGCGAAATCGCTAACGAGTTTGGCGCACGCGGCTGTTTCTTCGATTCGAGTATGCGGGAAATGTGCGGGAACGGGGTACAAAACCAGCCTAAACCAGCCGAAAACGCAGAGGCTAAATGCAATGTTTTCCAGGCTGTAGTTGGCTGCTCTTGTATGGTCTGGCAGGCTTCAATGGGCTCTAATCAAGGTCGGTAGTTCAAATTCCCCCCGCAACCAACCGACAGCTTAATCGTTGCAATCACTTCCGAATCCTCCCCGTACTCCTCGGACGATGGGTGAAATTCTGACGATTATTGCGATTGATGTTTATGGCTCTGCCGAGGGCCTCGGCGACGCTTCGACGATGGTTGCTGCACCGTTGCTGCAAACCGCGATTCAAAATCTCCAAGGGCTCGCACCGCACACGCGTGCGGCTTCGGCCTTCAGTTCGTCGAGGTAAGAATCCGCAGAGCACCTCATTTCACTAACTTGCGGCAGTTGCACAGGTGAACTGGGTCCAATTGCCAACGCGGAGAAGAGGCCAGTCCGCAACGGTTGGTAACACTGCCACCGCCAAAATGCAAAGCGAGTCGAACGAAAACTGGGTGCCAACCCGGTTTGACGTGGGTCCATTTATGGATTCCAGCTTTCTGGCCCCTGTTCGTAAGTTTTTCAAAAATATGCTCCTGAGCGCTACCGAGCGTTCTCCGTAACTCTCTGATTACAAAGTGCCTCGCAACTTTCACACGGTGGAAGTCATAGGTTCGAATCCTATAGCGCCCACCATTTTTCAATGCACTACGAGTCGCTGTGACCCGGCTGTGATCCATTCGCGAAGGCTCTTTCAGGAACCTTGCTGGTCAAGACCCGCCTTGCATACGTTTCTGTATCGCGAGGCTCAACCCGACGCCCACATCTACACAAATGACGGAAGCAAGCTTCCCCGTAACCTCAGTCGCGAAAGTTCGCAACGTACAGCAAACCCAAGTGGACAGGAGCTGGCCGCGCCAAAAACCGAATCGGTTAGCAGCGAGGGGGCGGCCCTCCGAAAAGGAGCAAGGTCATAGCCTCGGAATGGGACTCGCATGAGATGCAATAACGGGGAATTGACCTATGGTCCGGCTGTCAGCGTGGGCCACCACTTCAGCAGATCCATGAGAACTGAATATTCTTCGCGCTTCCATGAATAGCCGGCTTCACAACTTCGCGTTAAGCCCATCATTCGAAATGTGATCGAAGGTAGTGGAGGATGCTTGTGTGGGGACGAACGGACGAGAGTCACAATTTAAAGACGAAGCCGCAGCCCACCCCAACCCTGCCAAACGTTGACACCTGGGTGGTCTCTTAAGTAGGACCGTGGCCAAGTCGCGCGCTGGCCGCTGGTTGCCTCCGAGGGTTGGAGAAATCGTCCGATGAGAAATGGGATTAAATCTTTGCTGACCTGGGCGGCGTTGCTTGTCCTCGTGCTGCCTGCCGTCCAAGCCCAGGCTCACCGCGCGCCGCGCGCCGCAGATGGCCACGTGGACTTGAGCGACATCTGGGAGGCGCTCAACACCGCCAACTGGGACCTGGAGGACCATTCGCCGCACGCCGGACCGATGTGGGAGATGGGCGCCATCGGAGCCGAACCAGCCGGTCAGGGCGTCGTCGAAGCCGGCGCGATTCCCTATCTTCCTGCGGCACTCGAAACGAAGAAAACCAACTTCGCCAACCGGCGCACCAACGATCCCGAAGCCAAATGCTACATGCCCGGTATTCCTCGTGCGAACTACATGCCATTCCCGTTTCAGATAATACAGTCCGCTAAGGGCGTCTTGTTCGTCTACGAATATGCCAGCGCCAATCGCTTCGTGAACATGGGCAAGCCAGTCGAGGCGGTATCCGATACCTGGATGGGCACCAACAACGGCCACTGGGAGGGAGACACGCTGGTGATCGACGTGACCGGGCTCAACGGCCTGGCTTGGTTTGACCGCTCGGGGAACTTTGCCAGCGACAAGTTGCACGTCATCGAGCGATTCACCCGTACCGACAGCGACCACTTGCATTACGAAGACACCGTAGAAGATCCGTCGGTCTTCAGCCGCCCCTGGACGATCAGTATGCCGCTCTACCGCCGCGTCGAGAAAAACGCCCAGCTCCTGGAATTCAAGTGCGTGGAGTTCGCGGAGGAGCCCCTTTAGGGCCAATACAAGAAAAAATAAGCAGTCCCCGACATGACCGAGCGCAAATGCCGCGAGTTTCGCCGAATGTATAATGGGGCCGTTCAGCAGGGGGGTGTTGCCGTGCTGCTTCGATTTTGCCAGTGGCTCGGATCTACGCCTTGGAGCGTTGCCCTTCACGAATCGATATGGGTCTATCCGATTGTCGAGTCACTTCATGTCTTGACTCTGTGTTTTTTTCTACGCTTGGCGGTCATTATCGACCTGCGGCTGCTTGGCGTGACCATGACCAAGACCCCGGCATCTGAGGTCGTGGGACGGCTGGCGCCTTTGACGATCGCAGGATTTGTAGTGATGGTGACCAGTGGCTCGCTACTGTTTTATGCGATTCCTGTCAAAACCTATCTCAACATTTTTTTCCGATTCAAGGTGATCTTCCTGGTGCTGGCCTGCGCGAACATCGCGGCCTTTCAGCTCACGACGTCCCGCCGAATGGGCGAGCGGGACCTCGATCCAGTGCCCCCCTTTGGAGCCACATTGGCAGGCGGATTGTCCCTGTTTCTTTGGGCTGGAATTGTCGTGGCGGGACGAATGATCGCCTATAACTGGTTTGACAAGCCGTCCTGATCCGATTATCCAGGACATATTTCCAGTGTCAGTGCTCTCTTTTTTCGCGTGGTGCGAGAATAGGTGAGTGCATCGGGAGTGTCACGGCGAGGCCCGCCCTGATGCCGACGGGAGGTGTACAACCAGGCCATAGGGCCATAGCACAACCGTTTGGTTACCGTACGTTACTACCTTCTATTACAGTCTCGCCATTGTGCACTTTCGCGTCTGCGCCTATCTTCGGGACATGACCAAACGTAATCAACCTCTCGATGCGGCCCCGAAAGCAAACCCCCTGCGCAGCACCGTCGCGGCAGGTACACGCAAACCAACAAGCCTGATGAGATCGACGCTGGGCACTGCCTTTGCCGTGCTCGCGATGGTCACGATCTCAACCGCAGCCGAGCTTCCCGAAGCGCCCAGCACTGTCATGCGGATGAGCAACGCCGCGATTATCGAAGCTACGGTGCCTGTCCAAGCGTCTAATATTACGGTAGCTGGCCCGGAGATCAAAGTAATCGACAAGACATTCGTCAGCCTGGCTTTTGTCTCTACTGGCAGCACGTTTGCCGATTCATACACAACGTTGTTCGCCCGCCAGAATTGGCTCGCCGGAAAAAAGGGAGTCTGCAATGTAGAGGTTCAGTCGGCTTACTTGTACGGGACTCACCCGACGGTTGGGCGTGCCTACGCGGTCGCATCTGTGAAGAGCGTCGGTTCTGTGTTTGCGGCGTACTACTTACGCAAACACCACAGCAAGTTTTGGAGTGTGCCTCTGGTTGCCAACTCTGTCATCAGCCTTCAAGGCGTTGGCCAAAACATGGCCACCTGCAACTAGCCCGGAGAGTACTTCCTGACCTTACTGAACGATAAGAGTCACGGGTATGGAGTGCTGCAAAGCTCCCGAGGTTCCTGTAACCATGATCGTGTAGGTCCCGGGAGCGGTCCCAGTCTGGGGCGGTGTTGTGATGCCGGTTCCTCCGGCGCATCCAATCATGAACATCAATCCTCCGGTGATTAGCGACAGCAGCAGGATTACCTGGAGTCTTCTCGATCGAGCGCGAGAACCCAACAGAATCATTCCGAACAAGCCAACCCCCGGCACCCAGATCGCGTAGATGGCCCGGTCGCGCGAAGAACGAAGCGAGACCGCCTGTGCATCGGACACGGTGGTGGTAATCGTCAACGTTGACGTTGCTGCGCTGCCGTTCGGAGTGACAGACTTCGGCGACATCTGGCAAGTCGTCAACGCCGGTGCTCCACTACAGTTCACTTTGACGACCTGAGTGAACGCGCCACCTACCGGAGATACCGCCACCTGGTACGTAGCGGTAGTGCCAGCTTTCAAAGTATCACTGCTCGGGGAGCTTGAAAGGCTGAAATCCGCGCCTGCTCCAGTAAGGTTCACAACTTGAGGACTACCCGGAGCATTGTCGCTCATGGTTAGAGTCCCACCGCGGGTTCCGGAAGCTTTAGGAGTGAACGTAACGTTGATTGTGCAACTGGAGCTAGCGGCCAATGCGGGCGGGCATGTGTTGGACTGCGCGTAGTCCCCGGTGATCTGGAAGGTGCCGAGTCTCAGCGAAGCGTTACCGCTGTTGGTGAGGGTCACCGTTTGCGCGGCACTGGAGGTTGCCACTTGCTGGCCGGAAAAGACTAGGGTGGTGGGAGTTACCGTAGCGATGGGGGCCGGGGCTTGCGAGCTTGTCCCACTAAGAGTCGCGGTTTGAGGGCTGCCCTGAGCGTTATCGCTGACGGTGATCGTTCCGCTCCGACTTCCGGTTACTGTCGGCGTGAAGGTGACGTTGAGCGTGCAACTGGAGTTGGGAACCAATGTCGGGGGGCAGCTGTTGGTTTGGGAGAAGTCTCCAGTGGCCTGGATGCTACCGACGTTCAACGTGGCGTTGCCGGTGTTGGTCAGGGTCAGGGTCTGCGGTGTACTGGAGGTTCCGAGTGTTTGAGGTGAAAAAGTCAGGCTCGCAGGACTGAGGACGGCGACAGCACCCGAGGCGCTGCCGCTCAGGTTGATGACATGGGGCGATCCCGCTGCGTCATCCTGAACCAAGATCGATCCCAAGCGCGTCCCCACCGCGGTGGGGGTGAAAGTCACTGAAAACGTGCAGCTGGCGGCGGCTGGTACGATGTTCCCGCAATTGTTAATCTCCGCAAAGTCTCCGCCGACCGTGATCGATGAAATCGATAGCGGCGAACTGCCCATGTTGCGGAGGAGAGCTGTCTGCCGCTGGCTGGTCAAACCGAGTGGCTGGCTTGGGTATTGCAGCAGGACTGGACTAACCGACACCGCGGGCGCTGAGCTTGGCCCGATCTTGACCAAGAAGGCGTCAACGTTGCCGCCGATTGTGTCCTGGAAGGTTCCCTGCGTAACCGGAAAGTCCGTTGAGTTTGTGTAGCCGGCTACATAAAGGTTTGCGTTCGAATCGATTGCCAGTCCGGCAGGATAGTCATCTCCACTCCCGCCCAGAAAGGAAGCAAACAGCTGCGTGCTCGCAATTGGATCGATCTCCGCCACTAGAAGGTCATTCCCGCTTGCGTACGCCTCGATGCCGTTTCGAATTGCAAACGAGCCGCCCGACGTCAGACTCAAGACATATGCGTCATCGTTTTGATCGAGCGCAATTGCCTGCGGAAAAGCGAAATTGTAAAGACCCAAGAATGTTGAGTACTGCAAGGTGGATCCCGTCTGATCGAACTTGGTAACGAAAGCGTAGCTGCACCCCCCTAACGAGACGCCGGGGTCGCAGATGGTCGTCGAAGTGATCGGAAACGTTCCGTCACTAGTAGTTGTTCCTGTGACGTACGCTGAACCGGCGCCATCCACCGCAATGGAAGCAATTTGCGTAGCGGCTCCACTCGTCCCATACAAGTAAGTCGAATAATCTAAAGTTCCCGAACTGCTGAACTTACCTACAAAACCGATCGTCGCGTCTAGAGGAGCGGAGTTCGTTGTGAGATAGGCCCCCGGCGTTGCCGGGAAATTGTAGGTGTTAGTGTTCCCAGCAACGTAAGCGTTGCCGCTAGCGTCCACAACCATCCCATTGATGAGGCTGGAAGGTGCCGGCCAGCATTGACCCTGAGTGCAACTTTGAGGCACGTTTGAATTGCCTGCCAAGAAGGTTGAATAGAGCAGGGACAACCCATCCGCGCTCAGCTTGGTCAGGAAGCCGTAAGTCCCATACAGACCTCCTTGGTTCGGAGAGACTGTTGCCTGGTAAGCGTTGGCGACCGGGAAGTTCGTTGAGGTAGTGTATCCGGCTACGTACATTTCTCCAGCACTACCGATCCGTATGCTGGTCGGCCATTCCACAGAGTCTCCTCCCAGGTAGGTCGAATACAAGAGCGAAGATCCATCCGCTGAAATTTTGGTGACAAAGCCGTTCAGATAACCAGGCAGAGAGGCTTGATAAGCGTTGACCAGAGGAAAATCAGTCGACTCTGTGGCGCCGGTTAGATACACATTGTTTGCGCTGTCAAGTGTGAGCGCATAGCCAAAATCGGGGCTGCTGCCTCCGATATAGTCGGCATACACCAAGTTCGATCCCGAGGGGTCGAGTTTTGCCAAAAAAACGTGGTCCATGCCCGTCGGGAGTGAGCCCGGAGCGGTCAGGGGAAAATCGGTTGAATCTGTATATCCCGCAACGTAGAGGCTGCCCGTGCTGTCGACGGCGATTCCCGCTGGCTGGTCGGTGCCACTTCCTCCCAGGTACGTTGAGTACACAAGCACGGGGTCAATGACTAGCGGCTTGGCGGGATCGTAGTGGGCAACGTGGAAGCTGAAGTGTGTCGGATCATTCACGACGTATCCACCGTCAACGACAATGCGTTGGCCATTGGATTCCTGGTAGACAACAGGGATCTCGAAGTGCAACTCTCCGCTGTTCGTGTTTAGCACCAGATTGCCCGACGCGTCGACTCGAATCTCATTGGCACCCGTGATTTGAAATTGAATTCGATTGGGATTAGCTCCCGGTGAGACGGCAAAGTCACACTCGAGCTGTCGGCCTGTTCCGTAGTAGACGAGATCAATTCCGGGGTAGACGTTCTTATAGCGAACCCGAGCGTAGGTGGGCACATTAGTCCGCCACTTTGTGGGGTCCTTGCCGAAGAAGTAGTTCACTCTGCCGAGTTGTCGATCCTCTCCTGCAACTGCCGGATTTCTAGTTGCTCCCGATAGACGGAACTGTATGGCTGTAGGCGGGACTGATGGGCCACTGCTGGTGGCAGGCACGGTGGCCGTTCGTCGGGTGGGCACGACGTGGGTCGGGCGTAAAGAAAGGACCATGCCGTCTGAGGCAAGAAACGCCGTGTACCCCCTGCCGCGCGCTAGAAACCTGGTCTGCAGGTTGGCCTGGCCCTGGTTTTCTTCGAATACGAGTGGAAGCTTACCGTAGTTCGCATAGCTGGCCGCATCCATCGCGTTTCGGCCATTCAGCGGTAATCTTCCCGAGGCCTGTTGCGCGAAGGATATTGTGGTTACCAACGCGAGCGAAAAGCACGCCCACACACTGTTTCTGAGTCGCATGACTCTCCCTCGCAAGTTCGAATGACGACGACTGCAGCAAGCGGCAGGGGAGCCGTTCACCAGAGTCCTATCCAACGCAGTCATTGCACGAACGCTGCCGAAATGCTTCTTTCGAGGGAGGCTCTCCCAGTCCTAAGACCTTCCCGAACTTAGCTCTGTAAAGGATAGAATTCCCTTCGCGGGCGTATATTTAAACCGAGCCTCGATTCTGGAATACTGTCCTGCTCTTGGACGTCAAATCGTGCGCCGATTCGAGCCCGGTTTGGTCAGTTACGAACAGGTGTCTTGGTCTAAACACCGATCTTAGGCCCGCTCTACGGCTTCTCCGGCGGTGGCAACCGTCTCCTCAACACGGTTCTTCCATTGCGCTTGGCTTGATACAGCGCCAGGTCCGCGCGACGCAAGAGCGACTCTGAACTGGTAGCCGACTCCGCGACGGCAACCCCTATGCTGACCGTGACCGTTGTTGGCTTGACAGGAGTCCGGATCTGCCTACTCGAAATCAACTCTGTGATCAGATTGGCACGACGTGATGTCGTTGCCAGGTCACAACCGGGAATGACCAGCAGAAACTCCTCGCCGCCATAGCGACCGATTCCATCGTATTCGCGCAGACTGGCGGAAAATCGCTTCGCAATCTCCTGGAGAACGTAGTCGCCGGTTTCGTGTCCCAGTTCATCGTTAACTTTCTTGAAGTGGTCAGTCAACCAGAATCACCTCAAGCGCGCTGCCTTCGCGGAGGGAGCGCGCCATTTCACGTTGCAGGAAAGCAATGATTGCGGCACGATTCCACAGTCTCGTGAGGAAGTCATGGCTAGCTGCATAGTGCAAAGCCTCGTTCGCAGAAACGAGTTTCTGCTGCAGTTCAACGATCCTCTTACCCACCTGCAGGCGCGCTTTCAATTCGGGTGGATCAAACGGCTTTGCGAGGAAGTCATCCGCACTCGCATCCATCGCTTCCAGCTTCTCGCGTTGTTGACTCTTTTAGCGGTGAGTAGAATCGCACAGGTATATTGGGTTCAGTTTCCGGCCGGTGCCCGAGCCGGCGACAAACCTCCACACCATCCAACCCAGGAAGTACACAATCGAGCAGAGCCAACCTCGACGCGTCTGGTTTCGTCAGCAAGTCCCAAGCAGCACGACCGTCTTTTGCACATACGAAGTCGAAGCTCCATTCGTTCAAGTGGCCTGTTATCAAGTGACGGTAGACAGGGGAGTCTTCGGCCAGTAGGATCGTCACACCACCCCACGTGAACAACCAGCTCGATCTGCAGTTTCATCCGCTTCGGTGTCGTCATGAGAGGGGTCTCGCTGCTCAGGAGCACTGTGAACCGGGCTCGTCATGCCGAGGACGCTCGCGACTGCCTGGGCGAGGGCGTCAGGATTCTTCTCCAGTGCAAGCGACGATTTCTCAATGTAGGCTGCGGCACCCGCCTTTCTCAGCCTCGCTTCATTTTTTTGAGACAGTCCTGTCAATACGATTACTGGAATCTGCGACGTCGAGGCGTCTTGTTTGAGTTCCTTCAACACACAAGTTCCATCTAACCCTGGAAGCATCATGTCCAGAAGGATAAGTGCTGGGCGGCTACGACGGACAGCCACCAATGCTTCTCGGCCATCCGCGATGCTGGTCACTTCATGTCCCGCCCTGACGAGTGATCTTTCAATTGCAGCGCGTAAAAAGCGACTATCTTCGATCAATAAGATGTTCATCTTAGACTCTCCTCCCAGGGCTTTTGCATTTCAAGCAGTAGTTTTCTTTGGGGAGGTAAAGTCTTGTTCCAAGCTGCCCCTAAGATCAAACGTAGCAGCACCGCAGCCGCGGCTCTGCTGACTTTGCTACTGGTTGAGCGGCAGCAGCTTCTGGCACGCCGCTTCGCTGGCCGCTAGCGTTCCGGTGGGATCCACTCGCACCACAGCATCTTCAAAAGTGTCTCCGTCACGACTGTTTCATAAGCAGGGAACATGCCTCAAGATGACTTGCAAGCCGACTGCCACCCTCCTGTTTCACGGAAAGACGCGTTTAGCGGCCAGTAGCTGTGCCACTTCCGTCCCTGGAGTGGGGAAAAGGTGTGTCTGCGACGTAGACAAATTTCCAGAATGTGGAGCGTGCCTACACCGTAAACTATGAAGGTAGACTAGGTGAAATGACTCGACATTATCAATCCAAAGGTTCGAGGCAGCAAGACGTAGCGGCCTATTGCCGGGAATTAGCGCAAGAAGTCTAGCCTTAGGAAGATACGAATTGGCGAGTCAATCGGGCCAGAAAAGGCAATCCCCGTTTTTTTTGCCGGCACTGGCGGTAGCGGTCATGCGAACGACTCTTTGCCCCCGGCAGATCGTTCAGTGCGCCTAGTGCGCCTTGTCCCGCACGCTTCCGACGGGCATCTCAGCATTTTCCATTTTGGTTAGTTCACTTGCCAGCCAGGTTTGGAGCAGCGCAAGGTCCTCGTCGGGAATGAAAGAGAAGCGGATTCCAGCCCGCCCTTTCCCATCTGTGTTCACTACCGCACCGGACAGGTAAATAAGGCCCGTGGTACCCGGGAGGGTAAAGAGCGCAGTGACTTTTTGATCCAGTTCCAGTGCCTGCTTGCATTGTAGAGCGAGCCCGCCAATACTGATGTCGCTGACCGTGGCTTCGAATCTTCCGCCCCCGACTACTCTTACGACCACCGGTAGGTCGACCGCGACTCGAGCCGCACGCCGGCGGTTTTGCAGCATGGTTCCATAAGCCGCCCGCATGCACCGCCTCGCGTGGTCCAGGTCCATCGGCTTGTGAATCATGAAATTAGCCCCCGCCAACAGCGCGTGCGCTTCGGACCCCTGATCGACCATGGCCACGATCGTCGAGTTGCTATTGGGAGATGACTTGCGCGCGGCGCGCACCACCCGATTGGGGTCGCGCACTCCATTCCAGTCCACAATTACCGTATCGAGCCTGCGATGGGTCACGGCATCAAGAGCCGAGTCGAGTTCGCCACAAACCTCGGTCTTAATGGCAAAGGTATCCAGAATCTGATTCATGACGCCGAGCACCTGCGTGTCGCTGGAGAAGAGGAGCCCGTCAAGTCGAACTTGTTGGTCAATCATAACTCTCGAGAACAGCATGTTGATTACCAAACGCGACCGAGATGCAGCAACCTACGGATGGCTCTTGATTTGTAGGGATCGCAGTTGCACTCCTCACTAAACGGGAACGTGCTTCAGGCTGGAATAGTGTCTGCCATGCAGACGCGTCGCAGACGCTGAATTCTCTTTCACGTCTGAGCCATCCCCTGTCCGTTTATGGGCTTTACTATGTTATGACCACCCTGATGATGAACCCTGGCGCGTTATGTTCGGATTTCGTAACACGATAGAAGTGGTTAACCGAAGGGCTAGAACGTCTGGCACACTTCGAGCGTAATTGAAGAAGGGGGCAGCGGAATACGGTCGACGAACAAAGATGACCAGCCAAGCTAAGTTATGGGTCATGATCCAGTTAAGGAACGATACCGCAACCTTCCACCGTAGCAATGGTGCCCCAGAGCAACTTAGCAGTTTGCGGAAGAACTCATTCTCGGCAGCATGGCGCCCCCGGGGGAAGCCAGACTGATTCTGTGGCACTTAGGGCATCGCTAAAGCGATGCCCTGATACGAATCTGAGTTTTTCGGCAAACTGCTAGATAGCTTGCGGCTGAGCCTGCCATTTGTGGGCGCCTATTGGTGAGATTAATTGGTGAGATTAAAGAGCAATGCGCCGTTATCCTTGTACTTTCAAATGCACATTTCAGACACTACCCTGACCCACTTTGTTACTGATACCTGGCTATTTTGTGATAGAGTGCGCATAGGCAGCGCTTCCCCAGAAGGCAGCTGTAGTGTTTATGCATTTGCCCGGACGGTTCATCGCAGGGCCGACTGGCTTCTCGCGTTTTTCGCCGACAGGAAGCGTAGCCCCCGCATTGCTGTCGAGGCCTTCCCCCAGAAGTTCGGCCTCCCTACAACCAATTCGAACGGGAACGCATTCAGCACCCGAAATTGTGATCCTGACTATCCCAACACTGATATCAAATCGGGGGGCGCAGTCTGCGGCTTCCATTGAGAGTCTGGATCGAAGAACGGGGGAAGGCTCCCAGCCAGGACCCGCCCAATGAGTAAGCCCAACATCTTCAAGTTGCTCGCTATTGACGACGATCCCCAGACTCTGTCGCTAATCGCAGATGCACTCAGGGACGAAGGATTGGAGATACTGACGGTGGAAGATCCGGAAACTGGTTTTCAACTGTTTCAATCTCTCCGCCCCAGGGTCGTGCTGCTCGATCTGATCATGCCGGGAGCGAGCGGAATGGACATGCTCGAACGCATAGTGCGCTCAGACCCAGCTGCAAACGTGATTGTGATCTCAGGACACTACTCGGCGGAATCCGCCATGGAAGCGATTCAGCGAGGCGCTTGCGACTATCTGACGAAGCCACTCGACTTTCAGAGGCTCCGGCATCGAATTGCCAATTTTCTGGCCGAAGCGGAAATACGCCGAAGAACGCTGCGACTCGATCAAGAGCTCGTGCAAGCGTGTCAATTCGAAGGGATCGTTAGTCGTAGTCCCCTGATGCTCGACGTATTCGCGAAGATCCGCCGGGTCGCACCGCACTTCAGGACGGTTCTCGTCACGGGCGCCACTGGCACCGGCAAGGAATTGGTTGCCCGCGCTTTTCACCGCCTGAGCGCAGCCTCTCCGGGCCCGTTTGTCGCATGCAACTGCTCAGCTCTGGTAGAGGGCCTGGTCGAGAGTGAACTCTTTGGCTATATGAAAGGCGCTTTCACTGGTGCGGTCCAGGACCGAGCTGGCCTTTTTGAAAGTGCGAATGGTGGAGTTCTCTTTCTCGACGAAATTGGAGATCTGTCACCGTTGGCTCAAGCAAAGTTGCTTCGGGTTTTGCAAGATCATCAGGTTCGGAGGGTCGGTTCGCCTATTTCGCGCAATGTGGAAGTGCGGGTGATCGCTGCCACGAATCGCGATTTGAGAAAGATGGTGCGCGAGGGCCAGTTTCGCGAAGACCTGTATTACCGGTTGGCGGTGGTCGAAATTGCTCTACCACCCCTGGCTAATCGGCGGGAGGATCTGCCACTGCTACAGCGATACTTCGTGGAGCGATTCGCGGCGGAATACAACAAACCGATCGCAGGTCTGACGCGGAGAGCGCAGGGTGTAATGGCGACATACCCATGGCCCGGGAACATCCGGGAATTGGAGAACGTGATAGGAAACGCGTGCATGATGGTAGACGGCAAGTTCATTGACACCAATGATCTGCCTGAGCAGCTAAGAACCCCTTTCACAGGCGACTCCCTTATCGATGAAGACCTTCTTTCGCTCGATGAGGTACAGAGACGTCATGTAATACGAGTCCTAGAGAGAGTCGGCGGGAACAAGGCGCGTGCCGCAGAGATCCTCGGCCTGGGCCGTGCCACGATCTACCAAATACTGTCAAGGATGAAGATTGAGGGCAAAGACGTGAGCGCCTAGTTAGTCGGGCTAGCATTTATCTCGTAGTTTCCTGACCTTCCTCAGCCGGTCAGGCGCGACGCTGGCGCCAATAATCGCCATCTGTACCTGCCCGGAACATGGAACTCGCGTCCGGATTCCGGACATGCACACTTCCCAGTTTTATATCAATCCATTCAGAAACAGGCATCTAGGGTGGCAAGCATCTGGCCTTTAAAGTGCATCTGTCTCATTAGGCGGACCCGCGAGACCTTGACAGCCGAAGCTCGATCCAAAACCAGCGCTTTGGCTTGGCCTTGGTTTGGTCCCCGTTCAGAAGAGGCAAGGTATGACATCGGACCTGGCATTTGAATGTTTGCTGGTATCTCGCGATCCCAGCGTCGTTTGCACCATCAACAGATTGCTCGGAAACCTCTCGATTAGCACAAATGTGTGCCTGACCGCCTCAAAGGCTGCGGATCATCTGTCGGAAGGCAGCACCGATCTGATCGTCGTTGACTGGGATGATGACTCCGCCGGTTTCCTAAATGGAATCCAGAGGTCCGGGAAGTGGCAGAAGCCCATTATTGTTGCAGTCTCGTCCCGGGATCACCCGGCTCCGGGCGTCCATTTTGTGGTGCGCAAGCCTGTGACTGAAGTCTCGGTCGCCAAATCGTTGAAGGCCGCCTATTCTCGAATGCTGCATGACTACCGTCGCCATGCAAGGTACGCGCTGATGAGCTCGGTCCAGGCAACCGACGAGAACAAGCGGTCTGTGGAGGTGACGATCACCGACATCGGCGATGGCGGAGTCGGCCTCAGCAGCAGAGGAGAACTTGCGATCGGGGATGTGCTGTCCTTTCACTTGTTGTTGCCTGGTACTCACAGACCGATCTACGTCGAGGCACGCATCCAATGGGCCAGGAATTACGGCGCAGCTGGCTGTGAGTATGTCCGGATTCCGCCGGTCGACCTCACGATTCTGCATGATTGGCTCAAGAGCAAGACCCAGATCAAGAAGCCATTGGTTGAGATATAACGATGGAGGTGCTGTCTGTGGTCCTCATCTCGCTTTCAGAACTCCCGTCTCGCAAGACTAAGGAGATCGCGATCCCGTGAGCGACGAGCCTCAAATCGAGAATTGCCCCGAGCCCGTTTTACCCCGCATGCACCAAGTTGAGGGTCGGGAATGGTGGCTGTGGGGATTCGCCGTCACTGTCACCCTGGTCTTGACCTTCGGCATCCTCTCACTCACGTTCCCCGGCTTTCATCTGCCCACCGACGGATTCTATTCACTGAGCCTGAAAGAGTGGGTTCGGGGTCTGGCCGCTCTGGTACTGCTGTTTGATGTCTATACGGTTTACCAACACCTGCAGCTGCAACGCATGCGCCGCCGACTGGCGGAGCGCGACCATCTATTCAAACTGATCAGCGAAAATGCTGCAGACATGATTGCCGTTGTCGACAAGCACGGGCATCGCCTCTACAACAGTCCTGCGTACGAAAAGGTCCTCGGGTACAGCCGGACCGAGTTGATCGCGACCTCTCCGCTGGAACAGATTCATCCCGACGACCGCGCTCGGGTGCTAGGAGCGGCTGAAAAAGCCAGCCTTACTGGCATCGGAGAGCGACTGGAATATCGAATCCGCCACAAGGATGGGTCGTGGCGCGTTCTTGAGTCCACTGCCAGCGCGATTCGTGGACCGAAGGGCGAAGCCGAAGGGTTAGTGATCGTGAACCGTGATATCACCGAGCGCAAGCGGGCTGAGGAAATGCTAGCGCACAACGCTTTTCATGATGGTCTTACAAATCTCGCCAATCGGACCCTGCTTCTCGACCGCCTGGGGCGAGCCCTCGCCATTTCCCGCCGGCATGCCGATTTCAAATTTGCAGTCTTGTTCATTGACATTGACGGATTCAAGGTTTTCAACGACAGCCTAGGTCATGTGGCCGGCGATGCACTTCTCATCCAGATCGCCGAACGTCTCACGGCTTGCCTTCGTCGAGTCGACACCATATCGCGTCCAGGCCGGGGTGAAAACCAAGAGTTTGCCTTCGCCGACAGCACCCTGGCCAGGCCGGGCGGTGACGAGTTTGCAGTACTGGCTCAGGAACTACACGACCCCAGTGACGCCGTTCGAGTGGCCGAGCGCATTCAGCAGAAACTGGCTTTCCCCTTCAATGTGGATGGTCATGAAATTGTTGTCACCGCTAGCGTCGGAATCGCGTTCAGCGGGAGCACTAGCACCGAGGCCCAAGATGTGCTCCGCGACGCGGAAATCGCGATGTACCGAGCCAAACACAACGGGAAAGCGCGCTGCGAAGTTTTCGACAATGCCATGCACTCCGGCGCCGTCAAGCGCTTGCAGCTGGAGACGGACTTGCGCAGGGGCGTCGAACTGGGTGAGTTCCGCGTGTACTACCAACCCATCGTATCGTTGGTAAGGGAGCAGATCGTGGGGTTCGAGGCCCTCACCCGCTGGCAGCGGCCTCAAGGCATGGTAATGCCAAACGATTTCATTCCCCTCGCCGATGAAACCGGCATTATCTTGTCCATCAACCGCCAATTGCTACCTGAAGCCTGTCATCAGCTGCGCTCATGGCAACAACTTTTCCCCTCCGACCCGCCTCTTTCTCTGAGCGTAAACATCAGTCCCAAACAATTCGCACAGGCCGGTCTGGCTTCTCAGATCGGTCAACTCCTTAAGCAGAGTGGCATGGATCCGCGATGCATCGATCTGGAGATCACCGAGACCATTGCCATGGCCGACGCCGAAAAGTCCGCGGGCGTGCTCTCGGAGTTGAAGGCACTGGGTGTAGGGTTGGATATCGACGACTTCGGCACCGGCTACTCTTCTCTTAGCCGACTCCAGGGTTTCCGTGTCGATACTCTCAAGATCGACAGGGTTTTCGTCTCTCGCATGGACAGCGACGCCGAGACTCATGAAATCGTCAGGGTAATCGTAATGCTCGCCCACCACCTGGGCCTGGAGGTCGTGGCCGAAGGGGTGGAAACACAGGCCCAACTGGATCTGCTCAGGGATCTCGGCTGCGAACGCGCCCAAGGCTACCTGTTCTCCAGACCTGTCGACCACGAGGCGATCCTGAAGCTTCTGTCAACCAGCCGAGCAGGTCTCCCCGGGTTTCAATCCAAGGCCGCCGGGGCAACAGCCATATAAGCACTACGGCCGATACGACCCAAAGACTTTTCCAGCTTTAGGACACTATTCTGGGGATTCGGACATCCCACTCAAGTACCACTCGTTGCGCTTTAAGAAATGCCCTCCTAACATCCATTGCTGCTTGATCTTGCAAGAGTCGCTCGCGATCAGCAATTCGGCAGACGGTTTGCAACCTGAGAAGTGCCGCTGATCTCGCATTTCCCTGGTGCCCAGATGCCAGGTTCTGCCTAAGACGGACTCCTGGAGTTGAACGCGAGGATTTTGCAGTGCAAGCAAGGAACGTTACCTGTTTAGGACTATCTCTGATCTTCACTATCTTGACGAGCCGTGCCCAGGAGCGGCCGACGCCAACATCGGCGCGGATGGGGCCGTCGCAAGGTGGAGAGATCAACTCGAACTATGGCAATGCGCCACTCAGGTTCGAGGCCAACCAGGGCCAGAACGACTCTCAGGTAAAATTCCTGTCTCACGGCAACGGATACTCTGTCTTTCTCACAGCTGGCGGGATGATTCTCGCCTTGCGGCCTTCAAAAACTACTTCGCCCCCAGATGGTTCCGTGGCGCAGGCGCGCAATGACAAGCCTTCGAGGGTTTCCCCAATTCGTCAACTGGCGAGACCCTCAAGAGAGGGGAGGTCGGCTGTTCTTGCCATCGATCTTGTAGGGGCGGCGACCAATCCCATAATCGTGGGCGAGGAACCGCTAAGCACTAAGATTACGAGGCTTACCCTGGTTGTGCACCAAACTGGCAATTTGGCGGCGAACCAGACCGGTCTTCGCTGAGTCGAGCGGGTTTGGCTGCCATTCACAGGGAGGTAACGCAATTAGGCCAAGATTGGACTTCGCAGATGACGAAAGAGAGCAAATCACAAGATACATTTTCAGCGGTTACACAGCAGCTCGCGGCTCTGGAGAAGCGCGATTGGGAGTTGTGGATGATTGTGTGCTTCGCTGGGTTCGTGGTCGGGATCGGGCTCCTCGCCCTGATCGCGCCGGCGGCCTTTGTCAGCCAAGACGAAGTCCATCTCCAGGTCACGGTCTCACGCCAACTGGTGGTGGGCCTGTTCGTTTTGGTCACTCTCCTCAATAGCTATTTAATAACGCGCCGTTTGGATCTGCGGCGCACAAGGCAAAAGTTAATCTCCAGCACCATTCAAAATGAGCTGGTTCGGCTGCAGTCGTTCACGGATCCGCTCACGGAGGTTTACAATCGTCGGTCTCTCGAGGACATGGCGGGCCGGTTCATAAGTCACGCACGACGCCTGCAAAACGCGCTGACATTCATGCTGATCGACGTGGACAAATTCAAACAAGTCAACACTCGATTTGGACACCTGACGGGTGATTTCGTGTTGGCGGAGGTTGCCACGCTGTTGAGAAGCTCGGTAAGAGGCTCTGATGCGGTAGTGCGTTATGGCGGTGACGAGTTCTTGATAATCTTGGCTGATACTGGAGCACTAGGTGCCGGTCGTGTGGTTCAACGCATAAGGAAGTACTTGCTGGACTGGAATGGTGCAGGCCACCTTGATGGTTTCGAACTAAACGTTTCAGTTGGAGTCTCTGAATGGAGTGACGGAAGAACTCTCGATGAAATGCTCGATGCGGCGGACCGGGCTATGTACGCAGAAAAATCATCGAGCAAGCCTGGGCTTGCGATTCTAAAACCAACGGAATCCCCGCTATGACAAGAAAGAGTTGGCCAGAAAGATATCTCTGTCTTCTGAGCGACACTCCGATCCGTGAACTGTACTCACTCGCTATGCAAGGCGGAGTAGATCTTAGTCAACAGCGAGTTTCTGGTGAACGGCTTCTCTAAGAATGTTGCCTCTTGGATCGAGCCGCCGCGTTGACTGACCAGATCGCCGGTGTATCCCGACATGAACAACGAGAGCAGATTCGGTTGGAGTGCCTTAGCCTGCTCCAGCAACTCAATCCCGGTTCTCCCGGGCATGATGACATCGGTCAGCAGCAGATCGATACGTGGTTGAGAAGTCCTGACGATGTCCAACGCGTTGTCCGTATCCCTCGCTGCGATCACCTGATAGCCGGCATCCTGCAGCATCCTGGCCGTCAGTTCGCGCAGAGATTCATCATCTTCCACTACCAAGATCGTTTCTGACCCTCCACGAGACTCGGCGTCCTCGTGGGGCTGGGTTAGAGGCTCGGCTTTTACGGCCACTGCCGGAAAATAGATCTTGAACGTAGTGCCACTGCCAGGCTCGCTGTAGACAACGATGGTGCCGCCGTTCTGCTTCACAATTCCATACACAGTCGAAAGTCCGAGGCCGCTCCCTTTTCCGACCCCCTTGGTCGTGAAGAAAGGCTCGAAAAGTTTCGATTTGACATTCTCGTCCATGCCGCAACCCGTGTCACTTACGATCAAAACGACATGTTGCCCGGCGCGAGAACCGGGGTGCAGGGAAACGTAACCCTCGTCGAGTACCGCATTTCCCGTCTCGATCAGGATCTCGCCTCCATTCGGCATCGCATCTCGCGCGTTCACAGCCAGATTCATCAGCATTTGCTCGATCTGGCCTGGGTCCGCCTTAATGCTGTCAATCGGCACGGCTGGTCGGAAAGATACGGCAATCTCCTCGCTGACCAATCGCCGCAACATGGTGATCAGGTTCTGCACCACTTCGTTCAAATCCAGGACCCTGGGAAAGACAACCTGCTGTCGGCTGAATGCCAGGAGTTGCCGCGTGAGCGCCACCGCCCGGTTCGAGGCTTTCTTGATTTGCTCAAGATTCCGGTTCGCAGAACTTCCCGGTGAAGTCAAACTGAGCGACAGATCGGTGTAGCCGAGAATCACGCCGAGCAAGTTGTTGAAATCGTGGGCGACCCCTCCCGCCAACTGCCCCACGGCTTCCATTTTCTGCGCTTGGCGGAACTGTGCTTCCAGACGCTGGGCCTCCGTGACGTCGCGAGTGATTGCCAGCACGCAGCGTTGCCCGTCAAGCTCGATCGGTTCCGCCCAGACTTCTGCTTCCCTAGTCTCTCCCTTCGCGGTTTTGTATCGAATGTTCAGTTTTGCCACTTGTTCCGCTTCCTTTACCTGGCGCAGCATCTCCGCGCGATCCAGAGGTTCGGCCCAGAAATGCAGCTCTGCGGAAGTGTGACCGATGACATCACGGCGCTGCCACCCGAGCATAAGAAGGAAGGCGTCGTTTACGTCAAGGTAGCGTCCTTCTTCTTCCGTCGAAATCGTGATGGCGACCGGGCTGTTGCGAAAGGCTTTGCTGAACCTCTCTTCCGATTTGCGTAACTCCTCCTCTGCCCACTTCCGCTCAGTGATGTCTTGCAACACGCAGGCGATTCGGTCGACGCCACTCCGACCTGCGATTGGAAAGTACGATACGAAGAACTCTCTCGTTCCTAAGTTCGGAGAGTCATGGGTGAATTCATAGTGCACCACCTTACCAAGGAAACATTGATCCATTTTTTCTTTGACCGTCGCTGCAAAAACATCCTTCCCCACCACCTCTTCCACGAAATGCCCTATCACTTGTTTGGCAGACATCACGGAAAAATTCAGAAATGCGGTATTGGCGATCAGGTAGCGGTATTGACGGTCCACGACCACAATCATCTCCTCCAGTCCTTCCACGACTCTCTGGTACTCGCGTAGCCGTTCCTCAGTTTGCTTGCGCTCGCTGATGTCATTGAAGAAGACCGCCACTTTCTTCTCTCGCGGCTCTCCAATGCGGAACGCATGCACGTCATAACAACGGCGCAACTGCGCTGCCTCGTTTTCAAAACGGGCGGGTTCGCCCGTCAAGGCTATCTTGCCGTATCTCGCAAACCAGTGCTCTTCGAGTTGCGGGATAATCTCGCGCACTCGTCTTCCCCGCGCGTTTTGGATTCCTGTCTGCTTTTCAAACGCCGGATTGACTTCCAAAAAGCTGAAATCCGCGGGTTCATCGTTTTCGTTGAATAACACTTCGATTGTGCAGAAGCCCTCATCCATGGAATCGAAGAGAGTGCGGTAGTCCTCTTGCGATTCGCGGAAAAGCCGTTCGGCCCGCTTGCGCTCTGTGATGTCCTCGGTGAAGATTACGATGCCGCCGATTGCGCCCGTCTTATCATGCCAGGGCCGGATTTCCCACCGTAGTGTCTGCACAGAACCGTCAGCACGCTCCCAACGGTCGTCCTCTTCCCGCAGCACCTCTCCAGCCAGTCCGCGACGATGAGCGTTCCTCCATCGCTCAGGAACTTCGGGGAAGACCTCGTAGTGCGACACGCCACGCAGGTCGCGTTCGCCCAAGCCATAGTCAGTCCTCCAGCGGCGGCTGACGTGAAGGTAGTGCATTTCTCGGTCAAACATTGCCAGCGCCGCCGGTGCGTGCTCGACGAAAAGCTGAAACCGTTCTTCACTCTCTCGCAGCTCGTCCTCTGTAGTTTCTATCTGGCGTTCGGAACGTTCCCACCTGGTATCGATAAGCCAACAAATAAATCCAAAGGAAAGACAGAAGTAACTGCCACCTGCGATATTGGGAAAATTAAGGGAAAAATGGCTGTAAGGAGGTAAGAAGAGGAGATTGGTCAGCAGCGCTGAAAGGATTGAGGAAACGATACCGGGTCCAAAACCACCATAGAACAGCGAAATCAGGACTGCTCCGTAGAAAGACAGGTACGGCCAATGATATGTAAAGGGGCGCAACCACAGACCCACCAAGGCGCTCAGCGCAACTGACAAAACCGCAAAGGCGTACCGCAAAAGCAGAGGACGCTGGTTCCGGCGCAACGGAGCGCCAGGCGAAGGGCTGAACCATGAGAGAAGGCTCACGCCCGTACCCCCGACGACTCGCGCGAAGCGGGGGGCCAAAATTCAAGGTACTCGTCTGAACAGGTTACGCCATCCCGAGACCAAGGCAACATCCAATACATGCTAGCTTCCGCGCTCGCACCAGATTCCCCCTCACAAGTGAGCTTGGCGACAGTTTAACCGAGACTATCTGTTGCTGAACCGAACTGTCAACGGACTGGCTTTAACCGGCTTTTCACCGGTAGTCGGATGCTGTTGGTACTTGAATTGTTCGCAATTCGTAACAGGGCCTGGGATTCCAACAGTGAGACACTCGAATCACCTATCACAATCTTGAGTGTGCGTGTAAACGCCCAACCTCCACAATGTGGCCAAAGGGCTAGAGTTTGCTTCGTTTCTCGGCGAGCTTGGCTCTAGGAGCGAGGCAGTGCCTTAGTGAGATTCGCGTATTCGGCTTGGGCCTGCCTCAGAATGGGGATGTCCGGGTCCGCATCTTTCCAGAGCGTAAGGAAATCCTGATAGGCGGATTTCGCTTTGCTGTTATCACCCGACAGTGCGTAAGCCCTGCCCAATTGCAGGTGCGCCAATGCGCCGATGGGATCGCTGATCACGATCCCGCGGTGATCGAGAATTTTCTGGAATTCCCCGGCGGCTTCGGCACCTTGATGTGCGGCCAGATAGGCAAGGCCACGGACATAGACCGTGTAGAGACTACCGGCGCCCAAAAGGAATTCAGAACCGCCTGTGGTTGGACTCCCGAGTTCATAAGGGATCGTGGTTTGAAGCAGTTCGACAGCCTTTGACGGCTGGCCGTGCCTCAACGCCAGTAATGCGCGGAGTGTCGGCGCGTATGTGAATTGGACCCTTGTATCCTCCGGGAGACGCCTTGAGAGGTCCTCCGTCACTCCTTGAGATCGAGAAGAATCTCCCGAGAGAGCAAGCGCAACGCCAACTCCATATGCCACATCCCTACTCATGGAAAGCTCAAGTGCGTGCACAGCTCTCTGCCTTGCGGCGGACACATTTCCGAACAGGGCTTCCCGCACCGCCGCATCCGCTTCGTAAAGGGCCTCCGTATCCCGCCGCTCGGTTTGGCGAGCCAAATCCGCTGCCAATCGCGACATTTTTCTTGCGGCTTCCAAGTGACCGGAATACGCCAATACGAACCCTTCAGAGTTGGACATCCAGTCGTCCGTTCCACGCTGTTCCCGAGCCAGCGCAACTTCATCCTCCATCCCCACCTTGTCGCCTTTCAGAAAGGCAATCACATATCGCAGAACGAAGAAATCCGGGATTTCAAGTTTGCGCTCGGAGGCTCGTCGTAGCGTGTTTTCCGCTTCGTCCATGTGTTCAAGCGCCATGTAGCTCGCGGCGAGATTGGCGTATCCGATGGAGAAGTCCGGGTCGATGCCGAGAGCTATTTTACCTTCCTCGACGGACTCTTCACGTTTGCCCCTGGCCACGTAAATATCTCCCGACAACAGCCCGTGAGGCTCCCAAGCGCGAGGATAGGCTTGCACCCACAAGGCGCAGGTTTGTTGTCCTTTTTCCAAGTTGCCCGTGACCTGCAAATCGTAGGAAAGGGTGATAAAAAACTTCTCCTGGTCACTGGCGCGGTCCCGAAGTTCGTAGGCTTTGCTGGTATTCATCGCGGAAAGGACCGATTCCCCGATGTCGCCATACATGCGGCCGAGCGCCGCGTAAGCGCTGGCGAAGTTAGGGTCAATCTCGATGGCGCGTTTGAGAAAGGGAATAGCCGCCGCTGAACCAGTGGAGAAGGAAGCCTTCCAACCCGCGCTGTACGCCTTCAAGGCTTCGAGTGAAGGCGTCGTGGCCTGGGCGAGTGGTGTGTCGTGTTTCTTGACCGTGATTAGTGATTCACCGACTCGGGTTCTGAATTTGCTGGCAATTTGGCCAAGCGCATTCAGAACGTCCTCTTTTCTCGCCGCTTGCACCTGTTCCTCAGCAAGAACATCTCCCGTGCGACAGTCTTCTGCGCGTAATCCCAACACATACTGGCTGCCGAGGCTTGCAATCGACCCGTCGAGAACGGCCGCACTTGCAGTTCGCACACAGATTTCCCGGGCGATCTCTGGAGTAAGCCGGGTATCCGCCGGCTTGCCCATCAGCCTCAGTACCTGCTGGGTGCCCTCCTCTGAGATGAGGCTGAGGAAAGGCGACTGCTCAAGTTGCACCGCCAAGCCTTGCCTCAGCGTTCCGTCAAATACGGAATCGCCCGTTGTGTTATTGAAGTCGGCAACGACAATCGTGTCTTTGTCGGTGAGTTTCGGTGTGCGGTGGAGATAGAAGTAACCACCGACTGACAACGCCAACACCGCCACGATAGCGGCAACAATGACCTTCCAGCGCTTTCCAATACCGGTTGGGGCTCCGGTCGTTGCACGCGAACTCGAAGCCGGTTGCACCTGAGCTGGCGCTTGAGCCGGTGGGACAACAACCTCGGATGTCTGGCCTATAAATCGGTAACCTCTCCCGGTGACGGTCTGGATAAAGCGCGGTTGTTCGGGATCATCCTTGAGGACTTGGCGGATTTTCCGGATCGCAGTGTTGATTGCGTTATCGGTATCAAGGAAGACGTCCTTACCCCAAAGCTTTTCAATGATCTCTTCCCGCGTCACCACCTGGCCCCGCCGCTCCATAAGCAGGAACAGGACTTCCATGGGGATTCGTTCCAGCTTCAGCGTGCGGCCGGAACGTCGCAACTGGTACACGCGAGGGTCGAGTTCGAACTCATCAAATCTGACCAGGTCTTCAGCCACGATCGGGTTCTCCACCCATGCGGCTGTAATTCTATCCCTTCTCGGACAATCAATAAGACCAGACTGTTCAGCAAGTTCGGAGTACAGAACAATGCAGGTGAATACACGATTCTCCAGACCCTCTCCATTGCCTGCCTGCTCAAACTGAACCATGATGCGCCCCAGTGTGAAGACAACCCGAGCACGATACCGGCCCAGATTCTTCACGGGCTGATTTCTAAAACGACCTTGCTTTTGAACTGCATGGGTATGCGCCGGGAAGCGATGCCGGGATGCAAACGCGATGATCCTGGACAAACCCCGCAAAGGAGAACCACAAATGAAGACGCAGAAACTTCTCAAACTGGCATCGGCAGCCGTCTTGACGCTGGGTTTGATTGCGCTAAGCGGACGGCTAAGCACTCCGGCGAGCGTGCAAGCGCAGGATAACCACCACGACACGGAGGCGTCACGCATCAAGCTGGGCTTCAAAATCGCGCCCGTCCCTTTGAATCTGGATGGGAAAGACCCTGACCTAGTCGGGCTGGGCAGTTATTGGGTGAATGCTGTCTCCGATTGCAACTTCTGTCACTCAGCCGGTGGCCCTCCCAACTTCAATTTCGCTGGGGGTTTCAACCCATACTTTGGACAGGCGAAGAAAACCGACCCGACCACTTACCTGGCGGGAGGCACAGACTTCGGTCCAGCGCTCCCCCCTGGCTTCTATGCAGCAGGTTATGGAAATTATTTGGGTCCAGACATCGTCTCCCGCAACTTGACTCCAGACAAAACGGAGATGCCTGAGGGGGGCCACACGTTCGAGCAATTCAAGCAAATCTTTCGGACCGGCGTTGACCTGGACCACCTCCATCTGAGCTGTATAACACCTTCCCCGGTTCCTACCCCGCCAAACTGCATTCCACCTCCGGTCGACGGAAATCTCCTCCAAATCATGCCTTGGCCGAACTTTCAGGACATGACGGACCATGACATCCGGGCCATCTACGAATATCTAAGCGCGATTCCATGCATCGCCGGCCCGCCTGCGCCTAGCCCGCTACACAACGATTGTGGTGATGACCAAGCCGTTGGCGCGGACCACGTTTCAGAGGCGCCGCATAGGACAAGAAGGTAGTAACGGTTGAGTGGAGACCACCGGGGCAACGGGCGGCGGTTTCCTTTCTATAAGCGCTTTAGAAACCATCGATCATTGGGGCACGAAATCAAGAATCGCCGTCCCGGAGGCTCTTCCATGTCAACAATACCGACAGCGCTCCCGCAGATCTCGTGGTTACGTCCAAAATATCTGCTCTTTGCTGCCATAGGCCTGATGTTGGCTTACGTTATCCCTCACGATGAGAGTTTTCTGGTGCATCCGAAGGACCCGATGTGGCAGCACTACGAACCCTTTAAGTGGTGGCTGTTGCCACATGGAATCGTCGGCGCGTGCGCTTTGCTGCTGGGCCCGATGCAGTTCTCCGACCGACTTCGCGATCATTTTAGGCAGTTCCATCGTATAGTCGGCCGAATCTATGTCGCCGGGGTATTCGTGGCCGCGCCCCTCGGCTTCTATATCCAGTACTTCCAGGAGCGCATGGGCGATCCCCGATCTTTCAGTGTTGCCGCCGCGGTGGACGCCGGGTTGTGGATGATTACTACCGCGATTGCGATGGTCTTCATTCTTAAGCGGAAGGTTCAGGAGCACCGGCAATGGATGACTCGCAGCTTTGCGGTCGCCATAGTTTTTCTGGAGGTGCGAGTGATCGGTGGCGTGACCGGATTGGAGACTCTCGACACGCAGGCAAACGAGACCATCGTCTGGGCCTGCCTTGCCTTCTCGATCCTTTCAGCGGACCTTGTGCTTCAGTGGCAGCAACTGGGGCACTTACCCTCAGTGGTTCGGCGGCATTCACCATCTTCTCCTGAGCGGATGCTCGAAGCTCCATTGGGCAATCCGGCAGCCTTTGGTTGCAGTCCAGAAGGGGAGTTCCGTCCTGTTGAGGCTCGGCGTGCATTCTGAACCATGCACCGCTGAGGACGCAATGACCGATTACATGGAAGTGTAGCGGACGACCTACTCGCGATTCGCGCGACCAACATGGAATGGCGTTTAGCAACATGCCAAATCAGATTGCTTTGACAATTTCCGGCAAAGTGCGATGAGTTGCACACTGCATTCATAATCCCAAGAACAACCGAGTCAGGGTTGGCATCCTGGTTGTTAGTGAGCACCACCACAGCGAAGCCACTATCGAGGAACACAGCGGTCTCCGCCGTGTATCCGCCAATTTGACCGCTATGCCAGATTATTGCTCGATTGCCGAAAGTCCAGAGGGCGAGTCCAAAACCATACGAACCGCCTCCTGGATTGAAAGCCGGTAGATGTCGTCATTGCTTTGAAAGAAGCAGCAGAGACGACTTTCCCGTGAGTTAGGGCATTGTCCCACGCTACCAGATTGTAGACGTTCGAACTTAACGCTCCAGCGGCAATTGCGGCTGAACGATCCCAAAGAATTGCGGGAACCAGACCTGCCCCGTTGTTGGTATATCCGGTCGCAGCCTGACCGGCTGGTGGAAGAGAATAGAAAGTGCTTGTCAATCCGAGCGGCTGCAAGATGTATTGCTGGACGCCCACCCGATCATATAGAACAGTGGCCTCAGCGCGGAGGAGATTGCTCATGAATCGAACCTGGGTGGATGTGGAGCAACAGTTTGGCAAAGCGGTGCTGATTTCGTCCCGGTGCCGGGACACAAGTGACTCCAGAAAGTTCCACTAACCCTCCGCAATGCCGGAGAAAGAATCGCCCGCACCTTATCGATGGAGTTGTTGAGCGAGAGAATGAAGTCATCTGTGCACGAGAAGTGTGACGAATCTTTTCCAGACCACCATCGATGGCATTCCACTCCGATGTCGTCACTTTCCTGAAATCAAACGTGCCTTTTTTCGTGCTTACCCAGGAATCGATCCAGTCCTGACCATCGGTGCTTCAAGTTGGGCACGCCCTGGTTCGGACCGGAGCGCACGAACAGGTAATATTTCGCGCTGCTGGCAGGTTTTTCCGCCTGCACGCGAAGAATCGACCGCCTGTCCTCGCATTGCACGTCATAGAGTGTGGTCTTCGGCTCGCCGGGACGTTCAAGAACTAACGACAGGCTGCCTTCGTCGAGCTGTCGTGCCGTGGATGTGGAAATTGACTCTCCAGGGGCATAGTGGGTCGCTTAGCGGGCCAATCTCGTACCGGAAAGCTAACAGTATCAGCGAAGACCCGAAAGGCGGTCCAAGTGCAGCGCCTCTGCCAACTTCACGGCTCGGGCAAAGGCGGAAGGGCCACTTTCTCGTGAATCCCGCCTCCCTCGACGAGCGTGTAGATGAAATCCGCTGGAACATCGCGGAGGGTTTCGGTTTCTCCGTTGGGCCAGCGGATGCTCACTTCATTCATCTTGCCGTTCCCACCCAACCCAAAATGCAGCCGCAGATCGTTTTGTGAAAGATAGCTGGAGCCGCCGCGCACTTCGCTGAACTGCACCAGCGGGCCAGCCTTCACGCTGATGCGCGCTCCAATCGCGGCTTTGTTGCTTTTCGTTCCCACCAGTTTGAACAGCACACGGTGATGAGTGCTTTCGTTATGGTTCAGCAAGAGCGATGGTGGCTCACCAACATTCAGTACCACGATGTCGACATTTCCGTCGTTATTGATATCGCCAAAAGCCGCGCCCCGCCGCGATTGCGGGGGCATAGCTGCCAATGCTTGCGAAACATCCTCAAAGGTGCCGTCGTGATGGTTGCGGAAAAGAAGCATGGGCTCGCGATACGGCGTACCTCCTGGAATGGTGTCCACTTGGGGGTATACATGGCCATTGGCGATGAATAGGTCGAGCCAGCCGTCGTTATCCATATCAAAGAAAGCAGTGCCCCAACTCACGTAGGGATAAGTGGGCTTATTCAACCTGGCGCGCACACTGACGTCGGCGAAATTTTGTTTGTCGAGATTGCGGTAGAGAGTCGAGCCTTGCTCGACAAAGTTCGTGACGATCATCGACAAGCGGCCTTCATGAAGATAATCGCCCCAGTCCACGCCCATGGAGCCTTGTTCCATGCCGTCGCCACTCAGTGCGACGCCGGCAAGTAGGCCGACATCTTCAAAAGTTCCGTCATGCTTGTTGTGGTAAAGAAAATTCGGGCCGGCATCGTTCGCCACATAGAGATCAGGCCAGCCGTCGTTGTCGTAATCGCCCCAGGTTGCCCCCAGGCCGTAATAGTGATGAGGATCGTCGACGCCAGCCTTCTTCGAAACTTCTTCAAAGGTACCATCACCTTTGTTGTGGAACAGCAGATCCGATTCGCCGGGCAGTCCCCAAGGACCGCACTGCACCAGCACTCCTTTGAAACGACAAAATCGCGGGTCATTACCAAACTGCGGCAGGTTGTCGATATCTACATGGACGTAGCGCGAGACGAAAAGATCGACCCGGCCGTCGCGGTCGTAATCGGCCCAGGCCGCCCCTGAGCTAAATCCTCCCGCGCCCACACCGGCCTTGTCGGTTACATCTTCGAATTTGCAACTCCCCAGATTGCGATAGAGGGCGTTGCCCCCGTAGCCGGTAACGTAAATATCCTGCCGGCCGTCGTTGTCATAGTCGGCGACAGCCACGCCTATCCCCCAGCCCTTGCGCGTAAGGCCGGCGGATTTTGTGATGTCAGTGAACTTGATGTCGTGAATTGTGCTATCTGCGTCCTGATGGTACAGCGTAATCATCAGGTCTCCACCCTGGCGGTATCGTTGCACAGTGGAACCGTTAATGACGATAACGTCGAGTTTGCCGTCGTTATCGCAGTCGATCAAGCCAACCCCGCCGCTCATGGATTCAACAATGTATTTCTTGTCCGGAGAAGCGATATGCGAGACTGTGAGTCCAGCCTTCCGAGCGATGTCTTCGAACTGGGGGACGGGTGTTGCGGCAGACGCGGATGGCTTCTGCGGTGTCTCCTTCGACGTCGATTTCGTTAAAGCGACTTGCGCCAACAACATTGTGGATAACTGCACTGCTATCGACAGCGTGAAGCCCCAGGAGAGAAGCGAAGCTCGCATAGGAAGGCCGATTATACAAGGCAGCAGAAATGCTGAAATCGAACACGAAATCGGGGCGCAATCTCGGGCTCATGGTTTGAGCCGCAATTCGGGTCTGTCTAGTTGCGAACGTAAGGTCCCAAAGAAATTCGTACCGGCCCCGGTATCGGTCCATAATACCTTGCCATCGCGATCAACGAGGACCAGCAAGGGAAAGGCAGTCACACCCCAAGTCCTTCGGTGAGTCTCACCGGTGTCGTGCAAATTCCTCCAATTGAATTTCTGCGATGAAAAATAGCCGTCGCCCAATCTGGGTATTTCATCCTCATCCACACTCACGATCACGAGACCATTGTCCGAATACGATTGGGGCAGTTGCGCCATAGCCCTCATCTCTTCTAAACAGGCGCCGCACCAAGTAGCCCAAAAGTCGACAAGAACAACCTTCCCTCTAAACTCAGCGAGATCGAATGTTCCATTCTTATCGCTGAGTTTGAGGTCAGGCGCAGCGGTTCCTATGCTTAAGGGTGGCGATATTGGCTGACGGGCATCATCGATCAGGTACGCGTCCGCCGGCGGCTTGAACGCGAACAACGATGAATCGGGAGCCGTGTCCAGCTCCAGTCTTGTATAGATGGTCTCGACGATTCGCGTTTTATCGTTCTCGTCGTCATCCGCCGATAGCGGCCCACTGGTAGAGATGACCGCCTTGCGCACCAGCCCAGTTGCCTCTTCAATCCAGTACGTGTGATCCCGGGTTGAGTTCGTTCCTTGCCGAAAAGATTGCGAGTGCACCGTATGGACAACATAGCAGGAAAACTTTGCCTTGCCGATCTTCAGCACCGCGTGATGCTGCAACACAGAAGCGTCAGCGTCGTCGTCTATGGATAAGAGGCTGTGAATCGCCGATTTGATCCAGGACTCAGTCGTGCCTCCCGCTGTGCCGCGAATCGCCAATCGTGGTTTGGTCGAATCGGCGGACTGGACGCTGTACTCATGCATGCCGGGTATGTAGAACCAGTCGCTCTGGCCGTCGCTGATGCGCACACGTCGCGCGCCAGTTCCTTCGGATTCCCAATGATATTTTTGATCCGCGGCAGCGACCAAGTACACCTGCTTCGACCATCCAGCTGAAAACGGAGTGGAGGAAGTAATCTTCGTCTCGAACTCGATGCGAAATGACTTGGTGTTCCGATAGCGAGCGGCAGCATCGCGCAGCAGCGTTTTTGCGTCAGGCTGTAATGCGAAGAGAGGCGTGGCCCAGAGTAGGAGTATTACAGCAGCAGGTCTTTGCATGGGTTCTCCTGCGCACCGGATAGTGCATATCGCAATCGAGACTTGGTTCTCCCGGATGTCAGACACCAAAAGTAGACACGACTCACGCTTGCGGCAGAGATCGGACGATGGAGTCGATGCGCAAGAACCTCCCTTAGGATGTCCACCATATATCCGCATTGTCGTCCCGAGTTCATCCGAGTCTATTTATAGCGGGCGTTCGCAGCGGAGGGCTTCGAAGTGAAAACTTGCGGCGACACCATTGGAACCGGAGGCTTCTGATGTGGGGAGCGAACGGGCTCTGCTGTATAGTTCTGTAGTTCGCTGCCTTTACGAATCACGGGGAAGTTAGCTATGTCTAGACATTTCCTGCGGCGCCTGCTCCGAGCAGTTTTCACGAGTTTGTTGGTCTCCGTCGCATGCGTCCCTCCGCCATCTGCGCAGGCGCGCCAACATGGCAAGATTTTCGGTGGCTACTTCGAAGAATGGGGTATCAATTACGCCGGTTACAACATTGCGGATTTGCAGAAAAATGGCGTGGCCGATGAACTGACACACTTGATCTACGCCTTCGGCAACGTAACCCCGACCTCTCCGCCGGCGTGCGCCATTGCCGATCCCGTGGCGGCTTACCAGAACTCAAGCCTGCCCAGTGTGAGCGGCAAGCCCTACACCGCGCCACTCTATGGAAATTTTGGCGCGATCCAACAACTCAAGGGACTTCATCCCAATTTAAAAGTGCTCATCTCTTTGGGGGGACAAGCGGGCGACGTTACCGGCTTCGTGACCGCGGCCGCGACCGTGGCCGGCCGCGCCGCCCTCGCCTCGTCGTGCATCGATCTGTTTGTTAAGGGCAACATCGCCGCCGGCGTTACAGCTCCGGGCTTATTTGACGGCTTCAATATCGACTGGGAGTTTCCCGGCGCGGCAGACAAGCAGAACTTCACCGCGCTTCTAAAGGAGTTCCGCAAGCAACTCAACGTTTTAGCTAAAGCGACCGGCAAGAAATATGTCTTGACGTTCGATTCGCCGGCAAATCCAAAGAAATATGTGAACATCGATCTTAAAGCCGCGGCTGCGCAAGTCGATTTCCTCACCATCGACGGTTACGACTACGCCGGAACGTGGGACAAGCAGACCAATGAGTCGTCTTCGCTCTATGACACTGCCGAGGACCCTGTGTATGCTGACGCCCGTTACATCGACGCGACCGTAAGAGCCTATCTTCAGTCTGGCGTACCGGCGGCCAAGTACACCATGGGTTTGCCCTTGTATGCGGTGGGCTGGACGGGCGTCCCCAACGCGAACCATGGGTTGTACCAGAATGCAACCGGCGCTTCTTCAGTATTCTTGGCTGATGGATCGGCGCCGTGCCCGAACCCGGACAAGGCCACCGCTTCGCCCGGTTGTGACACGGTGTTGACTGCGGGATTCGCCACCTATTCCACCATTGAGAACCTGACGAACATGCACGGGTACACTGCCTGGTACGATCCGGTTCGAGTCGGGGCGACGCTCTACAATCCGTCCACCGGAACTTTCTATACCTACGATAATCGAGCCGCGGTTGCAGCGAAGACGGCCTACATCAAGAAGAACAGGCTTGGTGGCGCCTACGTATGGGCGCTGAATGACGACGACGCCAAAGCATCCCTTACCAAAGCGATTGCAGCCGGCCTCAAGTGAATCGAGACCTAACGCACGGAATGAACACCAAGGCAGGGCGATTGAAAAAATCAATCGGCTTCCTAGTTGACCAGCGACTCTGGGCAGCCTCAGCTCAGACCTGCTTCCATCAAGTTCGTTTTTCGTAACAAGATCGCGCGGGAATTACCATTTTTCCACACGTTGAAACCATCCTCTCCCAACCTTGCGCGCCCCACGCTTTCTAGTGGTTAGCGGGCCGCGGACGAATTCGCAAGTTCGGATCGCGCAACAAGAAACAACTTTTCCCTTGACTCGGCTGTGGAAGGGGAAGTACGCTACTGCCCGCATATGCTATAGAGCAGTTTAGATTTTATCAGTTTTGGGCCTGGAGATTATCGCGATCCATCGAACCGCGGCTCGTAAGTCTCCATAAGTGCTATATATAAGAATTCTCACCCACAGCCCGACGGGGCAGCCGCCAGGCTACCCCGTCCCCCTCAATCACCCAACCGCGGGGGTCCGCCATGGCAGGCGTCCCCCGAATTTAAGGACAAAGGAGCATCCCCATGAGTTTAGTTTGTAAGCGCATACTTACTCTGGTTGCGGTCTCGTTGCTGGCGCCATTGACGCTCTTGGCCCAGACCGTCACTCTCAGCCCGTCGAGCCACAACTTTGGGAGTACCCCGGTCGGCACAGGCACCGCGTGGTTTACCTTCACTCTGTCCAACAGTGGCAGCTCTGCCACGAGCATCAGCAACGTCACCGTCAGCGGCCCATTCGTCGTATCCAGCAATTGCGGATCGTCGGTGGCCGCCAATGGGTCGTGTCCAATCTACGTGTATTTCGCCCCAACGACGGCAGGCGCAGCCAGCGGCACCCTGACAGTCACTGACAGCGCTTCGAACAGCCCGCAAACCGCTTCCCTCAGCGGAACCGGCGGCAGCGGTAGCAGTTGTACGACCACCTCCAGCGCGCCAACTGGATTGGTTGCCTCTGGCACAACCAGCTCCGGCACGAACCTGAGTTGGACAGCAGTCACTCCTCCCGCGAACTGCACAATCAGCAGCTACACCGTATTGCGGAACGGGACTTCGATTGGAACCGCGACCGGTACATCGTTTGCGGTGGCCGGACTGGCAGCTTCGACCGCTTACAGCTTTACGGTTGAGGCGACGGATGGTAACGGCACATCAGGCCCAGGTTCAGCGGTGAATGTGACGACGCTGGCGAACAATTGCACCACCAAGCCGAGTACACCCACCGGATTAGCGGCGTCGAGCACAACCAGCTCTGGGACGAACCTGAATTGGACAGCAGTCACTCCTCCCGCAAACTGCACAATTAGCAGCTATACCGTATTGCAAAACGGAACTTCGATTGGAACCCCAACCGGCACATCATTCGCCGTGAGCGGTCTAACAGCTTCGACCTCTTATAGCTTCACGGTTGAAGCAACGGACGCGGCCGGTAGCTCGACCGCAAGTTCTCCGCTGAATGTGACGACGCTGGCAAACGGCGGCGGCACATGCGCCACGGCTTGGAGTGCCACTGCCATCTACACAGCAGGCATGACGGCGAGCGTAGGCGGAGAAAACTACGTCGCCAACTTCTGGACGCAGAACCAAAATCCGGCGACCAACAACGGCGGGGCCGGCAGCGGCCAACCCTGGACCGCGACTGGCGCCTGTTCAACTTGCTCGTCCGCGCCAGCGGTTCCGACTGGATTGGCGGCCTCCGGCACCACCAGCTCCAGCACAAACCTGAGTTGGACCGCGGTCAATCCACCTGCGGGATGCAGTGTGAGCTACAAGGTACTGCAGAGTGGAACTGTGATCGCAAGCCCAACCACAACGACCGATGCCGTAACTGGTCTCACGCCTTCGACCGCCTACAGCTTCACGGTAGAGGCGACGGATGCAGCCGGCACTTCGGCCGCGAGTTCGGCAGTCAACGTGACGACTTCGGCTAGCTCGTGCACGACCAAGCCGAGCGCGCCAACTGGGTTCACCGCTTCTGGCACGACCGATTCCACTACGAACCTGAGTTGGAACGCGGTCAGTCCTCCCACCGGGTGCAGTATCAGCTATTCGATCACGGGCGGACCTTCAACTCTAACCACCAATGCCACATCCGATACCGAGGGCGGACTGACGCCTTCCACCAGTTACACGTTCTCGCTGACAGCAACCGACTATGCCGGTTCATCGCCCGCGACGACGGTCACCGTGAAGACATCCGCCCCCACTACTCTGATGATGGCCGGATGGTATGAAGAGTGGGGCACTTACTACGCCAACGCGAACGTTGCCGACCTGCAGAACAATGGCGTAGCCGGCGTCCTGACGCACCTCATTTATGCCTTTGCCAAGCCCGCCGCGAACGGCAGCAACGTGAATTGCGCGCTCGCAGACTCCTATGCCGACTACCAGAAGAACGTCCCGCAGGTGCCTGGCGCTAGTCCGGCCACGGCCCCGCTGCAGGGGAACTTTGGTGCGCTCGTGCAACTCAAGCAGCTCCATCCCAACCTGAAAGTGTTGATCTCTATCGGCGGATGGAATCCCCCCACCTACAACCAACTCTTCGACACCGCATCCAGCACGGCTGCTCAGCGCCAGGCGTTTGTCAGTTCGTGCGTCAACATGTTCATCCAGGGCAACATCGCCTCGGGTGTCTCCACCGGAACTCTCTTCGATGGTTTCGACATGGACTGGGAGTTCCCGAACGCGAACGAGAAGGCCAACTTCACCGCGTTGATGACCGAGTTCCGCAACGAACTGAACACACTGTCGGCAACCACAGGCAAGACGTATTATGTGTTGGCCGATTTGGCGGCCGGTCCAGCGACCCCGGGCGCGGCCCAGTTCTCGGGCAACGACGGCGGTTTTGACACCATCGACATCGCGGGTCTGAATGGGGTGTTGGACTACATTAATGTCGACGGGTACAACTATGCCGGAGACTGGTCGAACGCCACCAACGACGCGTCTCCGCTGTACGACGAGACCTCCAATCCGCAGTACGGAAAGGGTCTCACCATCGATGCGACGGTACAGTACTATCTGGCGCACGGCGCAACACCGGCCAAGTACACCATGGGCTTCCCGCTCTATGGTGTGGGTTGGACGGGAGGTCTGACCTCGGCCAACAGCGGCATGTACCAGAACGCAACCGGGACTACGGATCCGACCGGAGCTCAGACTCCGAATGGAACGGCTCCCGTTCCCAACATCAACGGAGTGGGGAATTGCCCGACAGGTCAGAACCAGGGAGGTCCAGCGGCGGGTTGCGACTTCCTCTTGACCGACGGCATGGCAACCTACCGGTCCATCGTAAACCTGCTGAACAACGGGTTCACCTCCAGCTACGACGCCACCCGCTGCGCAGCCCGTATGTTCAACTCGACAACCAACACCGCATATAGCTATGACAACGCTCAGTCGGTGCAATGCAAGGTGAACTACATCAAATCATTCGGCTTGGGAGGGGCTTACGTTTGGGCGGTCAAGGACGACGACCCGAATGGAGACCTGACCAAAGCCTTGGCTACAGACCTCAATCCGTAGAGACCTGGCGCCAATAACGACGAGAAAAAAGGCAGGCTGGCTAAAAAGTCAGCCTGCCTTCAATTTTGTCTGCTCTCTGCTAAAACCAAAACGGCAGGCCGAACTTCCATTCGGCCTGCCGCAGTTTATTCGAAACCTCGGGCCTCACTCCTCTGATTGACCCAACCCCGCGGCCATGGTTTTCACCATGGTTCCATTGGCATCATCGTCTTTGAGGGCCCAAACGTAGGCTCCGCCCAGACCTCCTGGAACCTTGAAATCAACGTAAAGCATTTTCAGAAACGCCGTCGTGGGATCATCGTAGGTGTAGAAAGTGCCGCCGGTTGGATCATAGAGCGATACCGCAATCCTTCTGCGATCGAAGTAATTGCTGTATCCATTGGAAGTGAGAGTCGACAGAGTCGAGTAAGTCGCCAGCCCCGGGGTCAGCAGCGGGTCGCACCCTGGAGTGTTGCCTAAGAGGTCCGTACACAAAGCTGTGCCGTTGGCCAAAGGAACCGGAGAGGGACCAGTTGAGCTCTGGTACAGGCCATGGTTAACGTTGGGAACGCCAGTCCAGCCGGCGCCATACAACGGCAATCCCATGGTGTACTTATGTGGCGGCACACCCGCTTCGAGGTAGGCGTTTACGGTTGAATCGATATCGAGGCCCTGCCCGAAGAGGGGATCTCGCTTGGAATCGAAGAGTGGGGAAGCGTCGTTGGTTTGCGTATCCCAGGAGCCGGCGTAGTTATAACCGTCGATGGTGATGAAATCGACCTGCTTAGCAGCATTTCGCAGATCGATGTTCACGTAGTTCTGCGAGCCTGCCGGGCCGTCGAATGACATCACATATTTCTTGCCTGTTGTTTTCCCCAAGGCGTTCAGTTGACTGCGGAACTCCGTCAACAAAGCAGTGAAGTTCTGGGTGTCGGTCGCGGTCGGGAACTCCCAATCAATGTTGAAGCCATCAAACAAACCGGGAGCGGAGATGCCCGCAGCGATATTGCCGTTCACAAAAAGGTCGATGCAGGAAGACGCGAGTGCCTGGCGGCCTGCCGCAGTGCTCGCGGCAGTCACGAAAGCCGCGGTGTTTGCGGCGGACGCGCCTCCCAGCGAGATCAGGACCCTAAGCTTGGGATGGAGTTGCTTGAGTTGCACGAGCGCGCCAAAGTTGCCTTGCAACGGAGCAACCGCTGGGGTGGCACCGGGCACCTGGGGAACTGCCTTCTGATAGTCGGCGTAGCTGTCAGCAATAGAACATGCGGGCGCGGGAGTCGTGGTTACGTTGGCGAAGGCATAGAGGAGATGAGTCAACTTATCGGCAACCCCATTCTGCTGCAGGTTGGCAATGTTGTAGCCGGCGTAATAAACGCTCCACTCTTCGAAATATCCTCCAAGAATCTTGTCTTGCGCGAATGATGGAATCACCGACGCGAGGACTGTCAACAAGGTAAGCAGGATGATTGGGCAGGAGCGAGGTGAAAAACTCTTTGGCATGGCGAGGCCTCCAAGGCTGCTGAAAGTACGAACGCGCGGAGTATAGTACTATATAGCTGAATTTGGCAACCGCACACCGAACCGCACACGAAGGTAAAGGCCAAGCGGAAATATTCACTTTCACTATATAGCAGTGAAAGAGCAAGCACCCAACTGTGCTCCCAGCACATCTTGCCCTGAAGCCCGGCGGACAGCGTCTCAGCGGAATCGGCGGATAAACAAGGTGTGGCGCTCCGAGCGGTAGAAACCTACTACGTAGATCGTAGCCTTACCCGTGGACGAGTAGATCACCTGCCGAATGCGCAGTACTGAGGCTCCGCTCGGCACTCCCAGCAATTCGGCGATGTTTGCCTCCGCCGCAGTGGCGTCGACCTCCTCGTCCGCATAGGCCAGTTCTACTCCGTAGTCGGCCTCCAGCGTGGCAAACAGAGAAACCCTGGCCAACGGGGCCCTCACCAACTCGGCGAATTCTTTTGCCGGAAGGTAGCAAGTCTCCAGGGCAAACGGGTCGTCCCCAGTCTCCCGCAAGCGTTCGATCTTCACCAGCGCGCTCGTCGCGGGCAACCCCAGTCGAGCCGCCACCTCGGCCTCGTGTTCGATGACCTTAGAGACCAGCACTCGCGAACGCGGACTCAATCCGCGGCTCGACATCTGCTCGGTGTAACTCATGAGCTTGTTGAAATGGATCTTCGGTGCGGCGACAAACGTTCCCGCTCCCCGGCGGCGTTCGACTATACCTTCGTGCTCCAGACCCGCGAGGGCGTGGCGCGCAGTCATCAGGCTCACCCTGTGGGTTCGTGCCAGTTCGCGCTCCGAAGCGACGACGTCCCCTGGCTTCAGTTCCGAAGAATCGATCCGATTGCGGATCGCGATCTGGATTTTCTTGTAAGCCGGCGTCCCGTTGCGCGAAGTTCTGGACATGGGATGGACTATACACGCCTTTCCTTATGCTATATAGCTTAATTCAACGCTGCCTGTAAAAGCCAAAAATGTCAACCGGTTACTGAATCTGAACCAGGGAGCTCAGCCCGAGCGAGTAAAGACCCCGTAGTCGCCGGATTTCCATAGCCCCCCAATAATTCGATTGTATCCATCGCAAATAACGTTTCACCGCGCAAGCCCCCAGGTGGTAGAGATCACCCGCGAGGGCGCGTCTCATGGGCAATTCCAGGAATCGTACATTTTCTTCTTGACCATGATCATCCGGATGCTATATAGCATAGTCGAATTGTAGTAGAGCGTTTGTACCGCTACCTCTTGGCTAACCCAGGACGCATCCTTAGGAGGCTGTGTGATGAAGCAATCAGCGAATGTTGAAGGTCTGCCTTGTGCTGTGCGGGCCATATCTTGTTTTTTCGTCGTACTGTCCCTGATCGTCCTCAGCTTGTCAGCGGCTGTTGTGGCTCAAGAGCTGGCAGCAACTCTCACCGGCACGGTTTCGGATGCCACCGGCGCCGTCGTGCCCGGCGCGATCGTCGTTGTTCACAGCGAAGAAACCGGCGTCGACGTTCGCAACGTGACCACGAGCAACACAGGGAATTTCAATATCACGAACATTCCTGCGGGCCGGTATACGGTCACGGTCAAGAATCAGGGGTTCCAAACCTTTGTGGCCAAGGGCGTCATCCTGAACGTTGCCGAGAAGCACACTCTCGATGTGCAACTGCAAACCGGAAAGGCCAGTGAGAGCATCGAGGTGACCGCCGAAAATACTCCCATCCAGACCACGACCGCCGAGGAGTCTGGAACAGTGACCGGCGACCAGGTTCGCGAGTTAGCCTTGGATAACCGCAACTTTGAGCAGCTTGTACTGCTGGAGCCGGGCGTCTCGAACCAACTTGGCGATAAACCTGGATTTGGCTTGCAAAGCAACACCCAAATCTCGATTAACGGCGCGCGCACCGGGGCGAACAACTGGACGGTGGACGGAGCGGATATCAACGACAGCGGTTCCAATGGAACTCTGCTGAATACGCCCAGCATCGACGCGATCCAGGAGTTCACGCTGGAGCGGAGCAATTACGATGCGTCGTTCGGGCGCAGCGGTGGCGGGCAGATCGTTGTCGCGACGAAATCCGGCACCAACCAATTCCATGGCAGCGCCTACGAATTCAACCGCAACAATGATTACAACGCGAACACGTTCACCAATCGGGCATCCATCGCCTTGGGCGGAAAGCCGTCTGCGTTTCCGACGCCCATTGAGCACTACAACGACTTCGGCTTCACGATCGGCGGGCCGCTTTTCATTCCTAAGGTGTACCATCCCGACAAAAACAAAACCTTCTTCTTCTGGGCGGAAGAGTGGCGCAAAGCAAATACCCCGGACCCACAGACGTTCACGGTGCCAACAGCCGCGGAATTGAAAGGAACATTCACGGGCTCGATTCCCATTGCCCCGGCTGGGTGTGTAACCACTTCGGGAGGCACCTCCACCATCAGTCCTGCGTGCTTCAGCAAGAACGCCCAGGCGTATCTGAACGCCTTTATTGGCGCTTATCCGGCAAACGCCAGCGGACAACTGGTCACCAGCTTCAGTCAGTTGAACAATTTCCGCGAGGACAATATCCGGCTTGACCAAAATGTAGGCGACAAGATCCGCTTGTACGGGCGTTATATGCAAGACTCGGTGCCAAATAGTTTCCCGTTTGGCCTGTGGGGAACTTCGAACTACCCGGGAGTTGAGCCCACGTCTCTTAACGCGCCGGGCCGCAATCTCGTGGTCAACGCGACGGCAACGCTTTCCCCGAAGGTAGTCAACGAAGTCGAATTCGTTGACGCCTACGGGGCCATCAATTCCGTGCTGGTGAACGCCATCGCGGTTTCTCCTAAGTTCACGAGCACCCTCACGGGCCTCACCACCTATCAGGACCCGTACGGTCGCGCGCCGGGCGTCACCTTTGCGTCGTCAAATAATGTAGGCCTGGGAAACCAGAGTGCACCCTATTTCGAAAGAAATAAAGATCACAACCTTTTCGACAATATCTCGATTCAGTATGGCAACCACACGATTCGCGCCGGTGCCACCGTCATGTGGATGACGAAGACTGAAAATGGCGATGGCGGCGCGGCGACCTTCACTTTTTCGGACCACTCGGCCAAGGGTGGAGATCCTGAGTTCGCGAACTTTCTTCTTGGACAGGCTGACTCTTATTCACAGCAAAGCAAGGACACAATTCCCTACCTTCACTACACGAATTTCGAGGCTTACGTTCAGGATGACTGGAAGGTGACCCCTCGCCTCACATTAAACTTGGGCGTGAGGTACAGCTACTTCCCCTCCCCCTCTGACAGCAAGGACACTTTGCTGAACTTCGATCCCGCACGGTTCGTTCCTGGGAGCGCTCCTGCGATTGATCCGGCTACCGGCAACATGGTTTCGGGTAGCCCGAATGCAGATAGCGCCACCTATGCCAACGGTCTGATTTTCCCGACGGGCGCAACCTGTACGGCTGCCCAAGCGATCAGTTCCACCGCGAGCTGCTCTCCCTTTGGCAGCTTGGTGAATCCAAATTCGAACAAGAACTTCGGTCCGCGATTCGGTCTTGCTTACGATCCGTTTGGAAATGGCAAGTGGGCAATACGCGCTGGCTACGGCCTGTTCTACGACCGCACGCTCAACGGCATTTGGGAGCAAAACGCCTTTTCTGATCCACCTCTGGTTCAGACCTCGGCGATCAACAACAACGGAACAGCGAGTTTCAACATATTTGACAACGTGAACGCCGGCGTGAAAGCGCCAACGCCCGTGACCCCCGTCAACATTGTTGTAACCGGAACTCCGACGTTCAAGGTTCCGAGTTATCAGGATTACAATCTTTCCGTCCAGCATGAGTTGATGCGCAATACGGTTCTCGAGGTCGGTTACGTCGGTACTAAGGGAACGCACCTGCTCGGGGACATGGACCTGAACCAGCCGACGGTTGCAGCGCGTCTAGCGAACACTACCGCGGATGCAAATGCTCTTGTGCTGTTTCCGGGTTTTGGTTCGATCCGAGCTCGCAATCCCATATTCACCAGCAACTACAACTCTCTGCAAGTCTCCTTGAACCGGCGATTTACCAAGGGCTTGACCTTGGGAGTTGCGTACACCTGGTCGAAGCTGTTAACCACGAACCCACAGGATCGCGATTTGGGAGCGCAAGATACGTACAACCTCAAGTCTAATTACGGTCCGTCGACGCTTAACACTCCTCAAATTTTTGTCCTCAGCTACGTTTACGATCTCCCATTCTTTAAAAACGAGCATAATTTCGAGGGCGTCGTGCTTGGCGGATGGGAGATTTCCGGCATCACGAACTTCCAGTCCGGCCAGTCAACGACTGTGACACAGGGCAGTGACCCATTCGCTACTGCGGCAAACAATAACTCGGGACTTAACTTAGCGCGTGAAGGCCTGATTCAAATCCGGGCGAACCAGGCGGGCGATCCCCACGGGCCGAAGACAGCGGCGGAGTTCTTCAACACGGCCGCTTTCTCCCAGGCATCCGGAGCTTTCGGCACCGAGCGACCAGGTTCGGTATTGGGCCCTGGGTTCCAGTTGTGGGATATCTCGCTCATCAAGAACTTTAATTTTACTGAGCGAGCGCGCTTGCAGCTCCGGTTTGAGTCGTTCAACACGTTCAATCACGGCAGTCCGAACCTGATCAACACTACGCTTGGAAGTGGTGCCTTCGGCACGGTTACGGGATATCACGACCCGCGCAATCTGCAGCTCGGAGCAAAATTCCAGTTCTGACCGCGAGATTGGGATGACAAAACACAATGGCGCACGCCTTAATGGCGTGCGCCGTTTTTATTCCGAGATACTGGATTGAGTTGCTATTTCCGGCTGTCATGGCTTTCAGTCTTCTCAATCGCAGCCGCGCGTTTCTTCTCTTGAATATCGACCGAGAGTTTCTGCTCCCGCTTTCCTTCCTCCGCCCGTCCCGTCTGACGCAAGGCCGTGCCCAGCACGAAATGTGCCTCGGCATAGTTGGGGTCGATCTTGATCGCTTTGCGCAGAGGCTCAATCGCTGCCTCTGGGTGATTCAGCGCAATTTCTGCCCTGCCCAGACCAAATAGTGCTTCCTCGTAATGAGGGTTGGCTTTGAGTGCGGCGCGAAAGTACGATTCAGCCTCCGCGAGCTGGGAGTTGTTCAACAGTACTTGACCGAGGATGAAGTTAGCTACGGGATCGTTGGGAAAGTGCTGGAGTTCTGCACGGACCTCTTTCTCTGCCTGTTCGGTATCGCCTTGCCGCCAGTAGAGATAACCGAGACCGGAGTGCACGCCCATAAAATTCGGGTCCGCTTCTTCTGCCGCCAGATACTCCTTGATGGCATCTGCCCGATTCGACATCTGATCGTAAGCCGTGCCCATCATGACATGGGCAGCTGCAGAATTTGGATTGATCTTCATAATGCGCTCAAAGACACTCGTGAGGGCCTTGTAGTCCTTGATGCGAAGGTAGGCTTTACCGAGAATGTCGAGGGTCTCCAGGTCCGATGACTCGGCCTGATTGGCGTGTTCCAGGTACCGGGCAGCCTCGGGATAACGATCCAACGCAAACTGACAGAGGCCAGCCAGTTCCTGGATCTGAAAATCGCTGGGATTCGCCACAGCCATTGGACCCAGCAAAGTCAACGCGGACCGGTAGTGTTGGGCTTTGAAGTAAGCCACAGCCAGATTACGTTTTGTCGAAGAATCGTCGGGATGGAATCTTAGCGCGTCTTCGTACAAGGGGATCGCCTCGGCAGGTCTCCCCATTCGAGCCAGCACAATTCCCAGATTGTTTAGCGCGGCCAGTGAATGTGGGTCGATTTTCAATGCGCGCCGAAGAGCTCCCGCCGCCGCCGCATTGTCACCTTGGTGCATCGCTTCCGCAGCCTGTTCGAGGTACGTGTGTAGCTCTGTTTCTGCACTACTAGGGGGCGGATTGGGCGGCACTTGCGTCAGCGCGGCGGCACAATGCGTGATCACAAACCAGATCGTACAGATCGAGGCGACCCGCCGGGCCTGCATTTGCACTCGCATACGCCAGATTTTAACGCATAGGCATCGACAAGGTGGCTGCGAGCGCGCCTACTGCGGCCGGTTTTCAAGTGGATTTGCACGACTGGCAGAGGTCACGGATTGCAATCGCCTGCGCGACTCGATCAGTTGCTCTGCAACGGCATCCCACTTGGTCCACGAGTAGAACCATTTCCCCTCTACCCGGCGAATAATCGTATGGACATTTAGGCGATAGTCCTTGTCGTTCCGTCCGGGCAGATACACGTAACCTTGGCCGGTCACAGGGTCAAAGACATACGACACTACATATACGAGGCGCTCATTTGGCAAGTTAGCATAGAACCAAACCTCATAACGTGGCAGTGCCTTGGGAGGCTCGGCAGTAGGGCCTTGAGACCAGTCGATGATGAAACTGGGTTCTTCCAATCTTGGCTCGTTCGAATATGTTCCTTTCCCGCTCAGCACTTGAATATTCGCAAGGACCTTCCGGTCAGTGATCTGAATGGGAGTATTCAGGTCAGCACCTTGAATTAGTATTTTGACTGTTTCACCCCTTCTAAACCGGGGTGCAGGGTTTACCTCCTGTTCGTGCGTCGCATGCGACAGCAATTCCGACCGCATATTCGGCGGCATGGTCGAGAACTCAAGTTTGTCCGGCCATTCCCAAGCCAGCCGAGCGTATACGAGGTCCTCGCCACTTGAGCCGAAAACTCTGATGCCGTTTGTGAAGTTACCCGGAGTATCCACGGCCTCCCATCGAGCGACTTCGTCATGAACATTTAGCCAGAACAGGCCAAGCCACGCTTCTGAGCCATCGTTAAGGCTGGCGTAGAAATCTCCCGATGTAGTCCGGGCAAAGCCGGATACTCCCAAATCGCTGGGGCTACCGTCCGGCAGTTGAACGCGATACACCCGGAAGGAGTTCGCGTCTTCGTCGTTGGAGATGAACTGGTGCCCCGCTCCGTAATAAATCCACGCCTTGTGAGCGGTGCATGCGACAGCGGTTCCACCAGCGACGTGGTATCCGAAAAGCACACGATCCCCAATCGCCTTCCAGTCTGGAGCAACCTTCAGCAGGCCCTGCGTGAAACTGTAATGGCGAAGAATTGCATAGGGAAAGCCGAGACCACGATTGTCCGACATGAAGTCCCAGCCGAAGACCCAAACGGTGCCGTCTTCGGCGGGACAGGTCATTTCTGACATGAATGGAAACGTGGTGATCTGCCGTATGACTTGCCCCGAATTGTCCAACTGTGCGACGAACGACGTTGGCCTGCCTGCTTTGTCAACCACAATTGCGGTGGCAACCGCGCCCCCGTCCACAGTTGCAGCAGCGTCAGTCACGTGAATCCGGTCAAGATTCGATGCTGTAAGCGTGGTCTTGAATGCGATTGTGCCATCGCGGTTGAGCATGGCAACATTCGGCACCTCGCTGTGGGAATATATGTCGTGATACATCCCGTGGTCATTCCACCAATGTGGTCCCTCAAATTGTTCCGAGAGGCTGACAACCGTGGTGGTCACGCTTGCATGAGGTGGCGGCAGCAGGTGAGTTTCGACCTTTGTCGAGGGTGACAAGGAAGCCGCGCTTTGCTGAGCTTGCGCCAATCCCAGCAGAAACGGGACTGCGACGAGGCCACCGGGAATTCGGCGCATGGGGGTCACCTCTTGCCGAAATTTTACTACACCAGGTCCGCAGCATCGGCTAGCAGCGGTCCAGAGGCTGTGCGATACTGAGGCCGTACAGAAGACGGCAAGTGACACCACAACTGACGCTGGGCAACAGGATGCTCCAGTCGCTAAGTCCGCCGTCGCATCCCTGGCCATTGAACTGTCAGCAGTGCCATGATCCCGGGCCCGTAGCTCAAACGGATAGAGCATCGGATTTCTAATCCGACGGTTGCAGGTTCGATTCCTGCCGGGCCTACCAGATTGTTCTCCGGTTGAAAATCCATTCGCGATCGCTCAAGTCAAAACTGCAGCCCGAGCGCGCTGCTCAGAAACGCAGCGACCGGAGACATTGTTCGGCACGCGGCGGCGAACGTCGCATAAAACTTGGGGCTACAGACTTGCTTGTCGGTGAACTCCAGGGCAACGCCGAGGTCGCGAAGCTTGAGGTCGTCCACGAATTCGTGATCGCTTGGGAATCCGCGTGGAGGGCGCGAGAGCTTGCTGGCATCGTCCCAGTTCAGAAGCTTGCGGACGGCGCGCCATTCCTCCGGGCGCGACACCATGGCGCTCCGCACCTTCAGCAGCGTCGGCGGTTCCGGATGCCACAGGCCGCATGCCGCAAAACATCCTCCCGGCTCGAGGTGGAGATAAAAGCCCGGCGAGTGGACGTCTTTACCGCGGTGCGAAAAGCGCATGGCCAGGTGAGTCTTATAAGGACGCTTGTCGGAGGAGAAGCGCGTGTCGCGGTAAATGCGAAACAGCGAACCGCGCGTGGGCCGGGCGTCGGCCACGAGATGAGGAGTGATTTCGTATAACGGCGCAGCGAAGGCAGTAATAAAGGTCAGGGCAGGCTGGCGCACCCAGGTTTCGTATTCATCCTTGTGCGCCTGAAACCAGTCACGATTGTTGTTGCGTTTGAGGCGGGACAGAAAGCGGAAAAGTTCATGTGTGAAATAAGCAGGCATAGAGATCGATATACGGTACGCAGTCGAAGGTGTGGTTGTCGAATTTTTGGCGTCAGGCGACGGTGGATAAAGGTATTTCTTCGGTTGCGCCGAGTTCAGTGTCCCAGATTCCATCGAAGTCGACGAAGTATCCTTGCACCTCGACGCCGGGGATGCGCGCCTTCAGGTTTGCGGCAGCGCGCTGAAGTTCTCGTTCGTGATGCGCGGCCTCCGCCGCCGAGTCTCCGCGGAATCCTCCCGCCAGCCCGCCATAGGCGCCGCAGTCGGAATGCAGCATCAGGATCACGCGCCGGGTGCCGTGCAGCCGCATGGATTTGCGGATCTGCTCCAACACAAATTCCCGGTCGGTTTCGTGTTCCGGCGAGGCTAGAACCTTGGCTCCTCCGGCGATTTTGATGGGGTCAGAATTCATCACTCCAATGCGCTTCAGGAATTTGCGAAAGCCCAGTTCAAAACGGTTGTCGAAGCACCACAGGATGGCCGCGTCGCAATGATACTTCTCGCGCGGAGCGTCGAAGTGGAATACCTTTTTCACAAATGCCTCCTCGACGAGCGAAATTTTAATGCCATCTTACCTGAGAAATCGTACCGGCAAATCGTACGGCTCTCAAATCGCTCAAATCGCCTCAAATCGTGACGCGCGTTGCCATTCGCCAGCCGGCACGATAAGATACTCCGTACACATCTTCTCCGCTTTTATCCCAGTTACCTCTTGCGAAGGAATCCCCGCGGGCGAGGAGTGTGCGACCCGGGGGCGGCACAGTCATGGGCCTGCCCGAAATCTCCCTGATGGAGCTGGACGTGAAAACAGGCAAGACTGCGGTGATCGTAGGCGCCCAGTGGGGCGACGAGGGCAAAGGCAAGATCGTCGACGTGCTGTCGGAGAACTTCTCCGTTGTAGCCCGGTATGCCGGCGGACACAACGCCGGCCACACCGTCATCATCAACGGCAAGAAATTCATTCTCCAGCTCGTGCCCTGCGGTGTGCTGCGTTCGGGCTGCCGCAGCGTGATTGGCAATGGCGTTGTGCTTGACCCGCTGGCGTTCTTGAAAGAGGTCGGCGCGCTGCGGGAAGCCGGCGTGAAAGTCGACGGCAATCTGTTCGTTTCCAACCGCGCACATGTCATTCTGCCGTACCACCGGATGATCGAACTAGCCGCGGAAAATGCCCCAGGACGGGTGAAGATCGGCACCACCTCGCGCGGGATTGGCCCCGCTTATGAGGACAAGATGGGCCGCCGCGGCTTGCGCGTGGTCGATCTGCTCGACTTGCAGTTGCTCAAGAAACACATCGAGAACGCGGTGCGCGAGAAGAATATGATCGCGCATGCCCTGTTCAACTCCGAGCCGCTCGACGCCGACAAGATGTACACGGAATACGCTCACGCTGCGGAAAAGATTGCGCCCTTTGTCTGCGACACGGCCGTCCTGTTGAACCAGGCGCTCGCCGGCGGCGAATCGATCCTGTTTGAAGGCGCGCAAGGAACCATGCTCGACATCGACCACGGCACCTATCCCTTTGTGACTTCCTCCAGCGCTACTTCGGGCGGCGCTGTCATCGGCACGGGCGTGGCTCCGAACGCCATCAACTCGGTTATCGGAATTACCAAGGCCTATTGCACTCGTGTGGGCGAGGGACCATTCCCGAGCGAAGAACAGGGCCAGGGCGGGGAGAACCTGCGCAAGCGCGGCAACGAATATGGCGCCGTTACCGGTCGTCCTCGCCGCACCGGATGGCTCGATCTGCCCTTGCTTCGCTACTCCGGCATGATCAACGGCACATCGTGGCTGGTGGTGACCAAGCTGGACGTGCTCGACGATCTCGCCGAGATCCCGGTTTGTGTAGGCTATAAGATCGACGGCAAAGCCACGGTGAGTGCCCCGGCTCAGGCCAGTGGCTACGAGAAGATTGAGTGCATTTACCAGAAGCTGCCCGGCTGGAAGACTCCCACCGGGGGCATCACGGAATTTGAAAAGCTGCCGCAGAAGGCGCAGCAATACCTGGCATTCGTCGAAAAAGAAGCCGGAGCCAAGGTCGGCATGATTTCCACCGGACCAGACCGCGACCACACCATTCTCGTGGACGAGTTCGTTGCGGAGTTGAAGACGGCCGCGAAGAAAGCCTAGAATGTCCTCCCCGGCTGACCCGCAGTGAGGGGAAGGAGCGAACGATGGTGGTGTTGGCGGTTACCTGGATGGCGAAGGTTGGGCGCGAAGCCGAAGTTGCCTCACTGTTTGAAAAACTGACCGAACAGTCCCGCAAGGAACCGGGCTGTGCCATGTACCAGGTGCATCGGCACAAGACCGAGGCGCGCCGCTTCTTCATCTACGAGCAGTACAAGGACGATGCCGCCCTCGAGGCGCACCGCACCGCTCCCCATTTCCTGCAGTTCGCCCGCAAGGACCTGCCCAAGGTAGCCGACCGAGTGGAAGGGCATTTGTTCGAGCCGCTGGGGTAAGTGTCGCGCGGGCACGCCCGCCCGCGGCTCCTAGCCTGGGCGGAGCCATCACTTAGTTTTGTCGATCATCAACTCGCCGCCCGAGGCGTAGCTTTCCTTCGACACTTCTTGGAAGGCAACCACAATCGCTTCCCGCCGCGCACCGGCCTCTTCAACCAAAGCGTCAGTGATGCGCTTCGCGATCTTCCGCTTCTGATCCGCAGAGCGACCCTCTAGCATCGTGATTTGCACCATCGGCATAAGACACCCAATCTTTATTATTCGTGAGTATCCGCGGAAATCCGTGGCCTACTTTGCCAGCTCGTATCCCGCAAAGAAGAAGCTCAGCTCGAACCGAGCCGTATCTTCCGCGTCTGAGCCATGAATGGCGTTGTGCTCGATGTTGGTCGCCCACTTCTTGCGGATCGTCCCTTCGGCGGCTTGCGCCGGGTTGGTCGCGCCCATCAGCGTGCGCAGATCGGCGATGGCGTTCTCTTTCTCCAGAGCCAGCACGACGATGGGGCCACTCGACATGAAATCCGTCAGCGTACTGAAAAATGGCCGGCTGGCGTGCACAGCATAAAACTGCTCGGCCTGATGCTTGGAGATTTGAAGCATCTTCATGGCCAGGATGCGGAAGCCGTTCTTCTCGAACTGCTCGATGATGTCGCCGACAGCATTCTTGCGCACGGCGTCAGGTTTAACGATGGTGAATGTACGTTGCAGGGTTTTCATAGGTCGGTCGTTGGTCCTTGGTCGTTAGTCGTTGCCATGAATCGTCTCTCTATCGCAACAATTCTCAGCCTTGTCTACAGAATGGATTGTCATTCCGAGCGCAGCGAGGAATCTGCTTCGTCTCGGTACTCTCTGCTCGCGCTAGACGTTGACTCCAATTGCTGCGGCCAGCGTCTCCCCGATCGCGGCCGGCGAATTCGCCACGCGGATTCCGCAGGCTTCGAGCGCTTTGATCTTCTCCGCGGCCGTGCCTTTGCCGCCGGAGATGATCGCTCCCGCGTGCCCCATGCGGCGCCCGGGAGGCGCGGTCTGCCCGGCAATGAACCCCACCACGGGCTTCTTCATGTGAGCCTTCACGAATTCGGCGGCCGTCTCCTCGGCGTTGCCGCCGATTTCGCCGATCATGATGACGGCCTCGGTCTCCGGGTCGCGATTGAACAAGTCGAGCGCGTCGATAAAATTCGTGCCGATAATCGGATCGCCGCCAATGCCGATTGCGGTCGATTGTCCAATGCCGCGCTGTGTCAGCTGGTGCACGGCCTCGTAGGTCAGCGTGCCCGAGCGTGAAACGATGCCGATTGCCCCCTCTTTGTGAATCGAAGCCGGCATGATCCCGATCTTGCACTTGCCGGGCGACATGATGCCCGGGCAATTCGGCCCGATCAGCCGCGAGCGCCGGTCCTGCAGAAATTCCCACGCCTTCACCATGTCGAGCGTCGGAATGCCCTCGGTGATGCAGACGATCAGGTCGATCTCTGCGTCGGCAGCCTCCATGATCGCGTCGGCCGCGAACGGCGGCGGCACAAAGATCACGCTGGCGTTGGCGCCGGTTTTGTCGGCCGCCTCGCGCACGGTGTTGAAAATCGGCCAACCTTCGTGCGTGGTGCCGCCCTTGCCGGGCGTCACTCCTCCGACGATCTGCGTGCCATAAGCCGCGCTGGCCTTCGCGTGAAACGTGCCTTCACGGCCGGTAAGGCCCTGCACGACGACCCGCGTATTCTTGTCGACTAAGATTGCCATAAATAAAACTCCTCGTTACCGCTCGTCCGTTTTCATCCGTAGCTTGGACCAACCACATTGTCATCCCGAGCGAAGCGAGGGATCTAGGTTCGTCCCTGCACTACAGTGTTGACGCTGACCATAAACATGGAGATCCCTCGCTGCCGCTCGGGATGACGGATCACTGGGATACCGCAGCTGCGAACCTCCTCTACCGCCATTCCGTCACGCCAGCAGTGCCCCGAGCTGCGGCCACAACTTTATCGGCTGCATCCTTCATTGTGTCGGAGACGACGAAGTTGAATCCCGAGTTCATCAGAATCTTCTTGCCCTCGTCGACGTTCGTTCCTTCCAGCCGCAGCACGATCGGCAGCTTGATGTTGGTCTTACGCGCGGCCTCGACCACCCCGGTCGCCAGCGTGTCCACGCGCAGGATGCCGCCGAAAATATTGATCAGCACGGCCTTCACGTTCTTATCGCTGAGCAGGATTTCGAAAGCATGCGCGACCTGCTCGGAACTGGCGCCTCCACCCACGTCGAGAAAGTTCGCCGGCATCCCGCCGGCGTACTTGATGATGTCCATCGTGGCCATGGCCAAGCCCGCGCCGTTGACCATGCAACCCACGCTGCCGTCCAGTTTGATGTAGTTGAGGCTGTACTTCGAGGCTTCGACTTCCAGCGGATCTTCTTCGGTGATGTCGCGCAACTCACGCAGGTCGGCATGCCGGAACAGCGCGTTGTCGTCGAAGTTGATCTTGGCGTCGAGGGCGAACAGGCGCCCGTCGGTGGTGGTGATGAAAGGGTTGATCTCGAGCAGGGAAGCGTCAGTATCGAGAAAAGCCTTATAAAGACTGGTCAGAAACTGCACCGCGGGATTGATCTGTTGTGCCTTGAGCCCGAGCTTGAAAGCGATCTTGCGCGCTTGAAAAGCCTCCAGACCCATGCCGGGATCGATGTGCTGCTTCAGAATCGCGTCGGGATTCTCCGCCGCGACTTGCTCGATCTCCATTCCGCCCGCGGCCGACGCCATGAAAACCGGCTTCCCCTCACCGCGGTCCACCAGAATGCCCAGATAGAGTTCTTTCTCGACCGGCAGCGTTTCCTCGATCAGAAGGCGACGGACGATGCGACCTTCCGGCCCGGTCTGATGCGTGACCAATTTCATTCCCAGCATCTTGCCCGCGAGTTCGCCGGCTTCGTTGACCGATTTCGCGATCTTCACGCCGCCGCCCTTGCCGCGGCCTCCGGCGTGAATCTGTGCTTTCACGACGACTCCGGTCGCGCCCGCGCTGAAAAGCTCCTTGGCCACGGATTCGGCCTCATCCTGCGAAGCGGCCATCGACCCGCGCGGCACGGTCACGCCATACTTCTTGAGAATTGCCTTTGCCTGGTACTCATGAATTTTCATAGATGATGACTCTTCAGTTAAGAATCGGAAGGACCCTGCTTGCGGCGACGCACTGCGGGCAGCAAACCCATGATTCTATAGAAGAGAGTGAGACTAGGGCAAACCTCGCCGCCGTTGAGGCCGTTGAGTGCCGTTGAGACACGGTTTCCGTGCGGGACGGGATTCGTATGACAAGAGATTCGTATCAGGGCATGCCTTTAGGCATGCCGCGTGGAGCCCACCCTTGACGCCCGGCTTTAGCCGCTGCCTCTCTCGGACAACCCCAGCGGCTAAGGCCGTCGGAGCGTAATGCCCTTCGGCGGCATCGCTAACGCGATGCCCTGATGCGAATCTTCCTTCCCAAACTGTACGAATACCTGTCCTCTTACCTTGTAAGAGTCCCGAAGCAGAAGGCGATCTGGATCCATCAATCCTGCGCCTTTTCGATGCGCGAATCATCCAAGTCTGAGGTCGATTCAGTTCGCCGATCGTGAGGGAGTGATGAAGCTGATCTCGCTGAACGTTGCGCGCCCGCGCCTTGCGCTCTACAAAAGCGCCACGATTAATACCGGCATTTTCAAGCAGCCCGTATCCGGACCGGTTCCACTGCGCACGTTGAACCTGGACGGCGACCGGCAGGCCGACCTCAGGGTTCATGGCGGCCCCTACAAGGCGGTGTGCGGATACCCGTCGGAGCACTACGATTTTTGGCGCAGTGAACTACCAGGCATGGACCTGCCTTGGGGCATGTTCGGCGAGAATTTCACGACCGAGGGTTTGGCTGAAAGCCAGTTACACATCGGAGATCGTCTACAAATCGGCTCGGCGATTGTGATCGTGCGCCAGCCCCGCCAACCTTGCTACAAGCTGGCGGCGAAGTTTCAGCGCGACGACATGCTGGAACGCTTTCTGCACAGCGGCCGCAGCGGCTTTTATTTCTCCGTGGAGCAGGAAGGCACGGTAGCCGCCGGCGACTCTTTCGAGTTTCTGAGCCGCGATCAGGAAGCGGTTAGTATTGCGGAGATGAACAGGCTGTTTGTCCTAGAAAAGTACAATCACACTCTGCTGGAGAAAGCGCTCAACTCCTCGGCGCTGCCGGAAGACTGGCGAGACTATTTTCTTCCGCGACTATCTCGAACGGACGCTCTGAAGAGCTAAGGCTCCTTAGAAAAATGTCGGTTGATAAGTGCAGCGGCGATTTGTCGCCAGCAACCGAACTCCAGTTCTCCAGATGACGCGCGGCACGTGGACCAGCAGGCCTCTATGGTCTATGATTGCAAATTAGTTTCTTCTCTCAGGAAGCGCAGGAGCGAGGATGATAATTCAGCGAACCATCGCAGCGGCTCTCACTCTGGGCGCACTGTTCTCGGTGTGCCTCGGGTTTTCTTATGCCCAGCAGGCAGGAGGCTCTAAGGCAGGTGTCAGTACAAGCGAGTCCGACAAGGTGTTGTTTGACAAAGCCACAAGGGCCATGCAGCAATCCGAATACGCTACGGCACGCACCTTGCTCGAAAGCCTCATCAACAAACATCCCGACTCAGATTATGTGCCTCGTGCGAAGCTTTCCATTGCAGACGCATGGTACGCGGAAGGCACCTTCAAGCAAGCAGAGGCGGAATATCGGGACTTCATTACATTTTTTCCGAACCGGCTGGAGGTGGCGGAAGCGCGAATGAAGATCGAAACTATCCACAAGAGAGCAAGAATCTGAGATGTTGATTGCTGCAGAACTCGCAGAAAGGAGCGTCGAAACGGCGCTCCTTTGTCGTTTCCCTACAACCGTTGAGAACAGGCGCCGATAGCGCCATCTGCCGTTCGCGACGCAGCGCCTACCTTGTGATCCGGCATGGTGAGGTGGCGGAAGCTATGCCGTACAATGCCACCTGACGAATGATCCTCGACGCACTCCATCGTCTTGCCCACCATAGCCAGTCGCTTGGCCGCGACGAGGCTCGCGACGTGATGTCCGAAGTTCTGACCGGCAAGTGCACGGACGCGCAAATCGCGGCGCTGCTCATCGCCTTGCGCATGAAAGGCGAGACGGTTGAGGAAATCGTGGGCTTCGCCGAGGCGATCCGCGCGGCGGCTTCAGCCTTGCCGATTGAACCCACAACCGCGATCGACGCGCTCGCGGTCAGCGGCACGGGCCGCGATGCTCTGGTCGAGGAATCCCCGGCGGACTCCTCTTTGGTCGACACCTGCGGCACCGGCGGTGATGCCAGCGGGACTTTCAATATCTCAACCGCGACGGCGCTGGTCGGCGCCGGAGCGGGCGTGCGGGTAGCCAAGCACGGCAATCGCAGCATCAGTTCCAAGAGCGGCTCCGCCGACGTGATCGAAGCCCTGGGAGTGAATATCCAGCTTTCGCCCGAGCGCGCCGCGCAATGCCTGCGCGAAGTCGGTATCTGTTTTCTTTACGCGCCGAATCTGCATCCCGCCATGAAGCAGGTACAGGCGGTGCGCCGCGAGTTGTGCATGCGCACCATGTTCAACCTGCTCGGCCCGCTCACCAATCCCGCCCGAGCTTCCGGGCAGGTGGTCGGTGTCTATTCGCTCGAACTGGTGGAGAAGCTGGCGGAAGCTTTGAGTATGCTCGGACTGCGGCGTGCCCTGGTCGTGCACGGACTCGATGGCTTGGACGAAATCACCATCACCGGCACTACGCGGGTGGCCGAAGCCCGCGAAGGCTCAGTCCGATCGTACGAAATCGAGCCAGAGGAATTCGGGATGAAGCGCGCCGCGCTTGAGGACATCGCCGGCGGCGATGCGATCGAGAATGCAGCCATCATTCGCGCGGTCCTGGGTGGAGAAAAGTCGCCGCGGCGAGATGTGGTCCTGCTCAACGCGGCCGCCGCGCTGGTAGCCGCTGGCAGGACCGATCACATCGCAGCGGCGATCCCGCTGGCGGCAAAGTCGATCGACTCAGGCGCAGCCGCCGGGAAGCTGCAAGCCCTAGCGCGCTTCAGTTCGGCAACCTGATGAGTCCGAAAATTCTTAGCGCGGGTGCCCCATTTCTCGCGCGTTCTTTGCGCGAGAAGTGGGGACTTTCGGACTACTGCACTTCGACCTTCTCCAAATACTGCGCCACCTGAACCTTCCATCCCAACTCTTTCTCCATCAACTCTCGCAGTTGCCCGGACGCGTCGGGTTCTCCGTGAACCAGATAGGTTGTTGCCGGCCGATTTCCAAAAGTACGGAGCCATCGCAGCAGTTCCGGTGGATCGGCGTGGTCGCTGAACTGCTCGAGCGCGGCCACTTGGGCGCGAATGGGAACAAGATCCCCGTAGATCTTCACTTCAGCGGATTTGCTCTTGATGGCGAAGCCGCGCGTGCCCGGTGCCTGGAAGCCGATGAACAGCACCAGGTTCTTCGGTTCGGGCAGGCGCTGCGCCAGATGATGCAGAACGCGCCCCCCGGTCACCATGCCACTTGAAGAAATGATGATTGAGGGAGTCAGCACCGCGTTGATCTTTTTCGATTCTTCCGGCGTCGAAGCAAACGTGAACCCGGGCCACTCGAGCGGCGAACCGTACTTCCGGATCATGTTGCGCGTTTCTTCGCTGTACTCTTCGTCGTGCTTCAGAAAGATCTCGACCGCTTTGATCGCCATGGGACTGTCGCAGAAGACGGGCAAGCCTGGGATCTGCCCGGATTCGATCAGATGCTTCACGATGAACACGAATTTCTGTGTGCGCTCAATGGCAAACGCCGGCACCACCACGCTGCCGCCTCGCTTGGCCGCCGCCGTGATCAGCCCCGCCAGTTCTGGCAGCGGATCTTCCTTCGGATGCGCGCGGTTCCCGTACGTCGACTCCATCACTACCAGATCGGCGATCTCGCCCTCCTCAGGGCCGGAATGCACCACCTTCCCCGGCGCGACTTTGTGATCGCGCACGCGGCCGATATCGCCGGTAAAGAGCAGGCGCCGCGTTTGTCCATTCGCCGAGAGGGAAACCTCAGCCATGCACGATCCCAGAATATGCGCCGCCGGTACGAAGCGGAACGAGAGTTCGGACGAGAGCGAAACCGTTTTTCCAACCTGTGCCGGCCGAAAGTACTGGAGCGAACTCTGCGCTTCTGCAAAGGTATAGAGCGGGAGCGCAGGATCGTGTTTCGACTTCTTTTTCTTGGTGTAGAAGTTCGCGTCTTCTTCCTGCAAGTGGCCGGAGTCAGGAAGGATGATGCCGCACAAATCGATGGTGGGCGGCGTAGCGTAGATGGGTCCGCGGAACCCTTCTTTCACCAGGCGCGGAATCCAGCCGCAGTGATCCAGGTGCGCGTGGGTCAGAATGACTGCGCCGATTTCTTTGGCCGGAACGGGCGTATCGTGCCAGTTACGTTCGCGCCAGTCTTTCTGACCTTGAAAAAGACCGCAATCGATCAGCACTTGCAATCCGCCCCGGCCCGAGGGGTCTCCCGTGTTAATCAGATGCTTCGAGCCAGTGACGGTGCCCGCAGCGCCAAGAAACTGGATGTAGGCCAAGTATTTCCTCCGAAGTAGGAACCATAGAAACGATCACGGAGTGTGGGGCGGCTATCTCTGCGCCTTGGGTCCCGCCGCCTTCACTTCGGGGGGCGCGTCGAAGTGCTCGAAGTTTTTGGCGAAGCGGTTACGCAAGTCCTCGGCGGCCCGGTCGTACGCGGCTTTATCGGGCCAGGCATTGCGCGGGTTTAGCACCTGCGGAGGCACGCCGCGGCACGCTTTGGGAATCGCAAAACCGAAAGTCGGCTCGACTTCGAATTCCGCTTTAGTCAACTCACCTTCCACCGCCGCATCGACCATGGCGCGGGTATGGGGAATCTCCATGCGCTTGCCGACACCGTACGGGCCGCCCTGCCACCCGGTATTGACCAGCCAGCACTGCGCGCTGTGCTCCCGCAAGCGGCGACCGAGCATCTCCGCGTAAGTCTTAGGCGGCAACGGGAGAAACGGCGACCCGAAACAAGTCGAGAACGTTGCCGACGGTTCTTTCACGCCCGCTTCCGTTCCTGCGACCTTCGCCGTATAGCCTGAAAGGAAGTGATACATCGCCTGCTCTGGCGTCAGGCGCGAGATCGGTGGCAGAACGCCGAACGCGTCCGCCGTAAGAAACACAACATTCTTCGGATGCCCGCCGATTCCGGGGATGACCGCGTTCTCTATGAAATCGACCGGATAGGCGGCGCGCGTATTCTCCGTCTTGCTGTCGTCGTTGTAGTCCGGAACCCGCGTCTGCGGATCCAGGGTCACGTTTTCCAGCACGCAACCGAAGCGGAGCGCATCCCAGATCTGCGGTTCGTTCTTCTTCGACAGCTTGATGCACTTGGCATAGCATCCGCCCTCGAAGTTAAAAACTCCGTCGGCGCTCCAGCCGTGTTCGTCGTCTCCGATCAGTTCGCGCGAAGGATCGGCCGAGAGCGTGGTCTTACCCGTTCCTGATAGTCCGAAAAACAAGGCACTCGCACCGTCGTGCCCCACATTGGCCGAGCAGTGCATGGGGAACACATTTCGTGGCGGAAGCAGGAAGTTCATGATGCTGAAGATCGACTTCTTCATCTCGCCCGCATAAGAGGTGCCACCGATCAGCACCGTGCGCCGCGTGAAGTTCAGAAGGATGAAAACCTCTGAATTCACTCCGTCGCGCCGGGGATCAGCTTTGAACTCCGGAGCAGAAATGACGGTGAACTCGGGATGATGTGCTTTCAGTTCCGCCGGAGTCGGGCGCAGGAATAACTGGCGAACAAAGAGGTTATGCCACGCATATTCGTTCACAATTCGCACCGGAAGCCGATACGCCGGATCGGCGCCGCAAAACAGGTCCTGCGCGAACAGTTCGCGGCCGCGCAGATGTTCCATCACGCGCTCGTAGAGTGCGTCAAATTTCTCCGGCTCAAACGGCGTGTTGACTGCGCTCCAGGCCACCGTGTGGGCGGTGGTCTGGTCTTTTACGATGAACTTGTCTTTCGGGGAGCGGCCAGTGCGGTTGGTGTAGCCGACGAGCGCTCCGTTCGATGCCAGCTTCGCTTCGTTGCGCCGGACCGAGTGTTCCACCAGGACCGCCGGGGAGAGATTGAGGTGCGTCCTGCCTTCGCTCAGCAACTCGGCAACATCGCTGACATGCAATGTAGTGGCCATAACGACCTCCTGGAAGAGCCCAAAATAACGGCATAAAGCAAAAACGCTCTATTCTGCCTCAAATATCCTTTCCTTGCCAAGGAATGCCGTCATTTTGTCAGATGCTTCGCGGCTCTCTGGTGGATAGCAGAATAGTTGGAATCTTCTGTCAAAAGGGCTCAACAAAAGTGTAGCAGGACCGACGTTATTCCGACGTCCTGTAGTCGCAGGCTTTCCGGCAGGGTTCGCAATACATCAGGCCATCGGAGCATACGCGGATATCGATGACCGACTGGCAGAGGCAGCAATACTTTTCGCAGTGGCAACTGTCTTCGGGCTGTTCACATTGCGCGCAACGATATTTCGCGGGGCTGGCTCCGGTACTCATGGAGCTAATGTACCGCGCCCTGGCGAGCACGCAAAAATGACCATGGTAATCGGGGTTATGCGAAATCACACGCCGCACCTGATCCCTGAGCCACGTCAATCTCTGCGGTGACCTATAATTTCCAGCAATGACCTTCCAACATTTGCTGGATGGCGCAGAGGTTCTTGTGCAGAGCGGGAACCCGGACGTCGATAGTGTGGAATACGATTCGCGCCAGGTGAAGCCCGGATCTTTATTCGTGGCCATGCACGGAGAGACTTCCGACGGCAACCGCTTCATTGATCGCGCCATTCAAGCCGGCGCAGTTGCGGTAGTGACCGACTTGCCGGCAGAGCCGCAGCGCGAGGGAGTGGCGTGGGCGGTCGTGCCGCATGGCCGGCGTGCCCTGGCGCGGCTGAGTGCGAATTTCTACAAACGACCAGCCGAACGGCTCGCAGTAGCGGGAATAACCGGCACCAACGGAAAGAGCACGACGGCGTTTCTGATCGAGGCCATCCTGACGGCGGCTGGGCGAAAGAGCGCTCTTATCGGCACCATCGAATATCACGTGGCCGGCCGCGTTTGTCCTGCGCCGCACACCACGCCGGAAGCACTCGAACTGGCGCGCATTTTCAACGACGCGCTGGGACACGGCGCGACCGACGTGGTCATGGAGGTTTCCTCGCACGCCCTGGTGCAGCAGCGCATATTCGGAATTCCGTTTGACGTAGCCGTATTCACCAACCTGACGCGCGACCACCTCGATTATCACAAAACGATGGAGGAGTACTTCGCCGCCAAGCAAGCCCTTTTTGAAGGATGCGGAACCGATGCGCCGCGCGTCGCCGTTACGAACCTGGATGACGAGCACGGCGCGAAGCTGGCTGGGTTCAGCCGGAAGCACGGTTCCTCGGTATTAACTTACGGCTGGGATCGCGGGGATTTCCACGCAGCGAACGTCGTCATCAGCCCACGCGGTTCACGCTTCGACGTGATCACTCCCCAGGAGAAAATCCCCGTTTTCTCTCCCCTGATTGGGCGGGTAAATGTCTACAACATTCTGGCGGCGGCTGCGGCGTGTCACGCGCGGGGTTGTTCCCCGAAAGCGATTGCCGGCGGAGTCGACTCACTCACGCACGTCCCGGGCAGGTTTCAGCGCGTCGACTGTGGGCAGCCATTTACGATCGTCGTGGACTATGCCCATACCGACGACGCCCTGCGCAATCTCACGGCGTTGGCCCGCGAGTTTGTCACGCGTGCGGGCCCCAGAGGCAGGGTGTTGACCCTGTTTGGCTGCGGCGGAGATCGCGATCGTGCCAAGCGTCCGCTGATGGGCGAGGCGGTTGGGCGCGGCAGTGATTTCGTAGTGCTGACCTCGGACAATCCCCGCACCGAGGATCCCCTCGCCATCATCAACGACGCGTTGGTAGGGCTGCAGAAGACTGGAGTGGTCTATCGTGTGGAGGTGGATCGCCGCAAAGCCATTGCCCTGGCGATCGGCCAGGCCAGGCCAGGAGACATCTTGCTGCTCGCCGGCAAGGGGCATGAGAAAGTGCAGGTGACGCGGGAGGGATCGCTTCCATTTGATGACGTCGAAGTGGCGCGCGAAGCTCTGCACACCGCCGGATTCGAGTGTTCCCCCACAGGGGGCCAGCCGTGAAGCTAGCGCTCTCCAAAATTGCTGAATTCATTTCCGCCCGGAGTGAGTCTCGCCGCGAGGAAGTCGCGCAGGGCTATTCCATCGACTCGCGTACGATCGGCGCCAACGACCTCTTCTTTGCGGTCAAGGGAGACCGGCTTGACGGCCATGACTTCGTCAGCGAAGCCTTGGGCAAAGGCGCAGCCGCAGCGGTCATGCGCAAGGACCAGTTGCATCGTTATCCCGATGCCGCCCGCCTCCTGGCCGTCGACGATACGCTCGTCGCTCTGCAAACCCTGGCCACGGCGGTGCGCAAGCTTTGGGGCAAGCCGCTGATCGGCGTTACCGGATCAGCAGGGAAGACCACGACCAAAGAAGCGATCGCCCACGTTCTCAGTTTGCGGCTCCGCGTGCTCAAGTCGGAAGGGAACTTCAATAACCATTTTGGTCTCCCGCTCATGCTGCTGAAGCTTGAACCCGAGCACGATGTCGCGGTGATCGAAATGGGGATGTCGCACGCCGGAGAGATTCGCGCGCTGGCGAAAATCGCTCAACCCGAGATCGGAGTGGTCACCAACGTCGCTCCCGTGCATCTCGAGTTTTTCGATTCCCTGGCCGGAATCGCCCGCGCGAAATACGAACTCGTCGAGGCGCTTCCCCCCGGTGGAACTGCCGTTCTCAACGCCGACGACGAATATGTTTCGCAGTTCGGCCGCGACTTCGCAGGCAAGGCGATTACTTACGGAACGCGAGCCACAGCCGATGTCAGGGCGGAAAATGTGGAGTCCCGTGGAGCGCAAGGCTCAAGGTTCGATATCGTCACCGCTAGCGGGCGTGAGCATGCTCTTTTACCCTTGGTAGGGGAACACAACATTCTGAACGCGTTGGCAGCGGTGGCCGTGGGCCTGGTTCGCGGTCTCCGATTGTCCGAAGCCGTGGCTGCTCTGGCTACTCTCACACCCGCAGACAAGCGCGGCCAGGTTCTACAACTGGGTAACATCACCGTCATCAACGATTGCTACAATTCCAATCCGAAGGCGCTCAACGCCATGGTCGATGCTTTGGTCACGATGCCAGGGCGGCGCCGTATTGTGGTAGCCGGAGAGATGCTCGAACTCGGGCCAAGCGGAGAAGAAATGCATCGCGCCGCCGGTGATCATATCGCCGAACGGAAGATAGATGTTCTCGTAGGAGTCCGGGGCCGGGCTCAGGCGATGGTCGAAAGCGCGCAGCGGGCCGGAACTCGGGCCGTTTTTGTAGCAACGCCCGAGGAGGCCGGTGAGTGGCTGGCCCGCGAAACCCAAGCCGGCGATCTGGTGTTGCTGAAGGCATCTCGAGGTGTGAAGCTCGAAAAGGCGCTGGAAACCTGGGAAGCGAAGCTCAACCACAACTGACCACCATGCGGGACGGAGGCTGATTGCTCTACTGGCTGTTGTTCGTCAAGCTGCAACATTATGTTGCGCCCTTCCGCATTTTTCGTTACGTCACCTTCCGCACTGCATTCGCCAGCCTGACCGCCCTGTTTACCGCTTTGATTGTGGGCCCGTTGGTCATCTCCCGTTTGCGCGACTTCCAGATCGGGCAATACATCCGGGAAGAGGGTCCCAAGGCGCATCAAAAAAAGGCAGGCACGCCCACCATGGGCGGATTGCTGATCGTCATCGCCATTGTCGTCCCGACTCTTCTTTGGGCGGACCTGAGCAATCGTTTTATCTGGATTGCGGTGTTTTCCACCTGCGCCTACGCCGCCATCGGATTCACCGACGACTACACCAAGGTGACGCATCGCCGCAACCTGGGCCTTACGGCACGAGCCAAGTTAGCCCTGCAGATCGCTGCCGGCATTGTGATCGCTTCCATGCTGATCGCCATGCAAGCCTATGGAATGTACTCCACACGGCTGATCGTGCCGTTCATCAAACAGTTTCATCCGGATTTGGTGGTGCAGAGTTGGGAACATCTGCCGCATCTGTGGCCGCTTGCGTTTTTGCCCTTTATCGGATTTGTAGCGCTGGTGATTACATTCTCGAGCAATGCAGTGAATCTCACCGACGGTCTCGACGGGCTGGCCATCGGATGCACCGTAATCGCAGCGGGCGCGCTGACGGTGCTCACCTACGTCAGCGGCCATGCCACGTTTGCGACCTATCTGGAACTGCAGCGCATGCCGCAGGTGGCCGAGTTAACCATCTTCTGCGGAGCAATGGTGGGATCGTCGATCGGATTTCTCTGGTACAACGCGCATCCCGCCGAGGTCTTCATGGGCGACGTGGGATCGCTGGCCCTGGGCGGCGCTATCGGAACCGTCGCCGTGATCATCAAACAGGAACTGCTGCTGCCGTTCATTGGCGGAGTGTTCGTGATCGAGGCGGTCTCGGTGATCCTGCAGGTAGGTTCGTACAAGCTGCGCAAGAAGCGCATCTTCAAGATGGCGCCGATCCATCATCACTTCGAGTTGCTAGGATGGTCGGAGTCGAAGATCATCGTGCGCTTCTGGATCGCGTCGCTGGTGTTCGCACTATTCGCGCTAACGACGCTGAAGCTGCGGTGACTATTCACCATAGAGTCACAGAGACACAGAGAAGAACAAGAAATAGAATTTGATTTTCTCGGTGTCTCTGTGACTCTGTGGTGAAATGGGTTTAGATGGAATTGAACGGAAAACGCGTGCTGGTAGTCGGCCTCGGGAAGTCAGGCGTGGCGTCGGCACTGTTCCTGAAGAAGCACGGGGCGCGGGTGACGGTCTCCGACACCAAGAGCGGTGACGAACTGCGCAACGAAATTCCGGTGCTGCTCGATCACGGCATTACCGTCGAGACCGGTGGCCACGGCGACCGGACATTTCGGGGACAAGACCTGATCGTGGTCAGCCCCGGCGTTCCCGTCGATGCTTCACCGCTGGTGCAGGCGCGCGCGTTGGGTGAGAGCGTGATCGGCGAAATTGAGTTAGCGGCGCAGTTTCTGCCCGGGCCGATCGTCGCCATCACCGGATCGAACGGCAAGACCACAACCACCACGCTTGCGGGTGAGATCATGACTGCCGGCGGATTTCCGGCTCTGGTCGGCGGCAACATCGGAACTCCCGCGATTTCTCTGGCCGAACGGGCCAAGCCGGAAACGGTGATTGTGCTCGAAATCTCCAGTTTTCAACTCGAAACCATTCAAACCTTTCGCCCGAAGATCGCCGTCGTGCTGAACGTCACTCCCGATCACTTGGACCGCCACCGGACGTTCGAAGTCTACTCAGATGCCAAAGCGCGCGTACTTGAGAACCAGCAGGGAAGTGACTTCGCCGTGCTCAATGCCGACGACCCGACCTGCGTCACCATGGGCACACGAACTCGCGCGCAAGTATTCTGGTTCAGCCGCCAGAAAGAAGTGCAGCGAGGGGCATGGGTGCGCGACGGGATTATCTTGTTCCGCGACCAAGCCGGACAGCGCGAGATTCTACAAGTTTCCGAGATTCCGCTCAAAGGCGCGCACAATCTCGAGAACGTTCTAGCGGCGGTGTGCGTCGGCGTTCTGATGGGTTGCGCTCCCGAGAAGATCCGCGAGGCGGTAGGCAACTTCAAGGCGGTCGAGCACCGGCTCGAGTTTGTGGCCACCATCGGCGGCGTCGACTACTACAACGATTCCAAGGCCACCAACGTGGACGCGACCATCAAGGCGCTGGAATCGTTCCCGGCGAACATTCACCTGATTCTCGGCGGCAAAGACAAAGGTAGCGACTACACGGTGCTCAACGAACTGCTGCGCCAGCGGGTGAAGCGCGTGTACACGATCGGCGCAGCGGCGGCAAAGATCGAATCGCAGATTAAAGCCGAGGTCGTCCACGCCGAGACGCTGGAAAACGCCATCCGCAAAGCCAACGCCGTGGCCCAGCCCAGAGACGTGGTGCTGTTGGCCCCGGCCTGCGCCAGCTTCGATCAATTCAAGAACTACGAGCACCGTGGGAAGGTCTTCAAAGACATAGTGCGAAGCCTGGCGGCAGAGGGCGGAAAGGCCTAGCCCTTCCTTCTGTTTTCGTATCAACAAACGAGGCATGAAAATGTCGGACGCATCAAGCCGACCCCTCCTGGAAGCTCTACTGGATTCCTGGGACCGGAACAACACCATCCTGCTCAACCTGCTCCGTGCCCTCCCGGAGGGCGGACTGGAGGCCAGGGCGATGGAGGGCAGCCCATCCATCGGGCAGTTGTTCACCCACATCCACTATGTGCGACTTGTGTTCGTCTTCGAGGACGCCCCCGAGTTCGCGCGAGACCTGCCCGAGAAAGAGTGGGTGTTCGAGCGAGACCCGAGTCGCATCGCGCAGATGCTGAACGACAGCGCCAAGGCGGTGCGAGACTCAGTAAAGAACAGGCTGGAGGCTGGTCGGGACATGAACCTTCACTACGACCACCCGATCCTCCTGCTCCAGCACATGATCTGGCACGAGGGCTACCATCACGGTCAGATCAAACTGGCCCTCAAACTGGCGGGCCGCCCAATGACTGATGACGAAGCAGGGCCGGTCACGTGGGACGTCTGGATGCTTAAGAAGTAAGCGGCCGTATCGAACCGTTAGCCGGAACCAACACAATCAACAATCGGCAATCAACAATCACCGATTTCTCCGCCCACTCCATGGTGAAATGAATGTCCGATGGCGAAGCGCGTCAGTGTCGATCGCTGGCTATTTACGGTCACCATGCTGCTGGTGTTTGTGGGGCTGGTGATGGTGTTTTCCGCCTCGGCGGTGATGGCGCAGGAACGGTTCGGATCGGAGTATGCCTTCCTGTCCAAGCAACTGATTTGGGCCGGCGCCGGACTGGTCGCGATGGTCGTCACGATGCGCCTGGACTACCGGCGCTATAAGCATCCCGCGATGGTGTTTTCGCTGATGGGACTGACCACGCTTCTGCTCATCTCCGTCTTTTTTCTCGACCGTTCGCATAACACTCATCGCTGGATCCATGCGGGAGGGTTTTCGTTCCAGCCATCGGAATTGGCCAAGCCGGTGCTCATTCTGTTTCTCGCGTATTTCCTCGAGACACGGGCCAAGACGATGGACGACGTGCGCAACACGCTCGTGCCGGCTGCCGCACCGGTGCTGGTGTTTCTGGGCCTGATCGTCCTCGAGCCCGATCTCGGCACCGCGATTGCCTGCGCCGGAATTGCAGCTTGCATCTTGTACGTGGCGGGCATGCGCATGCGGTATTTCGCCTACGCCTTCGGAGCGTCGCTGCTGCCGCTCTATTTCCTGATTTTCCACGTCAGCTTTCGGCGCGACCGTATTCTGGCATTTCTGAATCCCTACGCCGACCGCCAGAAAGCCGGTTTCCACATTATTCAGTCACTGATTGCCGTGGGCACGGGCGGGCTGACCGGTGTCGGCCTGATGGAAGGCAAGCAGAAGCTCTTCTACTTGCCCGAACCTCACACCGACTTTATCTTTGCCTCCATGGCAGAGGAACTCGGCCTGGTGGGCTCCCTCTTCGTTGTAACCATGTTTGCCATCTTTCTCTGGCGCGGCATGCGGGCGTCCTGGCGCACCGAAGACCTCTTTGGGCGCTACTTGGCGGTCGGGATCACCAGCATGGTGGTACTGCAGGCGTTCATCAACATCAGCGTGGTTCTGGGGATGATGCCGACCAAAGGGATTCCCCTGCCTCTGGTGTCCTACGGCGGCTCGTCACTTTTTGTGACCCTGGCCTGCGTCGGCGTGCTGCTGAATATTACGAAGCAGGCGGAATAGAATATTTGCCACGGATTCGCGCGGATTTTCACGGATTATCCTGAAATCTTTGGATTCTGGTTCGATCCGTGTAATCCGCGCAGATCCGTGGCTAGTTTTAGGTGTGGTTTATAGTCACCTCATGCGGGCCATTCTGGCGGGCGGCGGCACCGGCGGACACGTGATCCCGGCGCTGGCCATCGCCAACGAACTCAAGAAGAGTTACGGGGCCGAGGTGCTGTTCATCGGCACGGCGCGCGGCATCGAGAACCGCCTAGTTCCCGCCGCGGGATTTCCTCTGCAACTGGTGCGGGTCGGGGCTCTGAAGAACGTGGATCTGATGACACGCGCGAAGACCGCCTTCGATTTGCCAAGAGCAGTATGGGATGCCAGTCGCATGCTCAACCAGTTCGCGCCCGACCTGGTGATTGGCGTCGGCGGGTACGCATCAGGCCCGGCCATGTTGGCGGCGGTGATGAAGCACATTCCGACGCTGGCGTTCGAGCCCAACGTCGTGCCCGGATTCGCGAACCGCCTCGTCGCCCGGTTCGTGTCCGCGGCGGCGGTTCATTTCGAAGAAACAGCGAGATATTTTCGCCACGGAGAAGTCACCGGTGTTCCGGTGCGCCAGGCGTTTTTCGAGATCGCGCCAAAACGCGGCGGCACGCCGACACTGTTGGTTTTCGGCGGCAGCCAGGGCGCACACGCCATCAACGAAGCGATGATGCGCTGCTTGCCCGTTTTGCAGCGTGAGGCTTCGGGCATTCGCATCATTCACCAGACCGGGGAGCGTGACTATAATGACGCGCTGGCGGCCTATCGGTCTTTGGGCGAGTCGGCAGAGGTCTTCAAGTTCATCGACGATATGCCGGCGGCGTTTGCGCGTGCCGACCTGGTGGTATGCCGCTCCGGCGCGAGCACCGTTGCCGAAATTGCTGCGGCGGGGAAGCCGGCCGTGTTTGTCCCGTTCCCACGCGCGGCCGATGATCATCAGCGAGTCAATGCCGAGGCCCTGGCGGGGCACGGAGCCGCAGTCGTGGTCGAAGAGTCAAAGCTGGAAGGCGTATGGCTGGCCGAGACCATCGCAACCTTGTTGCAAGATTCGACACGGCTCAAACGCATGAGCCAGGCGGCGCGAGAGTTGGCCCATCCCAATGCCGCCCGCGACATCGCGGCGATGGCGGCGCGCGTGGCGGGAATCGAAGAATCGGCCACAGATTAATACGGATTTTTTCAGTTTTGTCATTCCGAGCCGCTCGTAGCCGCGTCAACGGCGCGAGCGAACGAGGAATCCGCTTTTCTTGCTCCGTGCAAATACCTGGCCAGGAAGTTGACTTATGTTCGCCAAGATTCAGCGTATCCATTTCGTAGGCATCGGCGGGATCGGCATGAGCGGCATTGCCGAGGTCTTGCTGAATCTCGGCTACAAGGTCTCGGGCTCCGATCTTAGGAATTCCAGCGTCACCGAGCGGCTCGCCGGTCTCGGAGCAACAACCTTTGAAGGACATCGAGCCGAAAACATCACCGGCGCTGAGGTCGTGGTTACCAGTTCCGCAATTTCCCTAGACAACCCCGAAGTCGCCGAAGCCCACAAGCTTCATATTCCGGTCATTCAACGCGCCGAGATGCTGGCCGAATTAATGCGGCTCAAGTACGGCATCGCCATCGCGGGCATGCACGGCAAGACGACTACAACCTCGATGGTGGCCGCCGTCCTCGCCGCGGGTGGACTCGATCCCACCGTCGTAGTCGGCGGCCGCGTCGACGCCATGGGATCGAACGCACGTCTCGGGAAGTCTCAATATCTGGTCGCCGAAGCCGATGAGAGCGACCGGTCGTTTCTGAAACTGTCGCCGATCTTGTCGGTCGTGACCAACATCGACCGCGAACATATGGACTGCTACCGCCACATGCGCGACGTGAAGAAAACGTTTCTCAAATTCATGGACCGGGTGCCGTTTTACGGGATGGTGGTTGCGTGCAACGACGATCCCCTGCTCCGGCGCCTGTTGCCGGAGGTCCAACGGCGCACTGTCACATACGGAACGAAGCGTGGCTCGGACTTCCTAATCAAGCTGGATGGACCCAAGACAGAGGTCGTCAGCGATTCCCAGCCACTGAGCCGTTTCAGCGTTAGGTATCGCAAGCAGGATCTGGGCGAATTCACGCTGCACGTACCCGGGGTGCATAACGTGCTCAACGCGACCGCGGCGATCGCCGTGGGCCTGGGCCTCGAAATTGGCATCGAGTTCATCCGCACCGCGCTCGACCACTTCCGCGGCGTCGACCGGCGATTCCAGTTGCGCGGGCGCGCAGCCGGTGTGAGTGTGATCGACGATTACGGCCATCATCCCACCGAAATCAAGGCGACGCTGGCGGCCGCCCGGCAATGCGGGTTTGGCAAGGTTCACGTCATCTTCCAGCCCCATCGCTACACCCGCACCCGCGACCTGATGAGCGAGTTTACGACCGCCTTCCCCGACGCCGATTCGCTGTTTGTGCTCGACATTTACGCGGCCAGCGAAAAGCCGATTGAGGGTATCACCGGCGAAGTGCTGGCGCAACGGATTCGGGAGAAAAGCGGAAAGCCCGTCAACTACGTGAGTTCCTTTGCCGAGGCAGTGAGTGCAGCCACGGCAGCGGCGCACGACGGCGACATGATTTTGACCCTCGGCGCGGGCAGCGTCTCGCAGCTGGGGCCCATGATTCTCGAAAAGCTGAAAAGCTGAAGAGCTGAAGAACGGTGAGCCCGTGCGAGTGGCGAACAGATTACCTTAGCCTCTGAACGAAACGAGGGGACGGAACAGTGGCGGACAACAAAACCAAACCCACCAAACTAAGGGTGGCAGCCTTGATTGGTGCCCTGACGGACCAGACCCGGCGCACAGACGCCAAGATGCTCGTCAAGTTGATGCAAAAAGCGTCTGGGGAGAAGACGCGCAGATGTGGGGCCCATCGATTATAGGCTTCGGCACCCACCACTACAGGCACGACAGTGGACGTGAGGGCGATATGCCTTATTGCTTTTTCGCCGCCTAAGGCCGCAACCGTTCTATATAACCTGACCGGCTTCAGCGGCTCGAATGGGCTGCTCGCAAAGCTCGGCAAGCACAGGACCGGTAAGGGCTGCGTCTACATCAAGAAGCTCGCTCATCTCGACCAAAACGTGTTGCAGGCGCTGCTCGCCAAATCCATCGCCACCCAACGAGCGCGGTACTCCTAAGCTCAAGAATCGTGGCCGGGGCCGCCAGGCGCCCCGCAGTCTTTCCATAGCTTTTCCCAATTCCAGATCCCGTAAGCCACCGCCTTCGGCAACGGGAGTCCGAGCTGATGCGCCAGCATACACACCTGCCCGCGATGGTGGGCTTCGTGGGAAAGCATGTAGCACAGCATCTCCGGGCCAACTGGCCAAGGCCGAGCCCAACCGTCTCTACGAAACTTTTCGACGCGGCCCCCGCCACCGCCGAGAGCTTCGGCGAGCATCTCCGAGCAACGAGCTGCGCTCTCGGCCAGTCCCGCACGGGCCTGCTGCGGAGTGCAGTGCGCGCGGTTGAGCTGTCGTGGAACCTTCAGGTGCGGAGCCGTGAGCCGGACCCACTTGCACCGGACGTTATGCATGTGCGTGAAAATCGCCACAATGCTGCGAGCCTTGCCCTCCGGTTTGGCTCTCCAGGCTGCAGGGTCCAGATGTTCGATAAGCATCTGGTTAATGCGATCATTGGCGGCAAAGATCTGGACTGCGGCGCGGCCGATTTGAGTCTGAACCTTCTGTCGACCCGTGGTCACGACTCCAGCTCCTTGGTCCAATAATACGTCCACGCTGGCGCCAAACCGGAAGACATCCAGTTGGTGCCGAAAAATCACAATCTCGTTCATCGACGGCGAGCCGGGAACTATTCCAGCCTCCAGCTCGTATCTTTCCTTGCTAACCGTTCGAAAGGCTGTTCGTCTATCTGGCATAAGGGGTTAAGACGATGAAAACACAAGCATGGGGATGGCTGGCGGCGGCGGTGGTAGCGGCCGGGTTAAACGCAAGCTACCACGACGGCGGCTTGGAGTGGGCGCATCAGGTCGCGGACCGGATCGGATACAACTCGGCAGCCGTCTTGGCGCTGGCCAGCGGGCGCGCCGACCAGTTCGTAACCGAGGCGCGGCTGGCTACGGCCCCTGACGAAACGGCATCCTGCCGCTGGTCGACAGCCCTAGCCCGGGTCCAGACCCGAGTTGCTCGCGGGGAGAACGCATTCGCGCAGGTCCAGGCCATGTCAGCCCGAGAGGAAGCGCAGTTGGCGCGACTGGAGGCAAATCGGGCGCGCATTGAGGCCCGGGTTGCAACCCAGACTGCCCGCCTTCGCGTACCCGCGGTAGCCTTTCCGGCCGCTGACATGAAGATGCTGGACATGAAAATTCCTTCGGTTTGTCCGCGGGTTCGCGTCAACCTGCCGCGGCTCCCGATGGTCAGGGTTCCCGTGGTTCACGTTGAGCCGTTTGGCTCCGGTCCCGTCTAGCCGCCTCGGCACAAGATCAGTTTGCCTCCTGGAAACGGGCGCGGAAAACAAGCCGTGCCCGTATTTTTCTGTCATCGGAAGCGCCAGCAAACACCCCCAAGTCTTGTCAACCCGAAGCGTCCCGAACCGCCCCTAGTTTTGTCATTCCGAAATGTCCCAACACCATCCATAATTTTGTCATTCCGAAACGTCGCAGGCGTTGAGGAATCTGCTTTCTCTGTCCCCGGAGTCTCTCTCATGCCCAATCCGGTTCCTGCCCGTGTAAAAACCAATTTTCCATCTATCTCAATCCGAGAAATGCGGCTATAGTGAAAAAGCTCAGCGATTCCTCACGACAACTGCCCTGAACTGATGGCGCGGAAAGCCAGTGGCACCATCTTGCAGGAAGAGTTGTACCCATCCAGCGCCGAGCACTCTCGTACCGAGTCTGCGCGCGAGGAACTTGACGACGCGCGCCTGGTCGACCTGGATGTGAACGAGGAATCTCCGTTCTTGCGCGGGCAAAAGCGGGTCTCCGCCCGCCGCGGTTCTCTTCCCAGAAAAACCGCGAGTCGCCTGCTGTGGGCCTCCATTGCGGCAGCAATTCTGTGCGTCTTCGGGCTGGTTGCGGCTGCTCTCTGCCACTATGGCGAGCAATCCTGGCGCTTCCGGGTGGAGTCCAGCGACAACATCGAAATTACCGGCATGCAGAACGTGACCAAGGCCCAAATCATGGAGGTCATGGGCGCCGACATCGGCCGCAACATCTTCTTTGTGCCCCTGGCGCAACAGAAGGCGCAACTCGAGCAGGTTCCCTGGGTGGAATCGGCCAGCGTGATGCGGTTTGTGCCCAACCGGCTCAAGGTCGAGATTCACGAGCGCACCCCGGTCGCATTTGCCCGGGTCGGGCCGCGCATCGCCTTGATTGACGCTGGCGGTACCCTCATGGAACTGCCGCGCAACCACAAGTACTCCTTCCCCGTGATCCTGGGCATGAATGCCGGCGAGCCTCCTTCCACCCGCGCCCCACGCATGAAGGCCTACAACCAACTCGTGCACGACTTGGACGCAGGAGGCGCGCATTACTCGCAGGACTTGAGCGAAGTCGATCTCACAGATCTCGATGACTTGAAGGTTCGTGTGAACGATGCGGCGGGCGACGTGCTCGTGGAACTCGGTTCATCGGATTTTCTGAAACGGTACCGAATCTACGTGAGCCACGTGCAGGCGTGGCGGCAGCAGTTCCAGAAACTGGAATCGGTCAACCTGCGCTACGACAACCAGGTCATCGTCAATCCCGACCTGGATGGCAGGCCGAAGCAAGCCCTGCTTTCGGGGACCGCGGCCAGAGCAGCAGAAGCTGCCGGGGTCAAACCGGCCGCGCTGGTGACAGGAGTCGGCACGCACAACCGCGCCGTACCCAAGCCTGCGTTCGAAATGTTTCCGAAAAAACTTGAGACCAAGTCGCCGCCCGGACACAAGCCGGTCGCGAAACCAAAAACGAGGAGATTATCGAGGTCGGGCAAGCCATCTGCCGCGAAGAGACCGGTAACCAAGGCCCGCGAACCTGCTCCGAAGGCTGGCGCAGGATCGGGGAAGCCCGCGCCATCCGCGAAGACTGCGGCGACCAGTCCGAAGCCGAGTCCGGGGATTGCGAAGCAGCAGGCGAATACGAGTCCGAACTAGCGGGAGTCAGGGAACGATAAGGCGGAATTCGATAAGACATGGGGAACCAGCAGGGAAGTTTTCTTACAGCAATTGACGTCGGCAGCGCCAAGACCTGCGCGCTGATGGCGGAGGTCACCGACATCGGACTGCGCTATCGCGGACACGGCGTCGCGGAGTCACGGGGCTCGCGCAAAGGCGTGATCGTCGAACTCGACAAGGCGGTGGCCGCAATCCAGAAAGCCTGCGAAGCCGCGGAAGACATCGCCGGCGCGCCGGTCGAGCATGCCATCGTCGGCATCGGGGGAGCGCACGTGCGCGGTGTGAATAGCCACGGGGGCATCAGCCTGGGCACGCGGCCGCGGGATATTGGACGCGACGAGATCAAGCAGGCCGTCGAGCGGGCGCGCGCCATTCCCTTGCCTACTGATCGCGAGATTCTCCACTTGCTGCCCCAGGAATTCATTCTCGACGATCAGGCCGGAGTCCACGATCCGCTGGGCATGATGGCGGCGCGGTTGGAAGTGCGCGTCCACATGGTGACCGCCGCCACCAGCGCCACGCAGAACGTTATTACGGCGGTGAACCGGGCTGGAGTTCACGTCGACGATACGGTCTACGAACCGCTGGCCGCCGCCGATTCGGTCCTGCGTTCCGACGAGCGTGAACTGGGCGTTTGCCTCGCCGACATTGGCGCGGGTTCGACCGAACTGATTGTTTTTCAGCAGGGGGCAGTGGCCTACACGGGAGTCATCCCGGTTGGCGGCGATCATTTCACCAGCGATCTGTCGGTAGGGCTGTGTACGCCGCTCGCCGAGGCCGAAAAAATCAAGAAAGTGTATGGCCATGTCATCGTGACGCTGATTCCTGAGGGAAACGAAGTCGAAGTTCCGTCGGTCGGCGACCGGCCCTCGAGGCTGCTTCCGCAGCGGTTGGTGGGCGAGATCCTCGAGCCGCGCGCCCGCGAACTGTTCGAGATGATGCGCGACCACCTGCGCCAGAGTGGCATGTTCGAAGTCTGTATTGCGGGCATCGTGCTCACTGGTGGCGCCTCGCGCCTGCCGGGAATCTTCGACGTGGCCGAGTCGGTGCTGCGCCGCGCCGTCAGACTCTCATGGCCGGCGCCGTTGGCCAAAATGCCTTCGACCTTGTCGGAGCCTGAGTTCGCCACTGTCCTTGGCATGGTCAACTACGGTCAGCGCGCCCGCATCGCCCGCGGCCTGCAGGAAGATCGCTGGGGAACGAGATTGAAAGCCCTGTTGGTAGGAAAAGGAGCGTAAAGGCAAGGTTTCAAAAGCTTCAATGTTTCAAGGTTTCAAAGACCGTGAAACTTCTGAACCTCGAAACCTTGAAACTTTGTTTTGAGGTGAACAAAATGAGCAACGATTCCAAAATTCGCATCAGCTTCAACGAAGAACCCCGCAACGACGCCAAGATCAAAGTCATCGGCGTGGGCGGCGGCGGCGGTAACGCAGTTAACCGCATGATCGATGCCGGCATGGACGGCATCGAATTCATCGTCGCCAACACCGACCTGCAGGCGCTGCGCATGTCACATGCTCCGGTGAAGCTGCAACTCGGCGTGAAGCTGACCAATGGCCTGGGCGCCGGCGCGAATCCCGAAGTCGGCCGCAAAGCGGCGCTCGAAGACTCCGACAAAATCATCGAGGCGCTCGAAGGCGCCGACATGGTTTTTGTCACCACTGGACTCGGCGGCGGCACCGGCACCGGCGCGGCTCCCATCATTGCCTCCCTGGCCAGCGAAATGGGCGCGCTCACCGTGGCTGTGGTCACTAAGCCGTTTTCCTTTGAAGGCAAACGCCGCATGCAGCAAGCTGAGCGCGGCATCGCCGAACTGATGGAGTCGGTCGACACCACCATCGTCATCCCCAACGAAAAGCTGCTCGCGGTCGCTGAAGATGCGGGCTTCTTTGAATCGTTCCGCATCGCCGATGACATCCTGCGCCAGGGTGTGCAGGGGATCTCCGACATCATCACCATCCCCGGCATCATCAACCGCGACTTTGCCGACGTGAAAACCATCATGGCTCGCATGGGCTATGCCGTCATGGGTACGGCCTCTGCGACAGGAGCGAAGCGCACCCTCGAAGCCGCCCAAAGGGCCATTGCCTCGCCGCTGCTCGAAGCCGGCGCCATCGACGGCGCGCGCGGCATCCTGATCAACATCACGGGATCGACTTCGCTCAAGCTGGCCGAAGTGCAACAGGCCTGTTCGATCATCCAGGGCGCCGCTCACGAGGACGCGAACATCATTTTCGGCGCTGTCATGGACGAGAAGATGAAGGACGCGGTGAAGATTACAGTCATCGCCACCGGCTTCCGCGAAGTCCGTTCGATGACCCACCGGCAACCGGAAACCCACACCTCCTTTGCCGCCGCTCACGACGATGCCATGGATTTTCCCGACGCGCTCGGGCCGCGCGACCCCATCCCCGAACCCATGCCGAAGCGCATCATGTCAGAAGAGAGAACCATAGACGACCGGGTTCACGTGGACGCCCCTGCCCCGGCGAACGTGACTCCTTCCGATCGTGTGGCCGCGGACGTGGTTTCGCTCGACACCATGCGCAGCGCAATGGTGACCAACTTTGAACAGGACGATCTCGATGTTCCCGCATTTTTGCGCAAGCGCAACGACGTTATGTAGTTCTGCACTATCTTGCAGGGGGAGGGATGCTCCCTTCTGTACGAGTGCGCAAGAGTTTACACATGAGGGGGTACCTTCGGAGTAATCGATAACGAGTTACTAAAGGCACTGGAACCGAAGTAATCCCGATGTATGTGCTTGTTCCGAAATGGGTTAAATCGAAATCAATGTTTTTCAGGATCGAAACTTTTCCGTTGCCAGGATTGTGCTAAGTCTCATACTATCGAAGAGTTGAGCGAAATCGGCGAAGTTACCCGCCGCCTGGCACGGTGCGTGCACTGTACGTACCAGATTCCGAGTAGAAGAATTAGAATTAGGGGAGTTAGCAAGAAGATGTTCAAGGGAACGAGCCTACTTCGTCTGGTTTTGGCCTTCCTTGCGTGTCTGCCTCTGGCGGGCGTGAGCTGGGCGGCGCACATTAGTACCCATGCTCCGAAGAAATCCCAGCCGAAAATCAGTGAGAGCCAGCACGCGCGGCGACGCCTGCACCACCTGGCGCGCAGCCGCAACGTTTCCGCCACTACTGTTTCTGCGACCCGCCGCCGGTATCACGAACGCTTCCACATGAGTTCGTTCGCCGAGGACATTTCCGCCGGTGACGTTACCACCGGTGAAGATCCCATCGTCCGGCAGGCCGCTGTCGATGCACTCGGCAACATGAACGGCACGGTGGTTGCGATCGAGCCGACCAGCGGACGCGTGTTGGCCATGGTCAACCAGAAGCTGGCCCTGTCCAGCGGCGCGCAGCCCTGCTCGACCATTAAGCTTTCCGTAGCCCTGGCTGCATTGAACGAGGGGCTCGTCTCAAAGGATACCCAAGTTGCTCTTGGCGGCCGTAGCCGCATGAATCTCACCACGGCACTGGCGCATTCCAACAACGCCTACTTCGAGGCGCTGGGACGCAAGCTCGGCTTCGAAAAAGTCGCCTATTACGCCCACGAATATGGACTGGGTGAACTCGCCGGTTACGACATTTCGGGCGAGCAAGTCGGCGCCTATCCGGACGAAGCGATTCCGGAAAAACTCGGCGGCGTGGGCAAGATGTGCTCTTACGGCGAAGGCGTCTCCATGACCCCGCTGCAATTGGGTGCGATGGTTTCGGCCATTGCCAACGGCGGAACGCTTTACTACCTGCAGCATCCCACCACGCCGGAACAGGTGGCCAGCTTCCAGCCGCGTATCAAGCGCCAGCTCGACATCGCTCCGCTGATTCCTGAAATTTCCGACGGCATGGCCGGAGCCGTGCAATACGGCACCGCTCGCAGTCTGCGCCTCAACTTCAACGAGGAAGAGATCCTGGGCAAGACCGGAACCTGCTCGCACGACGGAACCCGCTTCGGATGGTTCGCCTCCTATGCCAACACCAGCGTAGGACGCGTCGTGGTCGTAGTCTTCCTGCAGGGCGGACGCCCCACCTTCGGTCCCAAGGCCGCGGAGATTGCCGGGCGCATGTACCGCAACATGTTCGATCACAACTTCTTTATCGCCGGACCCGGCTTGCCGGCCGACACCGCGACGGCGAATACGGTCAGCACGAACCCATAGCAGATGTTGTTAGTCCACGACCTTTTCGTCGTAGAGACGTAGCTCGGCTATGTCTCTTCATTCTTTTCAGACCATTGTTCTTTCGTTCTTTGATTCTTCCCGCGCCACCAGCTCACCCGTTTCGCTCCAGGCTCAATTAACCATTTCTAATACGAGAGACGCCCACCCTGCCGATGTTTAGGCATCCTGCACTTTCAGGCGACCGACGAAGCTTCCGACCGACGAAGCTCCCGTCATGGCCGATGCCGAACTATCTTTCAAAACGACCTTCGCCGGGCAAGTCGGATTGTCGGTCGCCAACATTCGACTCTGCGAAGCCTTGCGCGCCCAGGCGATCAGGGATCCCCTGACTGGCTTATACAATCGTCGTTACCTGACCGAAATGCTCGACCGCGAAATCCGGCGCGCGGTGCGGCCGAGCCATCCCTGGGCATCCTGATGCTCGGTGGAACTCGGCTTCAGTGCCGAGGCCTGCGCAAAAAAGGTGTAGCCTTTACTCGTGGGCAAAGAACAAGCCGCAGAGTTGCTTCTGATCGGGGGACGTGAGGTCCGCGTAACCAACCCAGGCAAGCCCTACTTTTCCAGGCAGACGAAGCTCTCGAAGCTCGACATCGTGCGCTACTACCTGTCGGTCGCGCCGGGCGCTCTCGCTGGAATTCAAGATCGTCCGATAGTCCTCAAGCGGTTCGTGAACGGTGCGGAAGGAGAGGCTTTTTATCAGAAGCGCGCTCCCACCGAGCGTCCCTCGTGGCTCCGAACCACAACGTTGTCATTCCCTTCCGGCCGCACTGCGGAAGAGCTCGTCGTCGATGACGCGGCCGGGCTCGCCTGGATCGTCAACCTCGGCTGCATCGAACTGCACCCCCACCCCGTACGCTCTGGCGATCTCGGGCACCCGGACGAGTTGAGGATCGATCTTGATCCCGGCCCCGGCGTCAGTTGGCCCGACGTGCGCCGTGTCGCCCTTGAGGTAAAGTCCCTTCTGGAGGAATTGGGCCTTCGTGGCTGGCCCAAAACCAGCGGTTCGCGCGGGATGCACGTGAATGTGCGGATCCAGCCGCGCTGGACTTTCAGCGAAGTCCGCCGATCGGCGCTCGCCCTGTCGCGCGAAGTCGAACGCCGCGCCCCCACCCTGGCCAGCTCAAAATGGTGGAAGGAGGAGCGTCACGGCGTCTTCCTCGACTACAACCAGAACGCGAAGGATCGCACGACGTGCTCAGCGTATTCTGTCCGTCCGTTGCCCGATGCGCGAGTGTCCACTCCACTTCACTGGAGCGAAGTTCCCGACTGCGACCCCGCCGACTTTACCGTGCTCACGGTTCCGACCCGTTTCACGGAGAACGGCGATTCGAACGCTGCCATGGACGGCTCACCAGGTTCGCTTGAAAAACTGCTTGAGCTTGCGGCCCGAGATGAGGCCGCCGGCCTTGGCGACGCACCCTGGCCGCCGCACTTTCGCAAGATGGAGGGCGAAGCCCCGCGCGTTGCCCCGTCGCGCTCCAAGTCCCCCAAGAGCGCCGCGAAGAAGCCGCGCAGCAAGATGCCTCTCGTGGTGGTGGCGAACTCACCTGACAAAGACGCTGCGTTAGCCGGCCTGGAACGGTGGAAGAGCAAACATCCCGAAGTAGCCGGGCTTCTCGCCGTCGATGACGTCTTGGTCGACTCCATGCGAGGCAGGTCCTCCACGTGGACCCGCATCCGGGTGAACCTCCGCCATGTGCCCGAAGACCAGCGGCCTCCGCAAGAAACTCCCGACCCCGACGACGACCCGACGCGCGAATGGCGCGCCAGGTGGCGTCCCAAAAAGGACGCATGAGCAGCACGGGCCGTCCCGCTAGTTCACCTTAAAATTGGTGATCCTTTGAAAGGCGAGGCTTCACAGCTTGCTGAAAAACTCAGATTCGTATCAGGGCATCGCTCAGCGGATGCCGTAAGTGCCACAGAATCAGTTCGGCTTCCGCCGCTGTGGGCGCGCCACGCTGCCGAGAATGAGTTTTCCGCAAACTGTTCAGCCGCGCCGCCGGCGGGTGCAGCGAAGACTCAGCGGCCCCGAGCAAAAATTTCCATCAACTCCTGTGGGGGAACAACTTCGAGCTGAGCGTAAGTGCAGTCACCCGGTTTCTTGTCGGTGCGCCACCTGCGAAATTGCGCCATGTGACGGAACCGCGTACCCTGCATGTGCTCGTAAGCGACCTCCACCACAAGTTCGGGACGCACCGGCTCCCACGATAGATCCTTCCCCTGGCTCCAACGGCTCTGCCCTCCCGGCATCCGATGCCCGGCTTCGCCGTCGGCGGCGCTATGCTCGGCCCATCGCCTCCAAGGATGGTCGGTGAGGGCGTTCTCGCGATAGGGGGCGAGGAATTCTGCAAGCTGCTTGCGTTTCTCTTGCGTGAAGCTGGCGCAGACGCCTACGTGCTGCAGCGCGCCTGAGTCGTCGAAAAGGCCAAGCAGCAGTGAGCCAATAAGTGTGCCTTCGCCTTTTTTGTGCCATCGAAAACCGGCAACGACGCAGTCGCAATCGCGCTCGTGCTTGACCTTCAGCATGACGCGCTTGTCCGGCTCATACGTGCCTGAAATCGGTTTGGCCATGACCCCGTCCAGCCCCGCGCCTTCAAAGCGGCGGAACCAATCCGTCGCTACGCTCGACTCGTAGGTGGCCGGTGTTAGGTGGATCGGCGGCGCGGCAGATGACAGTATTGTTTCCAGCTCCTGGCGGCGGCTTTGAAACGGGACGCTCCTCAGATCCCGATCCCCCTCGCACAGCAGATCGAAAAACACGATGGATGCCGGGCTTTCTTGCGACAGAAGCTTTACCCGCGACGCAGCCGGATGAATGCGGAGTTGCAATGCCTCGAAGTCGAGCCCACCCTTCGTCGCGATAACGATTTCGCCATCCAGCACGCATCGAGTGGGCAGCTGCCCCCGTAACGAGTCGAGCAACTCGGGAAAGTAGCGGTTCAGGGGTTTTTCATCACGGCTCTGGATCAGGATCTCGTCTCCGTCGCGGAAAACCAAAGCACGAAACCCATCCCACTTCGGCTCGAAGATCCAAGCTCCACCGGTCGGCAATTCGTCAATTCTCTTGGAGAGCATCGGTAAGATCGGCGGATTCACGGCAAGCTGCATGCCCTCATGCTATATCGCGAGAGGAAAAGTGTGTATGCGGGGACAGCCGCCCCCGGCTGTCCGGCGAGCGCAAGCTTGCCTGCGGGGTTGGCTGCCGCTCTTGCTGGATCAGTCAAAGCGATAACGGAGAGCCTCTGCTACGGCCTTATATCCAATTCGCCGGTAAATGGAATTCGATGTAGGGTTGCCCAAGTCAGTGTAGAGAATGCACCGATACCCACGGCCGCGAAGATGTTTCGACAATGCATGAACGCAGGCTGCCGCGTAGCCTTGCGTTCGCTTCTCGGGTGGCGTATAGACCCCAGACAAACGAACCACGCCTTGCGCCGGTTCACGGCTAACCGCCATAGAAGTTATCTCCCCGTCTTGATCCCACAGCCAGATCTGCCCGGCCGCCAACGCCCGGTCTATGCGAAGCTCGATGTCGTTTGCAGGCTCCCCAATTTCATCCTGAAACTCGCGGGTCCAGAGGATTATCAAACTGCGATCTCTCGGACCTGCTTGCCGTAAGTGACCTTCGCTACGGGGAACTTCTCCCACTTCTAACAGTTCATAGAGACGCGTTCCCTGGAACGGTACGGCTGCCGACTTACATCGTTCACTCCATTGCCCAGCGAAGCTGGCTGCTGTTGCCGCGTCCCCATTGACACCGGGTAGAGTCGCTCCGGCGTCGGCAATTGCATCCACCATTGCCATCACCGCTCGCGGTCCCATGGGTGTCAGGATCGCCGGATATTCCAGCGGTGACTGAACGACCACGCCGACAGTTTCCTCTCCGTGCAATGCAATCCAATACCGACCTGGATCGCCCTGCGTGACGCGGGAGTGCAGAATCGACAGAATCAGATTATGCAGCACTGGTTCCGACGACAAGAACTCGTCAGCCCTCCTTAAGACGAATGCAGGATCTTCCGTAAACAGCACCGTGAATTCCATTCGTCAGATCTTATCGGATCGGAGCATCGGAACGAATGCCTCAACTGCGAGGCGCACAAATTGGGAGCCAGTCACGGGCAAAACGGAATAAAAAGGCTTTAAGCGCCTGTGGGGCGGCGTCCACATGGGCGCAACTTAAGCAGTCTAACGTGGAGTCTCGAACCGTGTGGAAGCCAGTATCAACGTTCTTTGATCGTCTCTTTACTCCGCCCGAATTTCGAGTCATCCGGTAGACGCTGTAAACTTGGTTTCTATACTATGGACTGGTTCGAAAACGAAGACTTTTGGCGCGATTTCTATCCTTACATGTTTCCTCCGGAGCGGTTTTCTGCCGCCAAGGAGGAGGTCAACCGGATCGTGACGCTCACCCAATGCCGTGGAGGCAGCCTGCTCGATCTCTGTTGTGGACCAGGGCGGCATGCGGTAGAGTTCGCGCAATGCGGCTTTCAGGTCACGGGGGTTGACCGGTCCCCATTTCTCCTGGATCGGGCACGCGACCACGCATCGCGAGCCGGCCTGTCGATTGAATGGATCATGGAAGATATGCGGAATTTCGTTCGTCCCTCGACGTTTGACCTGGCATGCAATCTCTTTACGTCCTTTGGATACTTCAAGGATGAGCACGACGATCTTCGGGTGCTGCGGAACGTTCATAAGAGTCTCAAAGACACCGGTGTGCTGGTCATTGAAGTTGTAAGTAAAGAAAGGCTGGCGCGAACCTGGCAAAACACGATAAGCACCGAACTGGCAGACGGCTCGTTGTTGGTGCAGCGTCCTCAGATTCGCGACGACTGTTGCCGGGTTTACTCGGAATGGATCCTGGTGAAAGACGGTTGCTCTCGAAGCTTCGGCTTTGAACACACCATCTATTCTGGCCGTGAACTCAAAGATCGCCTTTCGAGCTGCGGATTTGAGCCCGTGCAGTTGTTCGGAGACTTACAGGGCTCCATTTACGATCTGGAAGCAAAGCGGCTGATAGCTGTTGCCCGCAAATCCAACGCCTGAGTCAGCTAATCGCCGGATATCGTTCGCCTGGCCAAACTAGCGGATCGTAGCGGGAGGAAATTCTGCCCTGAGGTAGCCTATGGGGCGGCTGTTCTCACATCGCGCAGCACAAGCAAAACGCCCAGCCAACAGGCTGGGCGTCTCGATCTAAAACGGATCCGAACCTCAGCTTCGCTGCCCGCGACCTTTCAGGTCGCTGGCGATGACGCCATCCTTGATGTGGATGACACGATGCGCATACTCGGCGATGTCGCCCTCGTGAGTGACCAGGATGATCGTGTTTCCTTCCGCATGCAGGCGGTCAAACAGCGCCATGATTTCGACGCCGGTTTGCGAATCCAAATTGCCCGTGGGTTCGTCGGCCAGGATGATCGAAGGCTTGTTCACGAGCGCGCGGGCAATCGCCACGCGCTGCCTCTGACCGCCGGAGAGCTCGTTGGGCTTGTGGCTCATGCGCGCTTCCATGCCCACGGCTGTCAGCGACGCGCGAGCCCGCGCCAGCCGCTCCTCGGTGGGAATGCCGGCGTAAATCAGGGGCAATTCCACGTTGTGCAAAGCCGTGGCCCGGGCCAGCAGGTTGAACGTTTGGAAGACGAATCCGATTTCCTTGTTGCGGATCCGCGCCAGTTCGTCGTCGTCCAGTTCACTGACCAGTTGGCCGTTGAGCCAGTACTTTCCCTGCGATGGTGTATCCAGGCAGCCGATCAGGTTCATCAGAGTCGATTTGCCCGACCCCGACGGTCCCATGATGGCGACATACTCGTTGCGCTGGATGCGCAGATTGACCCCGCGCAGGGCGTGTACCTGCTGCTCCGAGCCCATGTCGTAGGTTTTCCAGAGATCCTCCGCCGCAATCATGCACGATTCCGGAGCTGGCTGTACTTCTGGTGTAGGCATACTGATGACTTCTGCGGTTGCCATATTTTTCTCCTGGTCCGGTGCCACTGACCTCTCCGATCTTTAGGGTTCAGTACGTTGGTACAGGCTCCGTTTCCGAGACGCTATTTCCTGAGACCTTGCCGGCTTTCCCTTTGGACGTGTCAGGCCAGCCAAGGTTATGACGATTCTTCCTCTTCCTTCTTGGGAACCGTATTGTCGATCTTGACGCTGCTTCCCGGCCGCAGCGTGCGCAAAACCTTGTAACTCCCGGTGATGACCTCATCCCCTTCTTTCAGCCCGTCCAGGACTTCGATATCGGTCGTACCGGTAATTCCCGTGGTCACGGGCACAAAGAGGGCTTTCTTATTCCGGACCACGAAGACGCCCTGCATGTCGTCGTCTTTCTTGGTCTTGGATGTGACTTCCTTGGGCGCTGGAGCCGCCGCATGAACCGAGCCGGGCGGATTATTTTGCTGCTCGACCTGCTGCTTGCTGCGCAGCGTCAAGGCTTGGATGGGAACCGCCACCGCATTGCTTCGAGTCGCGGTCGTGATCTTGGCCGTGGTAGAAAGCCCCGGACGCAGGTCCGCCGGCGGATCGGTCAACGTCACCACCACTTTGAAATCCTTGGCCTCTTCACTGGCCGTCGTCTGCTGGGATGTGGAAACGCCGCTGGAGCGCACGATCGCGTTATCTCCGATTTCGGAGACCTTCCCGTGGAAAAATCTTTTCGGAATGGCGTCAATCGTCACATCGGCGGGCTGTCCCAGATGCACGTTCACGATGTCCGTTTCGTCGACCTTGACTTCCGCGGTTATCACCGACATGTCCGCGATCGTCATCAGAGTGCTGCCCATCGCATTCTGGATTCCGATCACCACCGACTCACCCTCGCGTACCGGCAGGTTCGTGACCACGCCATCGTAGGGCGCGTTGTAGCTGGTCTTCTGCAGCACATCGGTCACGCGCGTCAAATTGGCCCGGGCCTGGGTCACATGCCGATCGGCGGAGTCGTGCTGCGCTTGGGCCTGGGCGACGCGCGCCTGGGCTTGAACCAACCCAGCGTCGGCCGTGGCCCACGCGTTCTTTCGGCTATCGAAGTCAGACTTGGAAATGAGTCCATCCTTGAACAGACTCTGCGCCCGGTCCCAGTCGAGCTTGTTGCGGTCGTAGTCCGCCTGCGCGCGCTGCAAATCAGCCTGCGACGTCTTCAAGGCCGCGTCCGCTGCAATCGTGTCGGTTTGCGCCGCTTGCAGGGCAGCTTCGTTGGCGTTTACGTCGGCCGATGACTGCACGTTTTCCAGTTGCACCAGCAATTGACCCTTCTTTACCTGATCTCCCTCCTTCACGTAAAGGTGGGTGATCTTGCCGAATGCGTTAGCTCCGATGTTGACGTAAGTCTTCGGTTTGATCTCGCCCGAAGCGCTCACGATCGTCGCCAGATCCTGCCGCTGTACTTTCCCGGTCTGCACCGTCACTACGTTCTTGCTGCTCTGGTGAACGGTAAAGCCGACAATAATGGCGAGCACAACGACTACGCCCAAGCCGATTGCAATTTTTTTCCAGGCCGTCATGATTACCGTCACTGTCCGGGGAATTTATCTCCACGAAGAGGGCCAAGTCCTGCCACAGGCTCAACTTAAACCGAAAGCCCAAGTTCCGATAAGGCCCAGAGTGACGGACACACACTCTCTGTTACGATCCTGTTGCCGAGAAAGTTCCAGCCAGAAATACAGGAATAACCAATAACAGAAGTGGCCGAGACCCTTTGCGGTGGAGAGGTACTACTACTGCCCCCGGAACTTGCCATTATAGCCCCGATTCCACCTGCCGTGGAGTGTTCGATTGGTTCGTCCCTTAGGCAACTCGAGGCTGGATTCCCAGCGTCTAACAAAGACGGCGGCAGTTCGTTTTAATCGGTTCTCGGGGCACGACTCAACCTTGCTTTCGCCCAGCGAAAGGGCCTAAAATACGTAGACGACGGTTGTCTGGCAGGAGTCCCTCTCATGTTCCCGGTGGCTTGGAAACAGTCCTTTCTGCGAGTTTTGCTGGTATCCGCGGCGCTGGTTACCGCTGGTGCCTTCGCCCAGACGAACGACAGCCAAGATCAGAAGTCTGCCCAGAAGCCTGCGGATGCTTCGGCGGTCGACAAAGCAACCGCCGACAAACCAGCGAAAGACACGGCCAACGCCTCTCAGGCCCAGCCCACCGACGAAGCTCAAGATCCGCTCAAGCGCCCTCCCAATGCCAAGCAAAAAAAGAAGAATGAGCGCGCCCTGAAAGTGGAGTTGAGCAAGCCCTACAAGAAATGGCTCGAGGAGGACGTGGTCTACATCATCACCGACGAAGAGCGAGCCGCCTTCAGGCAACTCTCAAACGACGAAGAGCGCGACAACTTCATCGAGGCTTTCTGGCAGCGCCGCGACCCCACGCCCGATACCGAAGAGAACGAGTATAAAGAGGAGCACTACCAGCGCATTGCTTATGCCAACGAGCATTTTGCCGCCGGTGTGCCCGGTTGGAAAACCGATCGCGGCCGCATCTACATCGTCTACGGCAAGCCCGACGAAATCGACTCCCATCCTTCCGGTGGAACCTACGAGCGCCCGATGGAAGAAGGCGGCGGAGAAACTTCGACGTTCCCCTTCGAAGACTGGCGGTACCGCTACATCGAGGGAATTGGCCAGGAAATCATCATCGAATTCGTGGACACCTGCATGTGCGGCGAATTCCACATGACCCTGGATCGCTCCGAGAAAGACGCACTGTTGATGACCCCGAACGCCGGCCTCACCCAGTGGGAGCAGATGGGAATGTCGACCAAGGCGCAGCGCTTTCAAGGAGGCGGCCTTGAGCGCCTGGGCCTCGGCCCGGATAGCGCGACCTTGCAGACCAAAGAGTTCGACCGCCTCGAACAGTTCGCCAAGCTGCAGCAGGCGCCGCAGGTAAAATTCAAAGATCTGGAAGAGATCGTCAATTCGAAGGTCATCCTCAATCCGATGCCCTTCGATGTGCATGTCGACTTCGTAAAAGTCACCAGCGACACCGCACTGGTGCCGATCACGATTCAGATGAAGAATCGCGACATTACGTTCGTGAACAAGGACGGCGTGCAGCGCGGAACGGCCAATATTTTTGCCCGCCTGTCCACCCTGACCGGCAAAGTTGTCCAGACCTTCGAAGATACGGTGCAGGTCGACGTCCCCGCCGAACTCTTACCCCGCACCGCGGAAAACGCCTCGGTCTACTACAAGGCACTGCCGCTGCGGCCCGGGCGCTACAAACTAAACATCGCAGTGAAGGACGTTAACGGCGACCGCAAAGGTGCCTGGAGTCGGAGCATCGTGGTTCCTGATTACTCCGACGACAAGCTGTCGACGTCAACTCTCATCGTGGCGGATCAAATGGAACCCGTTCCCACCAAAGCGATCGGCACCGGCAACTTCGTCATCGGTACCATGAAAGTGCGGCCCCGCGTACCTCCCGCCGACGGCAAGCCGGCATTGTTCAAGCGGGACAAAGATCAGAAGCTGAATTTCTGGATGCAGGTTTACAATCTGGGCTTGGACGAGAAGACGCACAAGCCGTCCGCTACTTTTGAATACGACATCGTCAACGTGGCGACAAACAAAGCGGTGGTCCAGAAGACCGAGTCCACCGACACAATGGGCAACATAAGCGAGCAGGTCACGCTGCAGAAATCAATCGTGACCGCCAACTTGCAACCCGGCGTTTACAAAATTGAGATCAAGGTGAACGACAATATCTCCAAGCAGACGATTGATCCGTCTGCAGTTTTTGCAGTAGAGTAACTCCCTGCGATTCCCCCCGGGGGGTGGGGTGGTGTGAGACTGCGCCAGTTCGGAATTTGGGTGATCGTGTTGGGCCTTTGCCTGCCGGCGACGGCAGTCGAGCGGTCCGGTGCTATCTCCGGCTACGTGCGCAATGCCTCGGGCGACCCGCAGATGGGTGCCGTCGTGCAGATCCTCGGCGCGGCCAATCGTACTCTTACGGTCTTCAGTGACGCCGCCGGATTCTACAACGCGTCCGGCTTGTTGCCCGGCCTCTACACCCTCAAAGTAACGGCGCCATCCTTCCTGCCGGCCCTGCGCGAAAAGGTTGGGGTCCGTCCCGGCATCAGTCTGAATATCAACGTCACATTGAGCACTTTGCTAGACGTCATGCAACTCGGGCCGGGCCGCGTGCTTCCCGATGAAGATGACTGGAAGTGGACTCTGCGCTCGGTCGCGAATCGCCCCATCCTACGGGTTTTTGACGATCCCAGTTCGCCCGCCGAAAATCAGAGCCACGAACTGCGGGGCTCGTTGTCGTTCCTGGCGGGTTCGGAAGCTGGTGGTTACGGCAGCGGCTCCGACATGAGCACCGGCTTCACGCTCGAGCGCTCAATTTTCTCCAACGGACGTCTAGTCTTCAGCGGCGACGTAGGCTACGGCCAGAGTCTGCCCGCGGCGGTTCTGCACGCTGGCTATTCCCGCCAACTGGCCAATGGCTCAGAGCCTACTGTAGGTTTGACCGTACATCGGTTCGCCCCTTCCGATCCCAACCTGCATAATGCGGCCCTGCAGGCGTTGGCGCTCACTGCCAGCGACAACCTCACGCTCGGCGACATTCTAGAACTCAAGTTCGGCAGTGAATTGCAGACCATTCAGTTCCTCGGCCACGTCAGCGCCTTTCGGCCATTTGGCTCGGCGGACCTTCATCTTTCTCCCAACACAGTTTTGGAATACGACTACGCTACCTCCCGGCCTGATCTGCGTAGCGAGAAAGGTTTCGATTCCGCTCCCTCGGACTTAAGCGAATCGAACCCGCGGGTCAGCCTCCTCGGCTATGCCCCCAAGGTCGAGCGCGCGCATCACCAGGAAGTCAGCCTGTCGCAGCGGATGGGGAACACCAACCTCCAACTCGCCGCCTTTTACGATCGCGTCGGCGACACCGTTCTGACCGGTGCCGGTGAAGTCACCTCGGCGGGCGGATTCCTGCTGCCCGACGTCACCTCGGGCACCTTCAACTACGCTGGCAAGAACCTCGATACTTCGGGCATGCGGCTCGTGCTGCAGCACAAATTTTCGACCGACCTGACCGCCACGTTGGACTATGCGTTCGGCGGCGTTCTTGATCTCGCTCGGCCCGACGTCCCTCTGTCGGCCGCGCAGCAGTTCATCGGCACGCAGCGCCGTCATGCGGTCGCCGGCAAGCTCAGCGGCACCGTCCCGCGCACTCACACCCGCTGGATCACCTCGTATCGATGGGTAAACGGCCCAGCCCTCACCCCGGTGGATATGTTCAACTCGTCGCCGGGACAAAGCGATCCCTTCCTGAATGTCTTCGTGCGTCAGCCCCTCCCTAGCCTGGGATTCCTGCCCGGCCACATGGAAGCGATCATTGACTTGCGCAACCTGCTGGCCCAGGGATACGTTCCCGTTCTCGGCCAGGATGGTCAAACCGTCTACTTTGTGCAAGCCGCGCGCTCCGTCCGTGGCGGCGTTTCCTTCACGTTCTAAACTTCAATCACGAACCAAACATGTGGGGACAGCCGCCCCAGGCTGTCCGCCGGGCGCAGCTCGGCCGGCTTTGTGTGAGACCAGTGTCCGCACTCCCCTCATTCGCAAAATCTATCCTCCCCATTCATAACTCCATGGTTGACTGTGGGGAACGGGTTTCGTTAATGTTTCCCGTCTAACATTTTACGTGCGGGATGATCATCTCGTTAAAGCACAAGGGATTGTGCGCCTTCCCAGAAGCGGGCTGAAGGCATCCTTGCCTCCCGCAAGTAGAACTGCTCACCCTGAACATGATCAGTCTCAAGGAGACCCAATGAGAGCGCGCAGCATCCCGATGTGGATCGGTTTGGTATTTGTCCTTCTGGCCGCCGTGAGCCTGTCGGCCCAAACCTTCCGCGGAACCATTCTGGGCACCGTGACCGACGCCTCTGGCGCCGTCATCTCCGGAGCCAAGGTCACCGTGAAAAATACCGGCACCGGACTGGAGCGCGCCACCCAAACCAGTGGCGACGGCAGCTACTCCCTGCCAGAACTGCCCATCGGTGCCTACAACGTCACGGTCGTTCAGCAAGGCTTCCAGACCTTCATTGCCACCGGCGTGACGGTTGACGTAGCCGGCGAGCGCCGTGTGGACGCCGCCCTAAAGACTGGCGAAATCTCGACCAAGGTCGAAGTCTCAGCCGATACTTTGCCCCTGGTGGAAACCACCACCAACACGCTGGGAGGCGTGTTGACCGCCCAGACCGTGGAGAACATGCCGGTCAACGGACGTGACTATACCAAGCTGATCTACATGAATCCCGGCGTCGCCGGCTCCCCGGACGAAATTTCTGATTCTCCTGGCTCCTTCGGTGAGTTTTCGATGAACGGCGCCCGTGGGCGCTCCAACAATTACCTGCTTGACGGCACCGACATGAACGACGGCTACCGCAACGATCCGGCCATCAACGAGGCTGGCGTTTTTGGTACTCCATCGACAATTCTGCCCATCGACGCGGTTGCCGAAGTGAATGTGCTTTCGAACTTTCAACCAGAATATGGCCGCAGCGCAGGCGCGATCGTCAACATTGTTACCAAGAGCGGCACCAACGCGATCCACGGCGGAGCCGCCGACTACTTCCGCAACAGCGCGCTCGACGCGCGCAACTACTTCAATCCTTCAAGCCAGCCAAAGGCCCCGTTCCACAACAATCAGTACGGAGCCTCGCTCGGCGGACCGATTGTGAAGGACAAGACCTTCTTCTTTCTGGACTATGAAGGCCAGCAGGAGCCCGTGGGAGTCGTAACTCTGGCCAACGTACCGACAGGTACTGCGGCCGATGGATCCTTGCAGCCGAGCGACTCCACTGATCCGTCTGGCGTAATTCAATCGTTGATTGCGCGGCACCCGTGGCCGGCGCCGAACTTGACCAAGGGCACCCCGGACGTGAGCGCGGGAACCGCCTCAGTGGTTTCGCCTTCGTTCAACCGACTGACCAGCTTCATTGCCAAGATTGACCATAGCTTCAACGCGAACAACAACCTTACCGGCCGCTATTTTTTTGGAGATAGCATACAGTCGTTTCCGTTGGCCCTCACAGCTTCGGGCGGTCAGTTGCCGGGGTTCAACACGTTTACCCCAACTCGGGTGCAGCTCGTCTCCCTTTCTTATGTACGCACGATTGGATCGAATAAGGTGAACGAATTGCGCTACGGATGGAACCGCTTCGCGGAAGGGTTTTTCCCCGCGGACCAGAATTTCCACCCCAGTTCGATCGGTCTTTGCGCCGCGATAAGTACCACCTTATGTAACGGGACCTCTCCGTTTGACTCCGGCCTACCCATCATGTTGGTGGGTGGGGTTGCCCAACTTGGAGCTACAAGCAGCCTGCCTCGCCATCGCGTTGACAGTAACAACCAGGTCCTCGACGGCTTTTCCTGGAAGCTCAACAAACACGACATCAAGTTTGGCTTTGACTATCACCGTACTTCGATCCAGCAGTATTTCGATAAGTACTTCCGTGGAAGACTGAGTTTCTCTGGCGGGGGGGCCTTCACCGGCAGTAGCGGGATTCAGGACTTCCTTGCTGGCGACATCACGGGCGGCTTCGAGTACTTCGGAAACTCCACTCGCCACACCTACGAAAACAACTTTGGCTTCTACGCCCAAGACAGCTACCGCGTAACGCCAAGATTAACTTTAAATTACGGCTTACGTTGGGACTACTTTGGCGTGGTGCAGGAGAAGAACCACCTGCTCAGCAACATCACCAGTCTTGATCTCGCCGGCAGTAACTTCACCCTCACGCAAGTGGGTCAGCCGGGCTTGAGCAGTCTCTACAACCCGGACAAGAAAGACTTCGCCCCGCGCGTGAGTGCTGCCTGGGACGTGACCGGGAAGGGAAAGACCGTGATCCGCGCCGGCTTCGGCATGTTCTTCGATGCCTTTTCCCAGGACATGGCGCTCGGCCATCTCCCCTATTCGCCCTTTTTCGATCCCGGCCCGGCGTATAACAATATTGGTCCTGATCCGATTCTTTATGCCGGCCTCTCCGGCAACACGATTACTGCCGGGAGCCCTTTATACGCTCCTCCTAGCTCTCCAGGGAATTGCTTCGAGTGCGACGTCTTCGCCTTCGACCGCAACATCAAGACGCCATACATGGAGAACTACAACCTCAACTTCCAGCAGCAACTCTCCAGCAAGGCTGTGATCCAGGTAGGCTACGTTGGATCGCAAGGGCATCGCCTCTGGCGGTTCTTCGACATCAGCCAGCCCAGCCAGGCGCAAATCACCGCGTCGGACTGTCCTAACGGAATTGCGACATGCGCCACGACCGGTGCGATTACCGGCGCCTATAGCGTTCCGCGCAACTACATCGGCAGTAATTTCCCTTACGGTGCTTTCTACATCCTGAAGGAGAACTCTACCGGCAAGTCGAACTACAATGCGCTGCAGGCGAGCCTGCGTATTACCGGATGGCATGGGATCACATCTGTCGCGAACTATGTTTGGTCCAAGTCCCTCGACAACTCAAGCGACGGCGAAGACTTCGAGCCCAATGCTGCCCAACCGAACGACAGCTTCAACCCGCAGCTCGAGTACGCTCCTTCCAACTTCAACATCCCGCAGCGCTTTACTTGGAACTTCGCCTACGAATTCCCAAAGGTGACTGGCGACTGGCAGCGTTTGAAGAACGGCTGGGGTCTCAACAGCATATTGACTATGCAGGATGGCCAGCCCTTCCAGTTCAATTACAACTTCGAGGACGATTACAGCGGCAGCGGCAGCGGATTTGATCGGCCAGACCTTGTGGGACCGATCACTTACCACCCTCACGATCCGCTGAACTACGTGGATCTCAGTTCGTTCGCGGTCCCCTGTCAGATCCCTGTCGGACTGGCTGCTACCGGTTCGCGCAACGACTGCATACCAGGCACGCGGCACTTCGGCAACATGGGGCGCAACTCGCTACGCGGTCCGACGTTCAAGGAATGGAACTTTGCTCTCTACAAGACCACTGCGCTCACTGAGCGCGTGAGCATGCAACTGCGCGCCGATTTCTTCAACATCGTCAATCACCCTAATTTTGCTAACCCGTTTCTGCCGGCGTTCATTGCGGACCCGGCCGTGCATGGCTTCCAGAATGTTAACGGACGTGAAGTGGGTCTTCCCACCGGCTCAACCGGCGTTATCACCGCAACCGGCGACGTGGGAATCGGTAACCCATTCATCGGCGGCGGCGGACCTCGCGGTATCCAGCTGGCGGTCGTCTTCAAGTTCTAAGGATCGGGCGGGTCTCAGTCCAGCCCCTGCTTCGGCAGGGGCTTTTCTTCTGCGCCACCTCAGTCTTTCGAAATCCACAGGGCTTTGTGACATCCGACCTTGCGCACAGCTCGCAACTTGGCAGATCATCACTGTGGGCGTCCGCGGCTAGCTCCCCCGAAATAGCCCGACCGCTCACGCCGTAGATAAGTTCTTTGATCTCAGGATTTTGCCCGTAAATTATTGACCCACAAGACATTGTGGACGATTTTTTGCTAACGTTATGATTCCAATAGATCGAGGGGAAGGGGTGGGGGGCAGGGGTTACCAATCAGCAGCACTGCCACCTGTTCATCACGCCCCTTTTCTTCGACGACGCAAGACGGGTCACGTCAAATGGCCATGCCCTAAAATCAACCTCGTTCTTCGCACCAGTCCTAGGTCTTCCGTCATCTGCTCCCCGATTACGCCGATGTTACCCTCTTCTCGTACTATCCCCTCCCCACAACGCTCTGTTCCGGAGACTTTTTCAATGCCTCGTTGCACGTTGACGAAGACCCTCGCCGTCCTAACTCTCGGTCTGTGTCTCGCAGCCCCGCTTTATGCGCACCACGGCAAAAAGGGCGAGTCAGGCACGCTGCCAGTGACGACCTCCTCGCCCAAGGCGCGCGAGCTGTATGAAAAGGGAATGGCCGACTACGAGAATCTCTATCTGGAGCGCTGCAATGAAGATTGGCGCGCCGCCGTCAAAGAAGATCCCACTTTGGCCGTCGCGTGGGCGTGGATCGCCTTCAACAGCGGCAATCCGGACGAAGTCAGCGCGGCTCGCGCTAAGGCCAGGGAACTCGCGCCCAAACTCACTCCCGGCGAACAGCTGATGATCGCCTGGATCATCAAGGTGCAGGAGGGCGATTTCCTCGGCGGCATCACGGCCATGAATGACATGCTCGAGCTCTATCCCAAGGATAAGCATCTGCTTTATCTCGCCGCCAACTGGCTCATGGGAGAAAACGGCAGCGACCAGGCACAGCACCTCCTTCAAAGGGCGCTCGCCATCGACAAGAACTTTCCCGCCGCGCTTAACGATCTGGCCTATGTGGAAGCCCGCAACCGCCAGTTTGACAAGGCATTCACAGCCATGGACCGCTACGTCGCCCTGCTGCCCAACGAGCCCAACCCGCACGATTCCTACGGAGAACTTCTCCGCATGGCGGGCGACTTCGAAGGCTCGCTCAAACACTATCGCGCCGCGCTCAAGATTGATCCCGACTTCATGACTTCGCAACTTGGCCTTGGCGACACCTACGCTCTCATGGGCGATCAGGAGCAGGCTCGCATCGAATACGACAAAGCAATCCGCTTCGCCCCCAGCGAAGCTGAGCGCCTTACCTACAGCATGCAGGAGGCGATGACCTTCGTCCGGGACGGTAACTACGCCGAGGCCGACAAGCAATACCTGGAAATCGCCGAGACAGCGCATGCCAAAGACCACGACTTGCAGGAGGCCCAGGCACTGCGCCACATGGCCGAGTATCAGACCGATGACCATGTTGCCTTAAAGCATCTCAAGCTCGCCGAGGAATCTCTCGGCCATCGCTCGACGATTTCACCCTCCGACCGCGATGAAGAGCTTTCACGCATCCTCCGTAACCGTGCCCTGCGGGCTGCCCGCTCCGGCAATCAGCCCCTGGCGGATCAAGCCCTGCATCGGCTGGAGTCCCTGGCCAACGGCAGCCGCAATCGCGTGATCCAAAGTTCATATCACGGTGCGGCAGGCACAATGTTGATGGATCAGAAGAAGTACGAGGACGCCATCGCGCAACTCGAGGAGGATCAGGACAATCCCTTCACCATGGAACTCTTGGTGCAGGCCTACTACCAGACGATGCAGACTGAGAAGCTGCACGAAGTAGAAGCCAGGCTGCGCGGCACCAACGTGCCGACCATGGAGCAGGCTCTGGTGGTTCCCGGAATTCGCGCCAAGCGGCCAAACATTTAGAACAATAGGCAACACATCCTGCGAAATATCACCCATCTCCCTGCGGATCTTGACGCCTGGTGTACATTAGGTGGACACTTCTGAGCCGATGGACGCCAACACCGAGCGCCGCGCTGGATCAAGAATCGCAACCCGCGTCACCACCCGCGTGCGAACGCCCGAGGGCACCGATCACACCGGTCAGACCCGCGATGTCAGCGCCAACGGCGTCTTCCTTTACACCAAGACTCGCATGGAGAAGGGCACCGACGTCGAATTGGTGCTGATCCTCCCCCCCGAACTCACCTCCGGCGAAAAGTGCTGGGTGTGCTGCCAGGCGACCATCGTCCGGGTTGAAGAAGAGGGCCCGGAGTTCGGGGTGGCGGCCCAGATCCGGCGAATGGACATCCTGCCCGAAATCACGGTTTAACCTGACCAGATTGCATCCGAAGAGGGGCATCGATTCAGAACCAATTCAGGAATCTTTTCCAGCCCGATGTCCCAAAAGTTCACCCTTGGAATGCGACAAGTCAGGATCTGGGTCCTTCTGAGTGGGAATTCGTGAAAAAAAGCTTCCCATGGCATCGTCCGCAATGCAATAATGGCGGCCCTAGAATTGCAATCATACATTTCGGGTTCCGGGTGGGCCATTCTATGCTGATCGAAAAACTCGCGGGCGGCGTGGTGCAAGTGCAAACGCCGATTGGACCGCGATGCGTGATGCCTTCTTTCCTGCAGCGTGTCTATCTGCTCTGGATGTTCCGCAACTTTCCTATTCTTCCGCACGCCGTGCTCTCGCGCCGCCAGCAACGCCTGATCGACCGATTGTGCAGCGAGCAGAAGTTCGCATCCACCGCCTACTTCGTCGGCATGTATGAAGCACCGGTGATCGGTACGATTGAGCACCGTCCTCCGATCGTTGCCGGCCCCACGCCTGGCCGCCGGACTGCCGTGAGTGAAGATTCGCGGGTGCTGTCTGCAGAGGTACGGCAGCGTCTATGAGTCCTGTTGATTTCGGCGACTGGTACTCCATGATCGGCGAGACGGCGCTAACGTCTGAGGTGCGTCCAGAGAATGCCCCGCCAATGCAGATCAGCTTCTCCGGTTGACCTCAACCGGGAGGGCGCCCTAGCTGCGATGAAAGTTCACCCTCGCTAGCGTCCGATTCCAACTGCAAACGCACGGACGGATGCTATAATTTTGGATTGTCCCTCCAGCTGAATCCCCACCGTGGGCGCGTAGCTCAATTGGCAGAGCAACTGACTCTTAATCAGTAGGTTGAAGGTTCGATTCCTTCCGCGCTCACCACTTAACCCTAGTCGGTTGTAGGAGTTTCCAGAACCTCGGTTTTTTCTGTCCTCGCGCGCCAATTCCTCGCTGTGCCCAATTTTGTGCCCACGTCCCGAGAAACCACGCGGCATGATTTCGGAGCTATCATCAAGAGGGGGGCAGATCGGGTGCGATATCGGACCACTAGCGACCTCAGCGATATTTCTCGCGATGTCGCGATTGTCACTGACTTCATCGGCCAAGATGAGTATCGCGAATCACTGGCGGCAATCGGGCGTTCTTTGAACGCTAAAGGATTCGTGACGCCGTTCGATGATCAAGCCTTCGCACTGGAGCTAGACCTTTTAAATCTAGAAATCCTGAGAGCCAAGACTGGTGGCAGCTTTCAATCTCTGCCCGAAGCCTGCCATGCGGGCGTGGATTTTCTAATGGGATTGGGCCAAACGATACCGCATCTTTCAGCAAACGCAAAAACAAGATTGCTAGGGCGTATCCGAAAGGGGTTGAACGAGGGGCTCTGGCCTCTTCAGCATGAGTTTCGGATTGCAGCCGTCCTATGCAAAATTGGCTGGGATCTTTACTTCCACGATCTTGAGGAAGACGGCGGCTATGACTTCTTAGCCACTCAGGACGGAGTATCATTCGAAGTTGAGGGGAAGGCCACATCCATTTACACAGCTTGGCCGATAAAGCCAGAGGATGTCACCAAACTCCTTGTCGAAGTCAAAGAGCGCTTCTCTTGGGATGACCCGAAAACGATCCCGATACTCAGTCTCAAGTTCGCCTCAAGCCTCTCGCCCGAGCGGACGCAGCTTCGCGAACTAGTGTCAGCGTTAACGGATGTAGCTCGAACTCGGGAGGAAATCTTCATTCCAGGGGTGAAGATTAGATCCATGGGCACAATCCCGGATATGCCAGCCGATAAACTTCTCAGGGCATCGAACGCTCATTCTTTGATGGCTAGGAAGACGGTTGTGGTTAACGCGGAAAACCCAAGAATCGTGCTAGAGCTCGATTCCAATAAGCCCGTTCAGCTAGCAAAGAAGATGCTCAGGACGATCCGTGACGCAGCCAAGGACCAGTTTAGCCACTCAAAGCCAGGAGTGATCTGGATGCATATAAGCATGATTACAGATGATATTTTCAAAAGACTAAGTTCGAGCCACAGCGGCCAGGCGTCTTTGTTAGACAGGGTCGCTGGCGCTATTCTCCTCTCGCAAAAGCGCGACTATCTGAGTCAGCTCGTGTTTTCAGGCGGTTCATCGTTGAAAAAGATTCCCCCCGTTGCGTATAGCTCGTACGGTTCGGTCGTATACGACTCACCTCACATCCGCTTTGGTTCGGACACAATCTTCCCAGGCGGGCGCAAGTGGCCTGGCAGGACCAAAGAGAAACCAACGATTGGCGTGCAGGAAGCCTGAAAGGTTAGCGGCGATCCGACCGCAACTCCAATGCTCGATTCTCATCGACGGGTGATTTCCCGACCTTCTGACTGTACCGCTTCCAGCGTTGATTGCTCATTATGGTCTGCTTTGTTCCCCGCGAGCCGTGAGAACGCTTTGAGAATTGAATCCTCGGAAGGGTGAACGTACCGCTGCGACATTTTGATTTGAGTAGACCTCGAAGGCCCGAACCTTGCTCAGCTTCAAAGCCGTCTTGTGCTGAGTTGCGCGAAGCTTCGAAGCGGATGCTCAAATGCATGACGAGCACGCCGAACAGACGGATTGGGAATACTGACACGGCGTTCGCCAGACGCGAAAAGCGTGATTGGGTATTAATGGGTAGGAATGGGTATCACTTGCGATTGGCTAAGAATCGGGTATAAATGGATATAAATGGATATCCGCGCCCACGAGATTAGGGACATCGCCATCACGCCTGAAATCCTGAAGCTCATTGCCGAGATTGATGAGTTCAAGGGGTGCTGGAGGGTGATGGAGTCCCTTGCACCTGAAAAGCTGACTACCCTTAGGCGGCTCGCCACGATTGAGAGCGTCGGCTCCTCCACCCGTATCGAAGGCGCAAAACTCAGCGATCGGGAAGTGGAGAAACTACTCTCCGGGGTAAAGGCAAAGTCATTCGCAAGCCGCGACGAGCAGGAAGTCGCCGGCTATGCCGATGCGATGGACATGGTTTTTGAGAGTTTCGAGTCCATAACGATCACAGAAAACCACATCAAGCAGCTTCATGGCGTTCTTCTCAAATACAGCAGCAAAGATCAGGAGCATCGCGGGCACTACAAAAAAGTGCCGAACCACGTCGAGGCCTTTGGTCCCGATGGCAAAAGTTTGGGTGTTGTGTTTGAAACCGCCACGCCATTCGAGACGCCAGGCTGGATGAAGGAACTCGTCAATTGGTTCAATGCGTCCGTCAGCGAAGAAACGCAGCATCCATTGATATTGATTGGGATTTTCATTGTGGTGTTCCTGGCAATCCATCCGTTCAAAGACGGCAACGGCAGGCTTTCGCGCGTCCTCACGACTCTTCTGTTGCTGCGTGCCGGGTACGGGTACGTTCCGTACAGCTCGATGGAAAGTGTTATCGAGGCAAACAAGGACAACTATTACCTCGCGCTGCGTCGCACGCAACAGACGATCCGCAAAGGAAAGCAGAACTGGGAATACTGGCTTGTGTTCTTCCTTCGGACGATGGTCAAGCAGAAAAACAACCTCGCCGCGAAGGTTAGAGAAGAACAAGCTCTGCGTTCGTCCCTGCCAGCGCTCTCACGTCAGATACTGGAACTCGCAAAGACGCGAGGAGAAATCACGGTCAAGGAAGTCGAGGAATCCACGGGTGCGAACCGCAATACGGTCAAGGTTCACTTACGAAAGCTTGCGACCGATAGTTACCTAATTCAAGTCGGTAAGGGCCGCGGCGCACGGTACACGTTGAAGTAGCCGATCGCTCGCGGACAATTCAGCCATAAAGCTACTTATGAGAGTGTGTTGGGATAGACTAAACAGCTGCTCTTACCTGCTTGATTCGATTCTTAAAGGTGGGCCATGCGTTCTTGTGCGCTGCTGATTGTCCTGCTCCTGCCACAACTGTCCGTTGCCGGTGCCAATAGAGTTCCGGTTAGCAAACTGCTTGATCAGATGATCCACCGGTCGACTCTGACCGAACCAGGAGGAATGCCTTTTTACCTGAAGGCCACGATCACCGATAAGGGCGATCCGAAGTCTGAGTTCAACGGAACGGTCGAGGAATATTGGCTGTCGCCAACGAAATGGCGGCGCGTCGTCAAACTTCGCGACTTTTCGCAGACCCGAATCGTCAATGGCGACCAAGTTTATGAAGAGAACATCGGAGACTATTTCCCTGTGCATGACGAAATGCAGGCCAACGGAATAGTTGATCCACTGCCCAAACCGGCTGTCGATCTGATGAATCACCTCGGACTGATGGGAGCGGAGCCCGGATCGGGACAAGGCCAGTGTATGGCTGAGAAATATTTCAATAATTCGGAGGGCCGTGAAACCAGAGTGCTCCTGGCGTACGACTGCAACACCGGCTTATTGATCTACCTGTGGTCCCCGACTTGCTGTTACGGAGTGATGACGGATTATCGGAGGTTCTACAAGAAGATGATCGCGTATGCGACCAAGGACGATCCGATCAATATTCGAGTCGATACGTTGAAGGATCTCGATTCTCCGGATGAGTCGCTGTTTGCGATCTCTCAGCCCACTCCTCCAAGTAAGAGAGTCGTTACGGAAAATCTGACCGAGACGGAAGTCAGAACATTTCTCGTTAGCAAGACGGAAGTTCAATGGCCCAAGGTGAGCAAGAATCCGCCGGAGAAGAAGCATGACTGTCAACATCGTGATCGGGCGCGATGGACGTGTAAAAGAAGCGCAGACGTATAGTCCGGTGGAGAACGCGATAGAGGACGCGGCGCTCACAGCCGTCAGAAAGTGGACGTTCCAACCGCAGAACGTCGACGGTGTCCCCGCACAGATTTCGACCAGCCTCGCGCTTCTTTTCCCTGCGGACTATCAAAAACTGGATGCGAGCCAGCCGCAGGTCCGGCCCATGTTCGACCGAATGCGCACGACTGGAGACCTCCGACTCGACGGTGCTCCCGCTTTCCACATGAAGGCTAGCTTCCATTCGGAAGATGGTTCCGCGAAAGGCACGTATGAAGAGACTTGGGTTTCTCCCAAGAAGTGGCGTAGAGAAGTCAGCTTGAATGATACGACAGTTGTCGAAGTGCAAACGGAAAAATCCCCGAAGTTTTGGCCGGGGAGTCCCGAAGTCTTACACGTCACTGAACCCTATCTGTCGCCTGAGGCTTGCCGATTGACGCACCCGTCACAATCCTGGCTGCCCGTTTGCGAGCGGCGCGCCGGTCTCGCCGCTCATTTTGGACCTTCTTCTGGAACGCGTCCTTCATCGTAGGCGGCGTCGGATGGACGTACTTCCTCGTCGTTGTGATGTTGGCGTGTCCTGCCGCCTGCTGCAGAGTGAACGCGTCCACTCGGGTAAGGCCGAGGTTGGTCAATGCCGTATGACGCGCGCTATGCACGCATGCGTCCCATGGCAGATTCAGCAGGTTTCTCATGCGTTCTTGCTGCTGGATCAGTGTAAAAGCTGAAATCGGGCTGATTTGATCCTCCCGGGTGAAGACGAGATCCGACTTCGACTTCGCCCCGCGTTAAAATGACGCATGCCTCAACTAACCATCTCTCAGGTAGCATGGCAAATTCGTCTTCGTCCGTCTGCAATTCGCTATTACGAGAGGATTGGCCTGCTTCCTCGGGCGGAGCGGCTCAGCGGGCAGAGACGTTACGACGCCACCGTGCTTTACCGCTTGGCGATCATCCAACGTGCGCGCCAACTGGGTTTTACACTGAGTGAAATTCGTCACTTGTTCTTTGGCTTCCGCGATATCACGCGCCCGTCAGAGCGCTGGCGAACTCTATCCCAAAGAAAGCTTGCGGAATTGGACCAGTTGATGGATGGAATAAGAGCAGTGCGGGGCGTGCTCAAGAGGTTGATGACGAAGTGCCGATGTGACACCTTGGATCAATGTGGGAGGGGTATTTTTGAGAGCATGAGTGGATCGGCGGCGGCTAAGCCCCTTCGTCCCCGACTTCGGGAAATTCGTCGATCAAAGAAAGGAATCGCGACCGATTAGCGCATCAGTGCTGCTCGGATTTCGCGGCGACCGGCTCGAGTGTGCCCGGAGGCGTTGCCGCCCTCGTGCGCGCCGCGCTGTCTTGGCTTTCCACATATTCCCGCAGATTCTTGAATAGCGCGGCCACCGCGGTTTTCGTGCTCCAGCTCAGCCCGGCGTTTTTGGAGGTGTACCACAAAATCGTTTTGGAAGCAGGATGCACGATATCCAAAATGATGACCCCGCTGCCGGTGTTGACGACGCCCACCGGCACAGGATGCGCAGTTCCCGTCTCGTACACGCGCACTAGAAGGTCTGCGCTCTTGGCGCCTTCGACCACCTGGAACCGCCCCCATTTTTCCAGTTCCTGGAGGCTGGGTTCTTCAAAGGGCGAGGCCTCCACCAGGTGAGTCTTGAAGCCCTTCGTCTTGAAGTACTTCACATGACCCGAAACGAGGTAGATCGTTTTCGCCTGAACCAGCGCGTGCGTCAAGTCCGGTGCCGAAGTCGCATTCTGTGCGAACATGACCCCACAAACGACCGTCAATAGAGCCGATGGCAGCAATGCCGATCGAAGCGCTTTCATGATCGTCCTCGCCTTTCTGACGGAGATCTCGACGTTGAGTCGAATCTAAGAAATATCAGTGAACGTCGTCTGATGAAAGGTTACGGACGTGACCTCTGAGAAAGTACGATGAGTCAGCCGCCGATTTTCTCCGGGAGGAGTGCTGAGTCAGCATGAGCGCGCGATCCATAAAAATAGCGTTTTGCGGCATTTGCTTCGAGCCCCGGTCTATCTCTACCGTTGGCGACTAGGCCCCCTGTTCGGAAAACGTTTCTGGCTGCTGACGCACACTGGCCGGAGTACCGGCGTCCGCGATCAAACCGTCCTGAAGTGATGGAGTACAGAGAAGAAGGTGCGTAAGTGGTAGTGATGAGTGGTTTTAGCAGGAATGCCGACTGGCTTCGCGAGATCGAGAGGACTCCAAATGAAGAGGTAATCATTGGTTCGAGGCACTTCCAGGCCTCTCACCGCTTTCTCGGAAGAGGAGGCGGTAAACGTGGTGGGAAATTATGAACGCCGAAACCGATTCGTGGCTTCATTCGTGCGCTGGGTTCTCAGCCGGCTCCTCGGTTGGCAATATCGTGGGTCCCCAGATGATCGCCGGCGTTTGGTTGGGCAACTTCCCCTGATCGCCTTCCTTCCGCGATCGTGACAGAGTCAAAGTCACGTGTCTGCGATATGAGCCACACTTAGATAGCCGAACTTCTGGTTGTTCTTCGTGGACCCAGTAGGGAACGTACGAGAGTATCGGCCAGCCAGTCCTGGTACTTCTGAGAAGACCACCCGCGCTCCCGCACCAGCATTCGGTAAATGTCCCGGCTGGTAAGCATCCAGAAGATGTCGCGCGCCGTCGTGTTGTTGAGAACTGGCCGTAGCCTACCCGCATCGCGCAGAGACACGATCATCCTTTCCTGCCGTTCATAGCGGAGGCACTCCTGCTGTTGTTCCAGCTTTGCCAGTTCGGGTGCGACCACGGCTGCACCTCGCAACAGATCGAAGGTGACGCTCTGGGCGTCATGGATCTGTCTGGCAATTGGGGCTGCCAGGCGCAGGCGAATCTCCGGGTCCTTCGCCCTCAGGGCCTTGCGGACGGCTTCCTCATATTCGGGTCCGAAGGTCGACTGATCGAGAAGTTCGATGAGAATGCCGGTCTTCGATTTGAAGATGGCATATACGCTCTGGGCGGACACCTCGGCCCGGCGGGCAATCGCCTCGATCGTCATTCCGGCATAGCCTTCTTTCTGCAACAACTGCCGGGTGGCTTCGACAATCCGCCGGCGGGTATCTGCGGCCTGGCGTTCGCGAACCAGCGATTTGTATGGAGTTCTCTTGGTCTTCGCCAACTCTGAAAATTATAGCATCATTTATTAAGTATAGTTATATATATCTAATATGCAAGAAGATACCAAGCCTGGCAGTGGCGGAGCCGGGCACAACCAGCAGAGCTTGAAACTGGTTGTGTTGGGCGCAACCGGCGGCACGGGACTGGAACTCGTCAAGCAGGCACTCGGAAGCGGCCATGTTGTGACGGCCTTGGTTAGCTCCCTGACCGGCTTAAGGAGTTTCAGGACCGCATCATCGTCAAAAAAGGCGATCTGCTGAACACCGGCGAACTCGAACAGGCGATTGAAGGCCACGACGCAGTCTTGTCCGGATTTGGTCCGCGGGTCCCGGTCTCGAAAGCTGACGCCAATCTCTTGGAACGATTCGCAGGGGCCTTGACTCGGGCGATGCCGGCTGCCGGAGTCAGGCGTGTCATCGTCGAATCGGTCGCCTTTCTGTTCAAGAATTCGATCTTTCCGCCAGCGTACGTGCTTGGACGGCTGTTCTTTTCAAGGACAGTGGCCGACGCGTCGGCGATGGAGCGGATCTTTGCAAACACTGACCTGGATTGGACGATGGTGCGTCCACCAGAACTCACGGACAAACCTTACCGCGGCAAGTACCGGATGCAGGAGGGGCACCTTCCGCGCTTTGGCCTCAAAATTTCGCGCGCGGACGTAGCCGACTTGATGATCAAACATGCCGAGGATCACGCACGAACGCTACTGGCTGGCTCCGACCATCAATTCGTGTGGGCTTCCATTGCGCAGATCTGCGGTCTGCCCGGAGTGCCCGAGTGGGCTGGCTGGTTTTGGACGAGCTTAGAACGCATCATGCCGTGATCGATGCCCTTGGCATCGGATGTGACCCGGTGATTGTCAAAGGAACAAAAGAGGAGTTTCTCGATTGGCTCAGCTGGGCTGTAGAGAGTGAGGCCATCCGATTCCCGCAAGAAACGGGTCCGATTCGCTGGCCTGCGCTGAGCCTCGAAGACATCTTCAACGACGTTGTTTAGCGTGAGACTATAATCTACTCGGATTGCTCGAGCTGGGAAGGGGCAGTATGGGCGGTGAGCATGAGTGCGGATAAAAGGGTTCGCAGGGTCACGGACGCTGAACAGCAGCAACTGGAGACGTATCTTTATTGGCAAAGTCTGCCTATTGGAGATCGACTCTCGGCTGTTTGGGATGTTAGCGAAGCGGCCTACAGCTTCGCGGCCGCTTTCAAGGGAGTTCCCATCGATGATGCCCAAGGATCTGAAAGACTTGCTACGCGCATTCAACGAGCACGGCGTTAGGTACCTGGTTGTCGGAGGTTATGCTTTCGGTGTTCACGCTGAGCCGCGCGCCACAAAGGATCTGGATCTCCTCATCCGCTCGGACGAAGGCAACAGCGCTGCCGTCTACCGGGCGCTCACCCAATACGGCGCACCTCTCGACGGCTTGAGTCCTCGGGACTTTATGGACGGATCGACTTTCCAAGTCGGCCAGCCTCCCGCCCGCGTGGATATCCTGCAGCGCATCGACGGTCTGACTTTTGATGAGGCCTGGCAGAACCGAATCGAAGGTCTCATCGATGGGGAAGTCCAAATCAACGTGATTTCCAAAGCTGATCTCATTCGGAACAAGCTTGCCAGTGGGCGGGAGCAAGATGTTCTCGACGTAAAGAAGTTGAGGACTCCTGCCGGAACAGATCGGACCTGACGAATGAAGTTGGGTCTCGAGCCGCAACGAGTCGGCATGAGAACAAAGTTCAATTACCGCCCCTCAACATTCGCGGTTGCCGCAATTCTCCCGTTAGGAGCGGCCGGACTCACTGTCCCAAACTGATTCTGGAAGACGTCTTCGTCGACCCCGTGTAACTTGGTCGTTCTGTTCTCGTTCTTCCTCTCGCCGTTTTCCTCTTCGACCCATTCTCGCCTGTTTCAAAAAAAATCCCATGCCCGAACTATCAACGATCTTCGACTATCTGCACGCCAACGCGTTGCTCCTGGGAACGCGAATTCTCGAACAATTTCCGGCTCTCCACCAGGTTCATGATCCGCTTTCACCCCGCATCGAAGGTTTATTGCGAAAGCCCTTTCCCGCGCAAGCGATTGCCATCATGGGGCTGGCCAGACGCTGGCAAGAGGCGAGGACCGGTATGGTCG
>Ga0307478_10000100_pt1 | contig 99068 bp, 69 predicted proteins | sample atmos_gasesECM4C_2_FD_203713 | JGI IMG/M metagenome (GOLD analysis project Ga0307478, IMG submission 203713) | Hardwood forest soil microbial communities from Morgan-Monroe State Forest, Indiana, United States - atmos_gasesECM4C_05 | ecosystem: Environmental > Terrestrial > Soil > Temperate...
GCGCCTTATCCGCTTCGAACTCATAGAGAAACCACAGCCTCTGCTGGGCAGAGGATAGCGGCAGCTCTTTGCTGCCCCGTTTCACGGCGAACTCACTGATGGGCATTGGCTTCTGCACCTCCTTGCCACTTTCCGCCAACTCCTGCCGAATGCTCCTGGCCAGAGCGGCAATCGTAGGCTGCTGGAACAATCGCCGCAGCGGCACTTCGATGCCAAACACCTGCCGCACCCGCGACATGGTTTGCATGGCTCGCAGGGAGTGTCCGCCCAGCTCAAAAAAATTGTCCTCCCGGCCCATCCGCTCGCGCTGCAATACTTCCTGCCAAATCCTAGCCAGCTTCTCTTCCACTTCTCCCAGCGGCACCATCCCGTCTCGCTCACCGTCTTCATGCTCTCCCATCAAATCTGGCAATGCTTTGCGATCCAACTTCCCGCTTGGTGTCAGCGGCATTTGCTCAATCGACACGACTTGTACGGGCACCATGTACTCCGGCAGCCGTTGCCGCAACGAAGTGCGCAAATCCCTGCTGCCGATCCCATCTGCGACCACATACGCCACCAACTCCTTCTCACCACCCTCAAGTCGTCGCACCACCACTGCGGCCTCTCGCACACTCTTATGATCTTGCAATGCTGATTCGATTTCTCTCAGCTCAACCCGAAATCCTCGAATCTTGACTTGATTGTCATTCCGTCCGACAAACTCCAGCACTCCGTCAGCTCGGTATCTCACCAGGTCTCCAGTCCGGTAGAGGCGCTCTCCTCCGGTTTCGCTAAACGGATGCGGAACAAACTTCTCCGCCGTGAGATCGGGCCGTTTGCCGTAGCCACGCGCCAAACCGTCTCCTCCGGCATATAACTCTCCTACGACCCCAGTCGGCACTGGCTGACCATACCGGTCCAGCACGTAAATCTGGGTGTTATTGATCGGTCTGCCGATGGGCACCGAGCTTCCGCAGAATTCTCCCTGCATTCGATAGCAGGAAGTGAACGTCGTATTCTCGGTGGGGCCGTAACCGTTGATCAGCCATGTATCGGGATTGTCTTGGAGAAATTTCTTAATGTCCGCGGCGGCTAGTACATCACCTCCCGCCAGCAGCTGTCTGAGGCCTCGCAATGCCCCCGGCTGATACTCCATCATCTGGTGGAACAATCCTGCTGTCAGCCACATCGTGGTGACGCCTCGTTCCGCAATCGTCCGGCCCAGGGCCTCAAACGACGGAGTTCCCGCTTTCATGATCTCGAGCCGGCCACCATTCAGCAGGCTGCCCCAAATCTCCAGCGTCGAAGCATCAAAAGACACTGGCGCAAACTGCAGCATCACCTCTTCGCTGCTCAACCGCGCGTAATTGACATTGCGCACCAGGCGCACGATCCCGCGATGAGGGATGCTCGTCGCTTTGGGCCGCCCCGTCGATCCTGACGTGTACATCACGTAAGCCAGGTTCTCCGGCGCCATGCGCACTTGCACCGGATCTATGCTTTCCTGTGAAATCTCTTTCCAATCCGAATCCAGACAAACTGGTTGAATTGCCTTGGGCAGCCTCTGCAACCATTGCACCTGGGTCAGACACACATGGACGCCGGAATCCTCCATCATGTAGGCCAACCGCTCCCCTGCCTGCTCTGGGTCCAAGGGCAAGTACGCACCTCCGGCTTTCAGAACGCCCAGGATGCCGATTACGAACTCCAGCGAACGTTCAACGCAAACAGCAACCACCAATTCCGGCCCTATGCCTTGCTTTTTCAGATAGCGCGCCAGTTGGGTGGATTTTTCCTCTAGTTCGCGGTAGCTCAACTGCTGGCTCGCATATCGCATCGCCACAGCTTCCGGCGCGCATCTCGCTTGAGATTGGAAAACTTCGTGCACACACTGGTCGCTCTCATACTCGACCTTTGTTTGGTTCCACTCGACTACCGTCCGCTGCCATTCCGTGACTGTGAGCAGTTGTAGTTCTCCGATGCGCGATTCCGAGTCTCTAGCGATATGCAGCAGCAATTGCTCCAGATGTTCACACATTCGTTCGGCCGCCTCCGCGCGCATTGCGCTCTTTCGGTATGCAATGGCACCGTAGAAATCGTTCGCGGTTTCAGTGAAAGAGACATGCAGGTCGCATTTGATCTGGCTGCAACCAATTTCGCTGTCCGTTGCTACAGCCAACAAGTACTCGTCTGCCACCTCGTTGCGGAAAGCGAAAATCACCCGCACTGGCGGTGAGCCGCTCGCGCCACTCTGAAAGTTCAACGCGCTCACCAGTCGCTCGAAAGGGACGGCTTTGTTCTCGTGCGCCGCTAACCATGTCTCCCGTACCCGCTCAAGCAATTGCACAAACATCGGATTGCCCGAAAGGTTGGTTCGCAACAGCAGCGTGTTCGTGTAACGCTCTTGGAATTCAGCTTTGTTTTTCGTCACAATTTGAGTGGCCACTACCATGTCCGCCTCTCCGCTGTAACGATGCAGCAAAACCTCAAATGCAGCCAGCATCGTCACATCGAGGGTCATGCCGCGCTCCGCGCTAAGCCGCCGCAGTTGCCCGATCAGGTTTGCCGGCAAATGAAAGTGGTGTTTCCCTATTTCGCTCCCCGCAGCCCCGGAACTAGTCACGCCTCCAGGTAGTTCCAGAGCCGGTGGCAGATCCCTTAACTGGTTTCGCCAGTACTCCAGTTGCTTCTCCTCCACATCGCCGGCAAAAGCCGGCTGCGGATTCACAGTCGATGCCATTAGAGACTCCCGATCAGTTTTCGAGGCAGTTACGAGAGAACCGAGCTTGCACAGGTTGCGGTCGGAAATTAAGGAAGATCCGGTTAAGTAAGGGCGGATTAAGGAAGATCGGAACCGGCAGGATTACATTACGACTCTTCTATCGGACGTCGTGGGATCAGAGCCGTTTCCCGTGAGGTGTCGATACCTCATCCAGGAACGGTAATGAGCCGCTGGATCAAGCGGCTAAAAACCACGCACATTCTTACAAAGTTGCGATGTCGATTACCTGACTTCTCAGCCCTCGTGCAGCGCCACAACAGGCGGCACAAGCAGCGCACGCCGCGCGGGAATCACACCTGCCAGGATGCCGAAGGTAACCAGCAGCAAGGCGGCTCCGATGAAAGTTAGCGGATCAATCGGCGAGATGCCGTAGACCACTTGGGCCACTCCCTGACGCACCACGAAAGCCCCAATCATCCCCAGCAGAGCGCCGACAGACCCCATCAGCACTCCTTGTTTGATAATGAGCCACGAGATATTTTCGTGCTGTGCTCCCAGGGCGATGCGCACAGCGATCTCCTGCGTGCGCTGCGCTACAAGGTAAGATGTCACGCCGTATACGCCGACGACAGCTAGCAAAGTGCCGATGACCGCGAACAAGCCCAACAGGATTGCGTCGAAGCGCCGGTCGCCTGACTGCATGTCGATCATCTCCTGGACTGGCATCGCAGAGGCGAGAGGCAGGTCCGGATCCAGCTGATGCAACTGATCGCGGACGGCAGGAATCACCGAAGTCGGTTCCACTTTCGTGCGCACCAGAATGAACTTGAATCCGTAATTGAAATCCGGCACCTGTCGAAACAGCGCCCAGACTTCCGGTGCAGATGGCTGCGCCATTCCGCGGTTCTTCACGTTGCCGATTACGCCAACAATTTTCATCGGTATCTGATCGTTCGGACTTGGCGCCTGCCCCAGCAGGGCGCCGGGAATGCCTACGTCAATCTCTTTTCCTAGCGGATCCTCGTTGAGAAAGTAGCGGTGTACAAATTCCTGACTGACGAGCGCCACCTTCGGCGAAGTTTCGGTATCGGAATCGGAAAAGTCCCGCCCGGCAAACAGGGGGATCCGCGTGACGTGGATATAGTGCGAGTCGGACACTCCGAAGCGCGCAGACGGAAGGTCGGCGATGTTATCCGGCAAGTGGCCGGGCATGGTGAAATTCTGCGACCAGCCATTTGCTGTATAGCCGGGGTCGGGCATCCCGGGCTCCGATGCTATGGATACCTCTTGCACTCCGGGCAGAACCTCCACCCGCCGCTGCAATTCATTGGCGAACTGCGTAATCTTTGCGGGATTTGGATAGCGGTTCGGAGGCAGGAACAAGTGCGCCGTGAGCAGATGGTCGGCCTGGAAACCGGGCCGCTGGACCTGGAACTTGAGTAAACTTTGGATCACCAACCCGGCAGTAATCAACAACATTACCGCGAAAGCCATTTCAGCCACAGCTAGCAGTCGCCGCCCGTATTGCCGACTCGAACTTGAAGTGGCCGAGCGTCCGCTTTCTTTTAATGCGTTCGCGATGTTCACCCGTGTCGCCGACAAGGACGGAAGAATTCCAAAGACCAGGCTCGTGAGCAGGGAAATTCCCAGCGCGAACAAAAGAACCGGGACATCGATGCTTATCGAATTAAGTTGGGGAAGCTTGCTGGGATGCATTCGCTCGAGCATTCTGCAACTGGCCCACGCCAACCCTATTCCTAAGATTCCACCCACCGAACCCATCAACAGAGTTTCTATGAGTAATTTCCGCAGCAACTGCCATCTGCTGGCCCCCAGCGCAGTTTGCAGAGCGATTTCGCGATAGCGAAACGAATTCCGCGCAAGGAGCAAATTGGCGAGGTTGGCACAGGCGATGAGGAGAATCAGCGCAACCGCGCCCATCAGCAAAAGAAGAACGGGCCGCAGATTCCCCTGCCGCGTGTCGGAGAGCCTTTGGATGTCTACACTCCAATCGCGGTCCAACACATACTGTTGAGACAGAGTTGCCGCAATCCTCTGCAGATCCGCTTTCGCCTGCTGCATCGTAACCCCAGGTTTCAAACGAGCCAGAACCGAATAATTCCGGTCGCCGCGATGGTCGGGCTCCCAAATCCCGGGGTATGGCACAAACGGTGTCCATACCGAAGGCTGCTTATGCGGTATCTCCATCCACTCCGGAATCGCATCCGGCACTACGGCAACAATGGTGTAGGGCTCGTCGTTAATTCTGATCGTTTTGCCCAGGATGGAGGGATCACCACTGAAATGAGACTGCCAGAAGCTGTAGTTGAGCGCTGCGACGTAGTGCTTCCCCAACTGATTCTCTTCTTCAGTGAAGAATCTGCCCATCACCGGCTGGATTCCCAAAATGTTAAAGTACTCCGCGGGTACGAGCCCCACTGCTAATTGCTCTGGCTGGCCATCCCCCGCCATGCCGCTGACATTTTTTCGCCATATGTCATAGGCGACGATTTGTTCGATCGTGCTGCTGAATTTGCCAAAGTCGCGCGTGTCGAGCGGCGACGGCCCGGTGACAAATCCTTTCTGGGTGGAATACACCCGTATCAACCGGTCCGGGTTCTTGAAGGGAAGAGGGCGCAGCATCACGGAATTGATGATGCTGAACATGGCTGTATTCGCGCCGATGCCGAGAGCGAGCGTGATCACTGCAATGGCGGTGAACCCGGGGCTGCTGCGCAGCCGGCGGATGGCATGGCGAATTTCGTTGAAGCTAAACATTTCCGCTACCTCGCTTTGATACGAATCGTTCGGCTCCGTCCGCTCCCACCGGACTCCCTGCGAAACACTTCACGCATATTGCAATTCGAATTCAGAAATCGCGGTTTCATAAACCGCCCGCGTGGCGTGTACCATTTTCTCTACGCCAAAAACCGTACGCACTTTTTCGCGCGCTGCCCCAGCCATTTCCCTGGAGAATGGCTCGTCCTCCAGCATTCTTGTGGTTGCCAATGTGAGAGCTGGGATATCTACACCCCGTGTCCCGTCTTCAAGCGCATGAACCGGAACAGTAAGGCCGGTTTTCTCCTGGTCCACAACCTCCGATAGTCCCCCGGCATCAGTCGCGACCAGCGGCACGCTCATGGCCATTGCTTCAATCGCAGCATAGCCAAACGGTTCATATACGGAAGGGACCAGAGCCACATCTGCGATCTTGTACAAGGCGGCGAGTTTGCGCCGCGGAAGCTTCCCCAGAAGTATGGTCCTGGCCTTTAGCGTTTGATCTTGATCGAACATCTTTCGCAGCTCGGCGGCAAACCTCTGGGAATCGGGCTCTCCAGCAAAAACATACTTAACGTTCGGATAATGCGCAACCACTTGCGGGATCGATTCGAATATAGCGGAGATTCCTTTTTGAGGATTCAGCCTTCCGGCATAGAGAATAATCTTCTCGCCATTTGGCGCGATCGTCGCCCTCAGTCTGCTCAAGAGCTGCGGAGAAGCATTATCAACTGAAAATGCCTCCAAATCCATCGCGTTGTAAACCACATCGATCTTGTCGTCGGATACCGTGTGCGTAGACTGCACGATTGATCGCATGGAGTTCGTGACGGCAATCAGCCTGTCCGCTTTCCGGCACGCTAATCTCTCCTGCTTCACGATTTCAAGATCCGGTGCCTGGCCCCACCATCGCTCGCACGGCTCCGAGAGAAAACCGATTGTGCAGATCACAGGAACATGCAGGCTGCTCCCTAACTCATAAGCTGCAGGAAAGGTAAGCCAGTTGTAGCACTGAATCAGGTCCGGCACTCCCCATTCCCTCAGAACCGTTTCTCGCGCGTAAGAAACAAGGTTCTTATTGAAAGCTAGGATGCCATTTACGATCGTCGAGGCTGCCTGGGTATTTTGGACTTGCGTTGGCGCAAGAAGATACACGCTTTTGTTGCCCTCGACCATTTTTTCAGTCTTTCCTGCCGCACACGCAAGTACTGCTACCCGATCACCACTGCGAGCCAGCCCGGCGGACAGCTCTTGCACATGAGTACCGACGCCGCCGCTAATCTCAGGCGAGTACTCCATCGATAGCATCAAAACACTCAGGGCGTGCCGACTTTGCATGACTCCTCGTTTTTGCGAGTGATTTCTGTTACTCAGATATCTCTGCCAGAACTTTCAAGACGTCGTTTTTTGCATCCTGGCGCGCTTCGGCGATCATTTTCGCCAGCCCCGCGATAGTTGGATCTTGAAACAACTTCGCAATCGGCAGGCCCACTTGCAACTCTGCGCAAATTTGGTTCATCAGGCGAATCGCTAATAAAGAATGGCCGCCTAAGTCGAAAAAGCTGTCGTTAACCCCGACATTGCTAACTCCAAGCACGCTTTTCCAGATGGATTCGATTCTTCTTTCCGTGTCGTTCCTGGGAGCAACATAGGTGCTCGCAACTTTGGCGCGAGGGCGTGCCTGTTCTGAAGGCTGCTGCGAAGCAGAACTCTCTTTCCACAAATTCAGTCGCGCGTTCAAATCGCCGGTCGCCACAATGATTCGTCCCGAAGGGCATCGGCTAATAATCCGCTCCAGGGCTTCCGCGCTCTCCTCGGGTGTCATTGCATATTGGTCAATGCTGGTGTGGTAATCGAGTTTCTTGGTCTCGCGCGGCCAGGGATCCCAACTGGCGCTGATCCATCGCGTATCGCGGGTCGCCTGGGCCTCGGCAAAGGAATCCATAAACGAGTTAGCGGCCGCGTAGGCTAGATATCCAAGCCCGCCCAGGACCGCCGCATTGGAGGAAAACAGCACGCAGAAATCGAATTCACGGCCTTGCAGAGCTTTGTGGAGCGCGTATGTCCCGTACACCTTGGGCCCAAACTGCTCCTCGGATTCGGCCTTACCAATCTCGGCATAACTCTTGTAAAGCGAGCTTCCACTGGTGATTCCGGCAGCGTGAATAATTCCGTGAAGGGAGCCGAAGCGCGTGTACACATCGTCAATCAAGCGCCCGACGTGCTCCTCATTGCTCGCATCGGCATTCGAAAGCGTCACCTCTGCGCCCAAGTCTTCCAGTTTGAGGACCGCCGAAATTCTCTCTGAGAGCGGATCTTTTGGCTCGTGTTCCTTCAGGTATGCCTGCCATTCTTCCCGCGGCGGCGGTACCTGGCGGGCAGTCAAAATTAGCTTCGGATTCAGTGTGCGGGCCAAATGCTCCGCCACCAGAAGTCCAACACTGCCCAGTCCGCCGGTAATCAGATAAATTCCTCCGAGCCGCAATTCCCGGATCGGCTGGTTCTCCCGCTCGATCCTCATTTTGTCGTAATTCTGAACCCATCGTTGTGCGCCCCGGTATGCCACCAATTTGTCGGAAGATGCCGAGATCCCCTCCGCTACGACCTGTTGCGCGAGCGCGAACATTCGCGAAGGCCAAGCTTCCGCAGGTCCGATATCGACACAACGAAAGGTAAAGTTCGAACTCTCCTGGGGGATGAGAATGCAAGGCGCCATCATGCTTGCTTTTTCCGGCATCGTTTCGTTCTCGCCAGGAATGCGCGTGATGTGATTGCTAACAATTGTCACGCCGCAATTGGCGCCTTTGAAGGTTCCGGATATTGATTGCGCAAGATAGAGCAGACTGTAGTACCCAACAGCCTGCAGGTTCCGAAACGTAGTTACAGCACAGGTCTCCTTGGTTTCGGTCAGACTGAAACAGTGAACAAGTTTTTGCGGTGAAAGTCCGTCCGACTTTAAACATTCGAAAAGAGCTTCGTAGGACTGTCTCTCATCGGGGCGGATGACGTAAGACAATTCATTTTCTCTGCTGATAGAAGCCCCGGAGCGCACCATTACCGCTTTGTGGCCGATTGCACGCAAGTGCTCGGCCACGGAGGCGCCGAATCCCAGCGCGTCAGTGAAGATGACCCAACACTGAGGTTCAACCGCATCGCCGAGAGCGAAGGGAAGGCTGGCCTTCCTCGATGGCACGTAGAACCAGCTCGAAATATCAGATTGTTTCTTTAAAGAGGATTGCAGCCCGATGCCAACTCCGCTTCCGCTTGTGTTCTCCGCCTGCACATCGATCCAGTAGTGTTGCCCTTCAAACGGATATGTTGGAAGAGAGATGCGGTGGCGTTTTTCTTCCTTGTAATATCCATCCCACTCAACATTGACGCCCCCACCCCATAGGTACCCCAAGCTTCGGAGCAAACGCTTCTGTTCGGGTTCTTGCGGTAGGAGCGAACTCAGGATCGTTCCCTGGCCGCCGCGAAACTGCGCCCTGGCTAACTTGCTCAGCGTTTGACCAGGACCTACTTCGAGCAGGAATGGACTCATTTGACCCGTGATCGTGGTCAGCCCGTCGGAAAATCGCACAGTATGCCGCAGATGACGAACCCAATATTCGGGATCTGTAACTTCACTGTCAAGAATCCAGGTCCCGCTTAAGTTCGAAACATATTTAATCTTGGGAGGCCGGAAGTCCACCTTCATTGCGTATTCGCGAAACCTCGCGGCCGCGCCGTCCATGAGCTGCGAATGAAAACCGTAAGAGGTCTTCAGCCGGCGGCAAGATTTGCCTTGCTGTTCCAACCGGCGCTGCGCTTCCTCGATCGCATCGATGGTTCCCGAGAGCACGCACTGTGATGGCCCATTAACGGCCGCAAGCGACAGGCGCTCGTCGGCCAGCGATAACGCTTGTCTCTCATTTGATTCGACGGCAAGCATCGCGCCAGTGGGAGCGTCTTGCATGATCTGTCCGCGCAAGCTTACAAATTGGAGAGCATCTTCAAGCGACAACGCGCCTGCCCAACAAGCGGCCACGTACTCGCCCAAACTATGCCCAATCATCCCCTGCGGTCGAACTCCCCATGATTGCCAAAGCTCGGCCAAGGCATATTCCACCGCGAAGAGCGCGCACTGCGTCACCCACGTTTGATTCAGTTCGTACTCCGCTGCTTTTTCCGCTTCAAGGCTTGTGGGGTAGAGAACACTCAGGAGATCGAAAGCGCACGACTGGCTGCGCAGGATGTCTGCACAGCGCGTCAGGTTCTCACGGAAAACTGATTCTTGCCCGTACAATTCCCGGCCCATACCTACGTATTGCGCACCCTGGCCGGGGAACATGAACACCACGGGCCGTTCGATCTCATCGTCGAGTTGTGGTTCCTGCGGAAGGCCGAGACTGCTCTCGAGTTCCTGAATCGCCTCTGCAATATTCCGGCAAACAACAGCGCGGCGATGATTGAATGCCGCACGGCCGATTGCCAACGTATAAGCTGCGTCCGGCAAGCCGAGATCTGGGTGCCGCCGCAGATAGCTGGCCAGATTTGTAGTGGCGGCGTCGAGCGCAGAATCAGTCTTCGCTGAAAGCGGCAGCAATTGCCACGTACGAGATCCTTCGGACTCTTCCGCGCTCGGAGCTTCTTCCAGAATCACGTGCGCATTCGTCCCGCCGACGCCAAATGCACTCACTCCCGCCCTTCTTGGAGTCTGATCCGGTTTCCATTCCCTCACGCTATCTACGACATAAAACGGGCTGTTGGTCAGATCCATTTGCGTATTCGGCGAATGGAAATGCAAAGTAGGGACTAACGCGTTGTGCTCGAAACATAAAATGAGCTTGATGATGCTCGCCATCCCTGCGGCTGCATCCAGGTGGCCCAAATTGCTCTTAACCGAACCAATCCCGCAAAAGCCATTTCTTTTCGTTCGCGTACGAAATGCATTCGTCAGCGCTTTGATTTCGATTGGGTCGCCTATGTGTGTACCCGTGCCGTGGGCTTCGATGTAGCTGAGGTTCTCCGGGTCGACGCCCGCGACTGCCATCGCGTCCAGGATCACGTTTGCCTGCCCCTGAACGCTTGGAGCGGTAAAACTCGCTTTGGCTGATCCATCATTATTCGTCGCGGAACCGCGAATGAGTGCATAGATGTGGTCGTCATCTCGAATTGCATCCTCCAACCGCTTCAACACCAGCAGGCCGGCGCCGCTGCCGAAGATCGTTCCCTGAGCATCTTGATCGAAGGCGCGGCAATGGCCGTCTGGCGACAAAATTCCGCCTCGTCTGTGGAGATATCCTGTTTTCTGCGGCACATTGACTGCAACGCCGCCGGCCAGCGCCATCTGGCATTCGCCCGTCAATATACTCTGGCAGGCAAGATGGATCGCCACCAGCGACGTCGAACAAGCGGTAAGCACCGAGTAACTCGGACCTCGAAGATTCAGTTTGTAAGATATCCGCGAAGTAAGAAATGCAAGGTCATTTCCGAGACCGATCTCAAACGCTCCGATAGAAGCCGCAATTTCACGGTTCGAATACAAATTGAACAGGTAACTGCTGGCCCTTGCGCCCGCGTACACTCCCACCGATCCCTTGTAAGTCTCCGGATTGTAGCCAGCGTCTTCCAATGTCTTCCACGCACATTGCAGCAAAATCCGCTGTTGAGGATCCATTATCCGTGCTTCCGTTGCCGGTATTCCGAAAAATGTAGCGTCGAATAAATCAGCTCCTTCCAGAACAGAGGCAGCCTTCACGTAATTCGGGTCAGTGAGAGCGGCAGGATCCACGCCTGAGGGCTCAAGTTCCTCATCCGTGAGAAAGGAAATACATTCCGTACCATTGCGCAGATTTTCCCAATACTGCTCCAGATCACTAGCCTTGGGAAACTGGCAGGCCATCCCAATTACTGCGATTTCGCCGCCATCATAAGAGCGGGTTTCCGAACTCTGCATTGTTTGGCTCCAGGAAAGAAAGTTAGAGAGACTCGAAGAACGTCGTCACAAATCGAAGGTGAGTGCTTATGAGGAAGAAATCCAGCGGCCAGAAAACGACGGAACGCGGCACTGCAATCTACGTCGCAGCCACCTGAGTTCTTCGGTTTCTTAACTGATGTTGAAGTTGCTTGCGCTGATTTGAAGCGTCGGCCATTTCTTCATCAAGATCGCAACGCAACCCACAGAGCAACTGCTCAATGAGAACGCGAGCTTTGCTCACGCCCTGTTCCGCCCGAATCTTGACGGCAACGTCAGCCGCGCGGTGCCGCAAATCAGAATTGCCCAAAGTTGACTTGATAGCCGAAGCTAGTCGTTCCGCGGTGAGTTCCCGATAGGGAATCACTGCGCCAGCACAGCCGAGTCCACGAATCAGCTCTGCCCACATCGGCTGATCGCCAACATGAGGAACCACGATCGCCGGCACGCCCGACTTCAGCGTAGTCGCAGGCGTACCTGAGCCTCCCGCATGGACGATGCAGGCAGCGTGCGGAAACAACCAGGTATGCTGTACAAAGCCCACGCCGAGTACATTCGAGGGCAGGGCTCTGCCTTTTGCGAGTCCACTCCAGCCATGTTGGATGATTGCCCGGCAACCCGCCTGCCGGGTGGCTCCCAGAAGAAGATCGGTCATCGATTCAGGATCGGAGTGAGCGATGCTGCTGAAGCTGATGACGACCGGCGGATCATCCTGCGCCAGGAAACGCTGCAACTCCGAAGGCGGCTGCCAGCTCGGTTCCTCGAGATAGAAAAATCCGGTTACATGGTAGTGTGAAGGCCAGTTCGGGTCTGGGGTCCTTAGATAACGGCTGATGGCGTACAAGGCCAGTTGCGGAGAATTGGCATCGGTATGGATCGGGTCCTCGACCGGAGGCAAGCCGTGTTGCCGGCGGAACGGATTGATTACATCGCATACAGCCCGCCGGTAATCCGTGGGCTGCATGCCCCCGAAGTGGTTGGTGTGAACCGAAACAAAAGGAATTCCATATAATTCGTGGAGCATGCGGGATGACGACTGCAAGTGTCCGCTGATAAGAACGTCTGCCCGTTTGCACGCATCTTTCAATTCCTCGAAGATTCGCGGCAGCATGGCCGAAAGCTTGGCCAGGGAATCCTGAAGAGTAAAAATCGGGTCCACTCCCTTCAAGGCATCTTCAGTGTCTTTCCGTTGCAATTTTGGATAGTCAAGATCGAAACCGATGGGAATGAACTCAAAGCCGAGTTGCGCTACATAAGAAGCGTAGGTGGGGGCCAAAGCCAGAGCAGGTTGATGACCATGCTTGCGCAGTTCACTGGCCAGCGAAACAAACGGCTGTATGTTTCCCAAGGAGCCGAGATTTGTTAATACGGCGCGCACCGATAACCTCGCATCTCTCTGACCAGTTAGCGGTCAGGCTCCGATTCTTCTGCCGCTTTCCTTCTCCTGGTATTGCCTGCGGCGAGCCGCTCGATCCTGCCGATACTCCCCGGGTTCAGTTGCCTCTTCCGACTTCTTTGCACTTCCACTGTCGCACTCCAACACGGCCGCCAGCGATCTGATGGTCAGATTTTCGTAAACGCTGACTACCGGCACCTCCACTCCTAGTGCTGCTTTCAGGCTGGAGACTACCTGCAAGGCCATCAACGAATCGCCGCCCAGCTCGAAAAAAATGTCATCGATACCGACCTCCGCGATTCCCAGGACTCTCGTGCAAATCGCTGCGATGCTCTTTTCCAATTCGGTAGAAGGCGGAGCATAACGGGTTCTGAGCTTGGGACGAGGGTGCCGCTTTGAAGGTATGAGCGATGGCCCTTCCTGATCCGAAACGCGATCGCTAGCTTGCACTAAGTCGAGTCGCATCGATGGCGCGGTTTCCGCTGGCGCAACTGGAATAGCCTCAGCCGCGCGCACGTTAGGTTCAATCCAGTAGCGCTGTCGCTCAAAAGGATAGGTCGGCAACGCCACTCTCCGCCTTCGTTCCCGAGAATAGAACGTGGACCATCGAAGGGAAGCGCCTCCTAGCCATAACTGCCCAAGCAGGATACCAAGATGATCGGGCTCTGCCTGGGATAGAGTCGTGAAGAAAGTGTTCTCGCGAGTTCCTCGCACGTGCCTTCTAGCCATTTGCGTCAGGGCCCGCCCCGGTCCGACTTCGACCAGCATCCAACTGGGGTCCTCGGTGAGCTTTTTCACTGCCGCCGAGAACCTTACCGTGTACCTCAGATGCGTTACCCAATATTCCGCAGACGTGGCTTCCTCTGCCTTGATCCACTGTCCCGTGACATTCGAGAGATAGCGGATGCGTGGAGGCCGCAGTTTGACTCGCCGAACCACTTCCCCAAAGATCTCCAGAATTGGATCGATCATGTGGGAATGAAACGCATGGGACGTCGGCAATCGTTTGCAGTTGATTCCTTCGCGCCGAAGATGCTCGTCCAATTCGGTGATCGCTTCCGTCTCGCCAGAAAATACGCATTGCATCGGGCCATTTACAGCGGCTAATGACATCTGATTGCCAACCAGAATTTCCGCCTCGCTCTGCGACATTTCGGCGGCCAGCATCGCACCGGGCGGCAGGCTTTGCATCAGTCGTCCACGCACTGCCACCAACTTCAGCGCCTCTTCAACACTCACGACCTCTGCCAGGCATGCGGCGACATACTCTCCAATGCTGTGGCCGATCATCGCATCCGGATGCACGCCCCACGACATCAACAATCGCGCCAAGGCATACTCAACAACAAATAATGCCGGCTGCGTGATCCGGGTCTGAGGTAGCAGGTCCGTGCTGATGTTCAGCTTGTCCTCGGGTGGATAGAGCACATCCCGCAAATCCACGCCGAGTTCCGGCTTTATGAACTCCGAGCATTCGTCCACGATGGCGCGAAACCCCGGCTCTTGTTGGTACAAACGCTCAGCCATACCAACCTGCTGACTGCCCTGTCCCGGGAACAGAAAAGCGAGGGGCCGCTCTTGCCGCTCTGCGTGGGCCGTGTATACGCGCTCCGGATCAATTTCCCTCAGCGCCCTCGACGCTTGTGATACGTCGGAGCCAAGCACGAACCTCCGATAAGGGAAATGCTCGCGCCCAACGCCTAGCGTGAATGCCACATCGGCAAGTGACTCGGCCGAATGTTCTTGGAGATAAGCCGAGAGATTGTCCGTTGACCTTTGCAAAGCGGCCCCGCTGCGCGCCGAAAGCACAAGCAGATGCCAGGAACGGCTACCGGCTGATGGCGTGGTCTCGGGAGCTTCCTCCAACACAACGTGCGCGTTCGTCCCACCCACGCCAAAGGCGCTGACTCCTGCACGTCTCGGGTTGCCAGTACTTCTCCATTCAGTCAGATCCTTGACTACATAAAACGGAGTGTTCTCAAAATCAATCTCTGGATTGAGAGCCTCGAAGTGCAACGTCGGCGGAATGCACTTGTGCTGCAAACTCAACACCGTTTTTATCAGCCCGGTAACTCCAGCGGCAGCGTCGAGGTGCCCAATGTTGGTTTTTACCGAACCGATGCCGCAGCTGTCTCTGGTCACGACGCCGTTGCGAAACGCCTTCGCCAGCGCCTGGACCTCGATTGGATCTCCCAGTGCCGTTCCCGTTCCATGCGCCTCAACGTAGCCGATGCAGCGAGGTTCCACTCCGGCGTTCGCCAACGCCTGGCTGATGACTGCAGCCTGGCCGGCCACTCCCGGGGCCGTATATCCAACCTTCAGCGAACCGTCATTGTTAATCGCCGATCCCTTAATGATGGCGTGGATCTGGTCGCCATCCGCCAGCGCGGCCTCCGCCGTCTTCAGCACCACAATCCCCACGCCGCTTCCAAAGATGGTTCCCAGCGCTTTCTTGTCGAAGGCCCTGCAGTGGCCGTCGGGAGAATTTATTCCTCGTTCCGAACATTTGTAACCGTGCCTCAATTTCAAGTTGATGGAAACTCCACCGGCAAGCGCCATTTCGCATTCGCCGCGCAGAATGCTCTGGCAGGCATGGTGCACCGCGACCAGCGAGGTCGAACAGGCGCTCTGGATAGTCTGGCTCGGACCTTTTAGATTCAGCTTGTACGAGACCCGGGTCGTCAGGAAGTCGTGGCTGTTGCCCAGGTTCAACTGAAGTAAATCCAGCGACTCCACTTCCGGAGCTCGCATGAGGTTACAAAGAAGATAAGTATTAATCGTGGCGCCACCGAAGACGCCAACCTTGCCGCCGCCACTGTCCCCAACATATCCCGCCCGTTCCAGTGCCTCCCGCGCGCACTCGAGAAACACGCGGTGCTGCGGGTCCATCAATTCTGCTTCGCGCGGCGAAATGTTGAAGAAGGAAGCATCGAACAGTTCCACATCGTCAAGAAAAGACGATGCCCTCACGAACTCAGGATCGCGCAGTTGGCTGGCTGGCACTCCCAAAGTTTCCAACTCCTCGGGCGTAAAGAAACGTACCGATTCCACGCCGTTGCACAGATTGCGCCAGAAGACTTCAACGTTTTGGGCTGCGGGAAACCTTCCCGCCATCCCGATGATCGCAATATCGGAAGCGCAATTACTCATGTCGAATTCCTAAACTCGCTGAGTGGTGAGGTGGAAACAAATCGGGAGTGTGCATCTTAAGCTGCAGTTACCAGCTTTGCCAGAGCGCTTACGGTGGGTCCCTCAAAAAGCGACACGACAGGCAGCTTGATCCCTAATTCTTTGGTGAGTCGAGAGGCTACCTTCAGTGCGATGAGCGAATTGCCGCCCAGTTCGAAAAAGTTGTCGTGTCTTCCTACTAAATCAATTCCCAACAGTTCGCGCCATACCCCGGCAATCTTATCTTCCACCTGATCGCAGGGAGGCACATACTCGGTTTCGAGGACAGGGCGGGAATGAGTTGCTGTTTCCTCGTGTGCTAGAGCGTCGCCCTCATTTTTCTGCCGCTCGCCAGCAATCCAAACTCTCAGCCTGGCATTTAGATCGCCGGTGGAAACAATCGTCTGCCCGCCGGGAGACGACGCTATGATCTTGTCCAGCGCCTCAAGCCCTTCAGGAATAGTCATGGCATAAGCATCCAATCCGCTGATTGAGCGACTTGAGACTGGATCGGCGCCCCAGCGATCCCAATTCACACTAAGCCATCGAGTTTTGCCCGGCACGCTCGTAACTTGAACCATCGCGTCCAAGGCAGAATTGGCGGCGGCGTAGCTGGTCAGCCCCATGCCTCCCAGAATGGAGGCATTCGAGGAAAACAGCAGCACGAAATCCGGATTGTCCGGCTCGAATATCTCGCGTAGATTTCTTGCTCCATCCAGCTTGGCTCTGAAGTGCTCGTCGCTGTCGCCCGGCGAAACCATCGCAATCAATTGCACGGCATCTTTGCCTGTCTTCCCAGCCAGATGGAAGATGCCATGGATCGCACCGAACCTCTGCTGCGCTTCCATCCTTACAGCGAACAATTGCGCCGGATCGGAAACATCTGCCTGTACAACCGCGATTTGAGCGCCTTCGGCTTCCAGTTCGCGAACTTTGCGCATCTTCTTTGCCACGCTGTCTTCTCGGCACTCGCGCAGCCAGCTTTCCCACTCCGCCCGCGGCGGCAATGCATTTCGCGTTGTGATTACCAGGCGGGCTCGCTTGGTTCGGAATAGATGTTCTGCCAAAATCAGGCCTACATTCCCCAAGCCGCCAGCGACCAGGTACACGCCCTCTTCCCGCAGACCGCATCCGCTGTCGACATGCAGAGCCGTACGCTCGTATCTCTGCAACCAGCGGCGATTGCCGCGCAACGCGACCACCGGTTCGGGCGCCTCCGACAGGATTTCGCGAAGCAGGTTTTCTGTTAGTCCTTGCAGGTCTGGCCTTGAAGATCGATCGACTGCAAGGTCAACCAACTTGCATCGGACGTTTTCAAACTCTTGTGGGATTACCTTACTTAGGCCCGTGAGCAGCGCATTCTCAAGCACGATCTTATCGCTGCTCTCAATCGCTTGCGATCCTTGCGTCACGATGCAAATTCGCGAGGCTTGCAGGCCGTCAGTCTCGGCCATGGCTTGCGCAAGAAATAAAACGCTATAAAAACCGCTCTGCCGTGCGCCATATTCGCCGGTGGAAGACAAATTGTCGCTTGCGCTCCAGCTGTGGACTACGGTTTCAGGGATCGCGCCAAAGGCGCGCAGATCGCGGAGAAGAAACCGGTAGTGGCCCGAGTCGGCTACATTGATCTGGTAGCAGTTTTCATTGACTCGCTTGTATTCCGTTCCGGGTTTCACGGTAATGACGTTCCTGGCCAACACCCGCAATCGAGTCGTTAGCGCGGACCCTCCGTCTTGGTCCGTAGTAAACAAGAGGAAGTTAGTTTCAGTTCTGGCCGCAACCGGTGGCGCCGAGCTTTTCCATACCGGCACGTAAAACCACCGATCTATGTCGAATCCTTTTGCCAGTCCACGTCCATCCTCCCGCTCGGACGAGTTCTGCGAATCAATCCAATAGCGCTTGCGCTCAAACGGATACGAAGGAAGAGGTACTCGCGACCTTGCCTCGTTGCCGTAAAAAGCTTGCCAGTCCGGCGAGGCCCCAACCGCCCAAAGCTTGCCCAGAGCGCCCATCATCACTTCCATGTCGGATTTCTTTTCGTAAGGATGCCGGAGCGAAGTAAGCACAACCGCCCCACTATTCGAGGGCACCTGCGCTCGAGCCAATGTCGCCAGCGTGTGGCCGGGACCGACTTCCAGCAAGACCCGGTTGGGAACTTTGCACAATTCCGCCAAGCCATGGCTAAACTGCACAGTGCTGCGAAGATGACGCACCCAATACTCGGGATCGGTGGCTTCTTGCGGATTGATCCATGTACCGGTCAGATTAGAAATGAAAGGAACCTGCGGCGGGTGCAAGTCAATCGTTACCAGAAAATCGCGCAAGGACTGAAGAATTGGTTCCACAATTCCTGAATGGCTGGATACGTCGATGGGTATTTTTCGGAATTCAATTTCCGCATTTTCCAGCTTCTGCATCATCTCCTCAACGGCTTCGATTGTTCCGGAAACCGCCGATTGAGAAGGCCCGTTCACGGCCGCTAACCACAATCTGTCATTCAGCAGGGGTTCCAAGTCTTCCTTTGCCAACGGAACACTCAACATCGCGCCCTTGGGAACCTTCTGCAGCAGTCTCGATCTTGTCAGCACCAGCGAGAGCGCATCTTTCAGCGTGAACACTCCGGCCAGGCATGCGGCTGCGTATTCGCCCAAGCTGTGCCCGATGAACGCCTCGGGTTGAATTCCCCACTCGATGAGCAGCTGCGCGATGGCGTACTCCACTACAAAAAGCGTAGGCAATCCAATGGAGGTTTGCCGCATGTAAAACGTACTGTTTGGCGACTCCGTCTCGGGATAAACGTACGATCGCAGGTCTGCCCCCATTTCGGGGTAAAGTAACTCGGCGCAGCGGTCAACTTCTTCGCGGAACCGAGCTTCTGCTTTATACAGCCCGGCGCCCATGCTCACATACTGCGCGCCCCCTCCCGGAAACATAAACACCACACTGCGGCTCGGGGTCTTTTGCGCGAACGTAAATACCTTCTGCGAATCCAGGGTTTCCAGCGTTTTGATGGCATCATCCCGATCGCGGCAGGTTACCGAACGGCGATGCTCAAATACGCTTCTGCCGGTTTGTGTGGTGAAGGCCACATCGGCAAGATCCAGATCTTCCCTGACTCTCAGATGTTCCGCCAGAGTGCTGGTTTGCTGCTCCAGGGCATTTTTCGTTCTGGCAGAGAGCACAATCACTTTGTACTCGCGAGATGGTCCTGCCTCAGCAGAAGCGGGTGGCTCCTGAAGCACAACATGCGCATTCGTGCCGCCAATTCCGAACGAGCTCACGCCCGCTCTTCGCGGTGCGTTTTCCGACTTCCATTGCGTAAGCCTGGAATTGACCCGGAAGGGACTATGGTTGAAATCTATCCTTGGATTCGGCGACTCAAAATGGAGGCTTGGTGGGAGCATCTTGTTCTGCAAAGCGAGTACTGTCTTCACAAAACCTGCGACGCCAGCCGCAGCGTCGAGGTGTCCGATGTTGGTTTTCACCGACCCCAGCGCGCAGTTATTGTTTGCCGAGACACGACTGGTGAATGACTCCGTCAATGCTTGCAGTTCGATGGGATCGCCTAATGCAGTCCCAGTTCCATGACACTCGACATATCCGATGCTTCCGGGATCAACCTCGGCCTGAGCGTGCGCGCTTCTGATTACTGATGTCTGGCCCGCGACGCTGGGCGCCGTGTAGCCCACCTTGAGATTTCCGTCGTTGTTTAGGGCGCTACCTTTTATTACTGCACAAATGGAGTCGCGGTCCGCGAGAGCATCGCTTAACCTCTTCAAGACCACCACACCCGCGCCGCTCCCAAATAAGGTTCCCTCCGCTTTGGCGTCAAAGGCGCGGCAGTGTCCGTCGGGCGACGATAATCCGCCGCTTTGATACAAATAGCCCGTTCTCGCAGGAACTTGCACCGAAACCCCGCCTGCCAGCGCCATGTCGCACTGATAGCTGAGCAGGCTTTGGCTCGCGAGATGGATTGCAACTAAAGAAGTCGAGCACCCCGTCTGCACCGTGATGCTCGGCCCTTGCAGGTTCAGCTTGTACGAAACCCGGGTGCACAAGAAATCCTTGTCATTCCCGATCATTGCCTGAAACGTATCCTCGGCGTGAGGATCACGCAGATTGGGCAGGATGTTGTACAACAGATAACTGCTCAGGCTCGAACCTCCGAATACTCCAGTCAAAGCCTTGCAATTATCGGGACGATAGCCGGCATTCTCGATCGCCGCCCATGCGCACTCCAGGAAAAGACGGTGTTGCGGATCCATGAACTCAGCTTCGCGAGGGGAGTAGCCAAAAAACTCCGCGTCAAAGTCTTCCACCGATTCCAATACCGGCGCGGCCTTCACGAAATCGGGGTTCTTGTAGACCGATGAACTCACTCCGAATTTCGCAAGCTGATCATCCGTGAAGGTTGAAATGGATTCGACTCCATCGCTCAAATTTTGCCAGAATTCATCTGCCGATCCCGCACCCGGAAAACGCGCCGCCAGGCCGACGACAGCAATATCAAGATCGGGGCGCAAGCTGTTGTGATTGAGTGCCATTACGAAATCAACCTCATCCGGGCGGCAGTTTGGCGCTGCAGCAGCGTAGCCATCTTTTGTTTGCGGGCGCGGGTTTCGAATTCCGCGGAAGCATCTTTTTCTGAAGTGCCGCGGAGGTAAGCGGCGAGAGTTCTCACCGTGGGGCACTCGAGAAGCTTGATCAACGGAACGGTAATTTGAAAATGGTCTTGTATCGCACGATGGGCTTGTGCCATCAAGAGCGAGTGCCCGCCGAGATCGAAAAAATTATCGTCAATTCCGAGCTCCGGTAGTCGCAGCACTTGTTTCCAAATCGCAACCACATCGCCCTCGACCCGGTCGCGTGCCATTATCAGATTGGTTTCGAGTAACGGCCGCTGCTTCTCCGCCTCGGGAAGCCTCTGTCGATCGATTTTCCCGCTTGTAGTGAGAGGCATCTCTTTGAGAAAAATGAATTGCGAAGGAATCATGTACTCAGGCAGCGTCAGCTTGAGGAACTTTCTCAACTCGTCCGCCCTCAGCTCTTTGCCTTCGTTCGAAACGGTATGTGCAACCAACGATTTCACATTGTCGGCGCTGCGAACACTCACCACGCACTGGCGAACCCCCACGTGGGAAGAAAGCGTGGCTTCGATTTCGGCGAGTTCAATGCGATAACCACGAATTTTTACCTGTGCGTCTTTTCGGCCAAGGAACTCGACACTGCCGTCTTTTCTATATACGCCGATGTCGCCAGTGCGATAAAGTCGCATGCCCGGGCGCCGCGAGAAAGGATCGGGAACAAATTTCTCCGCTGTCATTGCCGGCGAATTGACGTATCCTCGGGCCACTCCGTCCCCGCCCAGATATATCTCTCCCCGCATGCCCGCCGGAGCTGGATGTCCGTAATTGTCGAGAATGTGGACGGTGTTGTTGGCCAGCGGTTTTCCGATCGGAATTTGTGCCTGGATTTCATTTACCGGATGAATGGCGGACCAAATCGTGGTCTCGGTCGGTCCATACATATTTATGACTCGGCAATCTGGCGCGGCTGTTTTCACCGTCTCGGCAAGTTCGACAGGCAGAGCCTCGCCCCCAAGCAGCAATATGTCCAGGTTATCGAGGAAGTCCCGGTTAGCAGGTTCGTCGAAAAGAAGTCTCGCCATGGAAGGCGTGCATTGCAGAATGCGGCGAGAATCCGGATCGCCTACTCCCGTTCCTGTGGCTGGAGTGTGCTGGCGTGAACTGAGTCCCTCCATCAGCGCCGTGACTTCACTTAGGCTCGTGAGCGCCGCTCCCGTTTCAACTCCGAAATCGATCAAGCACCCGATTTCGTTGACGCCTATCTCCTGAAGCGCGCTCACCATTTCCCGGCAGCTTTGCATTGTGCCAAACAGTCCGCTGGTCTCGAAATAGCGATCAAATGCGAACGACAGAAGATCGTCGAAGTCCCTGGGGCTCATCTGGTTCAAGTCGAGATTCAAGCCTTCGCTGCGAATCAGGTTCCCGATCAAGTCGATGGAAGTCCGCAAGTAGTTCTTGAATGGCGTTCTCACCTGATCCCGGACCGACTGAAGATCGTCCCCTAAGAATGTATGCAGCATTAGCGTGACCTTGCCCGCGGCGGGGTCGTGCCCATGTTTTCGCCGCGACTCGCGATAGCTGCGCAAATTAACCGCGAGTTTTTCGATGCTCTGCCCTAAAAGGTGAGTCAGTATGTTGGCTCCTATCTCACCTGCACGTTGAAAAGTTTCCGCAGTTCCGGCTGCGGTGATCCAGATTGGCAGCGCGGGTTGGACGGGCTTGGGGTAGATCCGCACTTCGATTGATTTCCCGCTTCCGCTCCGTACCGAAACCGGCTCTCCTTTCCATAACTGCTGAAGGGTTAGGAGGTCGCGATACATCAATTCTTTTCTATCCTCATAGCGGTCCGGGAAGAATGCGAAATCGTCGGCGTGCCATCCCGATGCCATGGCCATCCCTATCCTGCCGTTTGAGAGATTGTCCACAACCGACCACTCTTCCGCGACTCGGATCGGATCGTGCAGCGGCAGAACCACGCTGCCTGCGCGTATGCCAACTCGTTGGGTGATTGTGGCGAGCGCCGCACTGGTTACAGAAGGATTGGGAAAGAGGCCACCAAACTCGTGAAAATGGCGCTCGGGAGTCCATACTGCGCAAAATCCGTGCCGGTCGGCATATTTCGCGCCTTCGATCATTAATTTGTATTTGCCATGCTCTCCCGCACCATCGCTGCTGGAGAAGTAAAAAACGCTGAAATCCATATCCTCCCGCGCCTTGCTCTGTTGCTTTGCGGCTTCAGTAAACGGCAACTGCTCGGGCAGGATTGTTACTTGAGCGCCGCGCGTAAGCGGCCATAACAATTCCAGGATGGAAATGTCGAACGAGATACTCGTGGTGGCAAAGAACGTGTCGCCCGGTCCGCACGAGATTTGCTCGTCCATGGCTTTGCAAAAACTAGTGAGATTGCCGTGCGAGACCATCACGCCCTTGGGCTTTCCGGTGGATCCTGAGGTGAACAAGATATATGCCAGGTTTTCGCGGCGCACTCCAGGATTCCATTCAGAGCAGCCGGGCGGTTCCGGAAATTCCTGATCGAGTGTGATTGCCTTGGCGCCGCTCCGGGGAATTCTCGCAAGCAGTTTCTCTTCAGTCAGGAGAACCGGTGCGTGACTCTGTGCAATCATGTTCGACGCACGTTCAGGCGGGAGCGAAGGATCGATCGGAACAAAAGCCCCACCTGCCAAAAGTGCGCCCAACATCCCAACCAGCAGGTTCCGTGATCGTGAAGCAAAAATAGCGATTGGAACGTCAGGCCCAATTCCCTGCGTGCGCAGATAGGCTGCAAGGCTGATCGCTTCCGCAGCCAGATCCGTGTAAGTCATGCTTTCGCGGCCGGCGACCAGAGCCGTAGCCGAGGGGAAAGCAGCAGCCCGATTCATGAACGACACCGGAACGGATTCATCGTTCCCGACTTGCAGAGGCGGGTCAGACCAACTGTGGATAAATGTTTTATCTCCTGGCTTCGCGAGGACGATCTCCGAAACTCGTGTCTGTAGTTGGTTCGCGACTGCCTCCATTACAGTGACGTAGTGGGCTGCCACCTCTCTCATGCTCTCGACATCGAAGAGGTCGGCGTTCCATTGCAGGTTTCCGCAGAGCTCCCCTTCCACCTCGGCCAGAGACATGGTTAAATCGAGCTGCGCGGTTCGATTCTTCAGTGGCATTGAGCGCAGTTTGAGTCCGCCCGCCTGTAGCTCGATTCCGGGAATGCCCAGCAGGAATGCCTCCAGTCCTTTGTGTTCGGGGCGTTGTGCACGATAGAAGGAAAACATCATTTGAAACAGGGGGGAATGGCTGGGATCGCGCCTTGGCTGCAATTGCTCAACCAGTAGCGCAAATGGATATTCCTGGTGGGCCAGCGCAGCCGCCATTTCCCGGTGCACCTGGCGCGCTAGGTCGGCAAATTGCCTCTCGCCCGATAATTCTGTGCGTAGCGCAATCTGATTAATGAACAGCCCGATCGTCTGCACCCATCGCGAAGACAACCTGCCGGCAGCGGGCATTCCGATCATGACTTCGGATTGCGACGTATAGCGATGGATTAAGACCTGGAACCCGGCGAGGAGTATCGAATGGAGACTTACGCCCAATGCACGCGCCCGCTCGCCAAGGAGTTGCGTGGCAGTTCCGCCAATTCGAAATTGATGCGAGTCGCCGCGATAGCTCTGAATGCCGGGACGAACCTTGACCGAAGGCAGCTCGGTGATCGGCAATTCCCCTTGCAGGCGCTCATGCCAAAAACTGCGCAATTCGGCACCCCGCTCACCGCATAGCATCTGTTGCTGCCATTGAACGTACTCGCTGTACAGGCCGGCTTCCGTCGCGAAATCATAGCGCTCTCCCTTCGACAGCGCCCGATATACAGTGGCCAGTTCGCTGAGTATCAGTTCAAGGGAAACAAAATCCACAACTATATGGTGAAAGACAAATAGAAGCACACGCTTTGTGCTTGTTCGAAATAGCGAGACCCGAAATAAAGGTGCCTCTTCCAAATTGAACGGCCGTTCTGCATTTTGCCAGAGCGCTTGCTGCAAAGCTTCGTCCGACAGCCCCTCCACTTCCTCAATGTCGAAAGTTAAACGAGGCTCCGACAACACTCGTTGATATGGCCCTGCTTCACCGCTTCGGACTACAGTTCGCAGTGCTTGATGGCGGCGAATTAGCGACTCCAGTGCTTCCTTGAAAATGTCCTCTCTCAGTTCTTCGCCGCATTCCATTGCGACAGAGATGTTGTAAGCTGCGCTCTCGGGAGAAAGACATGAGAGATACCAGATTGCCAACTGTCCTTGCGACAGCGTGTAGGTAGAAGGAATTGCCGCGGAATCGGCTGCAACGTCCGTTGCAATTGTGGACTGCTTTTGACCGATTAAACGCGAGAGTCCCGCGAGGCTGGTTCCTTCAAGCAGGCATTCCAATGGAACGTCCACCTTGAGGTCTCGCTCCAAGGTCGCCTTTAGTTCGGCGGCGGCAAGCGAGTCAAGTCCCAGGCTCAACAGCGACACTTCGGGATCGATCGCCTGAGTGCTCAGGCGCAAAATCCTTTGCACGATGCTGACCAGCAGTGTTTCCCGAGAACGCAAGTCGCGACTGTTGGAATGATCTGCCGGAAGAGCACCCTCGGCCTCGGAATCCGGCAATGGTTGCGCTGCTTCCTCGAATACGATGTTCAGTTCGCCCGCGAGGAGCCGCGCCTTGCACTCCTGCCGCCGTATCTTCCCGCTGCTGGTTTTGGGCAGAGTTCCAAAGCGCACGAGCACGATTTTCGCGGGCGAGATGTCATATTCCTCCACAACCGTCCCGCGAATGGCTGCACATGCCGATCCAAAATCGAGATTCCGGTTTTGTGTCTCCTGCACGATCACCAGCTCCGGCTCGGAGTTGGTGTTCACGGTAAATGCCGCGCCCAGCCCGGCTTGAAATGCCTCCTGCGATTGGGACGCGAGCATCTCGAAATCCTGCGGATAGAAATTCCGTCCGCGAAGCACAATCAAGTCCCGGCTTCGTCCGGTTATGTATAATTCGCCATTCAGCACAAAACCTAAATCGCCTGTGCGAAGATAGGTGCCGTCTCTTCCGGCCGGTTTTCCCGCAAAAATGTCTTCCGTTTCTTTTGGCTGGTTCCAATATCCTTGCGCAACATGCGGGCCTGACAGCCAAATCTCGCCGATTTCCCCCGCGCTGCATGGTGCACCCGATTCGCCGTTCACCACAACGAGATCCTGCTTGCTATCTCCTACACCACATCCAACCAGCGTACGAACTCCGGAATCCTGCTCGGCGCACGAAGCGACTCGATTTCGCTCCAACTCGCGTGCCTGAAAACTGGATATAGAAAGTTCAGCGGAAGTTTTCTTTGCGGTGACCAGCAAAGTGGATTCGGCCAACCCGTAGCAAGGCACGAATGCAGACTTACGAAATCCGGACACTCCGAATTTGTCGCTGAACTCACTTATGGTTTTGGCCTGCACTGGTTCGGAGCCGTTGAAAGCGACCCTCCAACAGCTGAGGTCCAGAGTGGCAAGTTGATCGGCTCCAACTCTTGCCGTGCACAGCCGATATGCGAAATCTGGCCCCCCCGAAGTTGTGGCCTTGAACCGGCTGATCGCCTCGAGCCATCGGATAGGGGTTTGTATAAATGTTTGGGGTGACATCAAAAAGCAGCGGCCGCCGGACCACAACGGCTGCAGCACACCCCCAATCAGCCCCATGTCGTGATAAAGCGGCAGCCAACTCACCACGATGGACGATTCATCTTCACCAAACGCCTCTTGAATCATTCTCTCGTTGTGGATAATGTTTCCGTGGCTGACGATGACTCCCTTGGGGGTCGATGTCGATCCAGATGTGTATTGCAGAAACGCAATGCTGCTCGAGTTAATCGCTGGCTCTGCCCATCCCCCAGCGGTATCGTCGGAAATATCCTCCACACACCAGCAACCGAACCCAGCGGCCGGCAAATTCTTTGCCAGCATCTGTCTGATTCGTCCCAGTTGATCACGATTGGTCAGCGCCATGCTGGGTGCAGCGTCATTGCAAATGGCGCTCAGCGTCTGGCTTGGACGGCCAGGTCTGGGTGCGTAGGCAGGGACCGGAATCCTGCCCGCGTAAATGGATCCCCAGAAACCTTCCAGAAATTCCGGGCCAAACGGATATGCCAGTAGAATCCGGTCACCAGGGTTGGTTCCGGACTGCAAAAAAGCCGCAACCGCCCGCGCTCGCTCATCGAGAACTCTAAGGCTTATCTCGCGACTAATCCGCCGGTCTTCTGTAAGGAAGCTATATACGACATGATCAGGATTTGCGGATACGCGTGTTCGCAACAGATCAACTAAATTGGAGCAATTGTGAGTTGGCACGATATTGTCCGTGAAGCTTCAGTCTGAGATGGTGAAAGTTGTATGTTTTCTGAGGGTTTCGTGCTAATGACGCGCAGGGTGCGTCGGAGTTTCACAGGTCGTTCCCTGGGGTTGCGAGATATCCTCGATCGGGACGCAGGACAGATCGCATTGCGCGCTCGTATGAGACAGCTTCCGATTGGGGTGTCCTCAAATACCGGTCGAGGAAAGATATTGCTCGTTCCATCGCGGTTTGCATCAAGGGCTCATTAAAACTGTGACCAGCGCCATGGTAGATTTCCATCTCGTAATAAAAGTTATTTTCCTCGCATAACTGCCTAAGGCGCATCGCATGGCGCACGGGAACGACGATGTCGTCCGAGCCATGAAGAATCAATGTCGGAGGTAAGTGGTCGAGCGAAGGCAAAAACTTCTCTGGCGCGCCGCCAAAAAACTCCACTAGGCACTTGATGCGTCGATCATGAGCCGCTGCCGCAACCGCCAAATATGCCCCCAAAGAAAAGCCCAGCGTTCCGATAGCTTGGCCATCAACGTTGGGTAGCGTTCGCGCAAATTCCACCGCCTCCAGAACGGTGTGGCCCCAGGTCAATCCGTGCCGGCGAATGGAATCCGGGTCAGCCCAGGAGGTTCCCGTACTTTCAAAATAGTGAGGAGCAACCGCGACATACCCGCGCGCCGTCAACTCCTGGACATTTCTTGGGAAATCCCTGGCCCCTCCGGAGCCATGCAAGACCACGATCGCGGGCCGATCTTCGTCCGTTGCTGGCCTCACAACATCGACATGGATATCTTTGCCGCGACTGGAGTATGCAAGCTGCATTTTGCAAATTGTCCTGCTGATAAGAGAAACTGTCTTGTTGATGTCGCGATTATTGTGGCGTCAGAGTCAATTCGTGGGCTTTGGTTTTCGCAACCGCGTCATCTGAGAACGGCATGGCAAAGCTGAACCCCCGATACCACGCCTGCCATTGATCCATATAGTACGGGCTGAAGATCTGCCCCGACTGCCCGGTCAGAAGATTGAAATTGCTCGCGTCAAGGTCTGCCAAATCCACTGTCATCCGCTCGGAAGCACCAAAACTGCTGCTGGTTTGTTTCACCGTGTACCGGTCTCCCGATTGCACCGCAAAACCGGGGCCTGTCCATCGCTTTAAGATTGGAACTTTGCCGAAGATGGGATGTTGCAGGTTGGCTGCGGCTAACGCTCCCCATTTCCAGGATTTCAAGTCGCTCGGGGCTTCCTTCTCTTTGATGGCGCTTTCAACGGCCGCTGTGAGCAGATCGTCATAATTGGCAAATGAGGGCGGAAGCCATCGCGCAGGCCGCCGCGTCAAAATGTTCTCCAGGGCAACGGAACTCATAAACCATTCATAGTCCGTCCAATCGAGTTCGCCTTCTTGGGATTGCCCGCTCTTGGCCTTCAGTCTGGATTCGAGTAGAAGTTTGAACAATTCTTCCCGCGTTTGGGCAACCAGGGTTGGCGCGGCGGACTCCGCAGATTCCCAGCCATCCCAATGGCCCATCAATTCGGCTACCTCCTGTGCGCGGGCAGATGCTTTCGAGGAATGGCTTACAGCGGCCGCAAAATTTTCCGCACACTCGCGATCAAAATCTGAGTAAGTATCGGTTTGCACTTTCAACATGTCGGTGGCAGAAAATCTCTGCCCTGAATCCAGCAGTTGGTAGATGCGCTCGACCCGGTACGGCGAGCCCCACTCCGTGCTGAGGCTATACGGATATCCGGCTGGCGCAATGCGGTTGTTCGCCGTCGCGATAACTCCGGATTGGGGATCGTAAACGCTTGGAAGCTGATCGAAAGGAACGTATCCTGTCCATTCATGCGCATCGTCGGCGCCGCTCCCGGGAAGCATGCCGTCTCCTGATTTGCGAATCGGAATATGACCGGCTGCTTGATAACCGATATGACCATCCACGTCGGCGTAGACAATATTTTGCGCCGGAGCGGACAAATGCGAGAGTGCGCCGCGGAATTCCTGCCAGTTCTGCGCGGAATCGATATCGAAGAACGGTACCGAAACTGGATCATCGGAGACCATCCATTTCAAGGCAAGCGAACGCTTTTCGTTCGGCTCGAGTTCGCTGATGACCGGGCCGTGCCGAGTGGACATCACATCCAGCACGACGTCCGGTTTGCCCTTCACCTTGATGACCTCGCGCCGCTTCTGCATCGGTCGCCAGCCATCAGGTGTCTGGTACTCTCCGTCTGATCTCACAGTTTCAGCGTAGACGTCTTCCACATCGGGAACAAGATTCGTGAATCCCCATGCAATGCGCTGATTGTGTCCTACCAGAACATAAGGCAGTCCGGGCAAAGTAAAGCCGACAACCTCAAATGCGGGTTCGCTGTGCTGGGCATGAACTTCGAGCTGCATCTCGTACCAGGTATTAGGAATCCGAAGGCCGAGGTGCATGTCATTCGACAGAAGCGGCTTGCCAGTTACTGTATGTGCTCCGGAAATAACCCAGTTATTAGAACCGGGAAGTTGCGTGTCGTCAGGGCCCGCCAGCGCCGATCCGGACATCCCACCAAACTGTTCACCCGAACCCTTTAAAGCTGCCAGCCCAGTGGAATTCTGCTCGGGCAACCCACGTTGCTGATTCGAAAGTTGCCGATCGGACCCGGGGGGATGGTCACGTAGCGAAGAGTTGGGATACAAGTCTGCCGCCAGCTCCGGTCCCAGCTTTGCAATCATCTTTTCGTGTACGAGTTTTGGGCCATATAAACCGTGATTCAGCGCCTCGGTCATGAGAACGCCGCAGAGCATGGAATCGAGCGAAGTCCAGTGGTTTGGCGAGTAACGCAGCACACGGAACTCGACTGGCAGCTCTTCGCGATGACTTTCGATGTAGGCATTTACACCCCGAGCATATGCCTCAAAATGCGAGCGATCCCTTGGCGAAAGCGCTGCCAATGATTGTTCCGCGACTATGCGCAGCCCAAGAATGCGCTGCTGCTTGTCGCGATCAACAAAACCCGCGCCCATCACTTCGGAGGCCGTGCCCGCGGCAAGCCGGCGCGACAAATCCATTTGCCAAAGACGATCCTGTGCCGTCACATAGCCTTGCGCAAAGAACAAATCATCGGTGTTCGCGGCGACAATGTGCGGAACGCCCTGCGAATCGCGTATCACTTTAGCCTGCACATGGAGACCGCTGATCGACACAGTACCGTCGATTTGCGGCAAAGCCCGTCTTGCACTCACATAGAACCACGTTGCCGCGGCGCAACCGATTAAGATCAATCCAACAATCAATGTGGCAACGACACGAACAACCTTTCGCAACCATGACCTTGGAGAAGATGGCGTGCCAATGTCCTTTGGGTGGAGGATCGGAGAAGGTGCGGGAGCAATGTGATCGTAAGTACGATCAGCGTTCGCCCTCAGTTTGAGATGCGCGATGTTAAGCTGGTGTGACATATTAGGCGTCCAAGCGGAAGCTGTACTCCACTTATCCCTTTGGCTACGTTGTAGTTATCGGCGTGTATAACGGCAACAGGGTTCCCCTAACAGGCTGCGGAAGAACTCTGCTCGTGTGGGAAGGGCGCGAGTTCACTCGTGCCGCTAAATCGTTGAAAATGTGCCTTCGCTTACAGCGCCTGAGGTATTCTTTTTGTCTCCTCAGTAAGTGCCTCCGCAGCCTGCTAAGCAGACACGTGGTTTTCGGCCGGTCCATCGGCGGAGGCAACGAGGCGAAGCATCATGCTGTCCAGGCTCTCGAAATAAAATCCGCGGTCTATCAGCATCGGAACAAGTGCCGCGAGGGCACTTACAGTCGAGTTGATATCAGGTCTTGTCCGGGTTCTCCTGCCGTCGTGCAGGCAGACGATGGCTCCACTCGTGACCTGTTCGAGAACGAACTGAATCACCCGCGCAGCAGGCTCCGACCAATCGTAGCCGATCGCAGTCCACATCACACCGGTAAGGCCTAATCGACGCTGCGCACGCCCAAGTCCATACCACCGCAAGCCAAAGGGAGCGCGGAACAGCCGAGGACGCATGTTCGTGGCTTGTTCGATCGTCTCCTGGGCGCGAGCCAGTTCGCTATAAATAAAGCTCGGGGACTTAAAGCAAAGACGGGGATGGGTCTGGGTGTGATTGCCCAGACTGTGACCGGCTGCCCGAACCTCCCGCGCGATTTGCGGCAAACGCCGCACATTCTCACCGCACTGAAAAAAAGTAGCCGAGATTCTTTGCCGTTGGAGGATCGTCAAAATGGCTTCGGTTGATTCGCTTGGCCCGTCGTCGAACGTAAGAGCGATCGCCGGCCGATCCGTCGGTCCTCGCCAAATGGAAGGAGCTAACAAGTTTGCTTTGGTGTTGAAAACACCGTAGGCGGTGACCCCAATGGCCGCAGTGGTAACGCCTGATAAAATCGTTCCCATCATAAGCTGTTCAGCGAGGTTCATTTCAGGTCGCAGGGCTACCAACTCAAAGCGAGGCGCAACGTAGTTCTCATTGCGCAGCCGTTTCTATTTGTTTTCGCAGACTCAGCGGACGCATGTCCGTCCACACCTGTCGGATATACTCGAGGCATTCCGCCTTAGGCCCACTCTTGCCCGCATCGTTCCAGCCAGGAGCATTCTTCTTGTACTCCGGCCAAATCGAATATTGCTCTTCATGATTTACTACCACTTTGTAAATCGTATTGTCATTCTGCTCGTTGTCCATGATGATGCCCTCTCGTGATCTTAGCTACCCATCGTCCTGCGCACGCGACTCGGCGAAGAGGCAGTGCGTACTGGAGTTACAAACTCGATATCCTCGCAAAGAGTCGAGATTAGTTGCCGTTCGGAATTCGCCACAAAGAAATGGTCTCCCGGCAAAACACTGATTGAAAATGCACCTGATGTATGGCAATTCCATTGCCTCGCGTCATCGAGGGGGACCATTGGATCCTGCAGGGCGGCAAAAGCGCGAATTGGGCACGAGAGTCTCGGCTCATCGCGGTACGTATAGGTCTCAAACAGTTCAAGATCAGCCCTAAGAATCGGCAGCATTAGTGACATGAGCTCTTGATGTTCCAGTATTTCGCGTGGAGTGCCATTAAACCGCACGATCCTGCGCTGAAATTCCTCGTCCGGCAAAGTGTAGCTCGGCATTTCCGTCCGGAGGAGATGCGGAGCCCGGCTTCCTGAAACAAACAATTGACTTGGTTCTTTGTGAACATTTGTCTTCAAATATCGAGTCAGCTCAAAACCGATAAGGGCACCCAGACTATGCCCGAAAATCGCAAACGGTCGATCAAGACTGCCGCTAATTGCAGCTGCTATAGCCGAAATCAGCTCCCGCATCCGCCGAGGCCCGGCTTCGCGCAGCCGCGTGCCTCTTCCTGGCAATTCAAAAGGACACAGCTCTAAATATCTCGGTAGGCTTGCTGCCCATCGCGTAAAACTCTGCACACCGCCGCCCGCAGAGGGGAAGCAAAACAATCGCACCTTGGGTGCAGGACTGCTTCTAGGTACATCATTGCGGGGGAAAACCGATATTGCAGCGCCCAGGGAGTTTGCCATTTGTAAGAAACGTCACCGCCCACGTCGCGAAGTCCGCACACCCAACTCCGTGGCTACAGCACTCACTTGCGGGAAGTCAGCGAATGCACTGTGTTCACATTTATCCCTCGCATCCGTTGGCTGCCGCCGGGAAGCAGAGTAAGTCGAGGCCGAATGGCGTCCGGGCACGGATTATCGATGGGCTTTACTGCACAAACCTGCCAATCGGCCATTTCCACACTGACTGATTGCCTGAGCAGCTTAACTAACACCGCGATCCTTCGCCGATTTCTCCGCTGCATCAACGTGCCCTCCAGTCCGGTGAGAGGACCTTCCGTAATCCTCACGAGTGAGCCGACTTCAAGTTCTTCATGAGTCTCTGCCGGCAAACCCGAATCAACGATCAGTCGTATGTTCCGCATTTGCTGAACGGGAACCACAGACGGAGCTCCAGCAAAGCTTAAAATACGAATGACACCCGGTGTCGTAACTATAAGGCCGCCAGTATTACGTCTTAATCGGCAAAATAAATATCCTGGGAAAAGCAGCCGTTCTTTACGTGTATGGCCGCCCTTGGGCTTGCCGGCAACTTTGCGAGAAGGAACGAAGTTCTCGTACCCCTTGTACTCGAGCATCGTCGCCACACGGTTTTCATGGCGGCACGCCACTTGCACAACGAACCATCCACTAAAATTGTCGGACACATTGGGTGACAGTTCGCGCTGATCTGGCGAGACTGAATATAGGTCGGGTGCCGTGGAACTCATAAATAACCCCACAACGAGAAAAGGAGCAAAAACGAGGGGAACAATAGTTACATCTGACTTAGGATTAACAGGACGTATACGAGCGTGGGCACACTTCAGATGCAGTCGAAAGACTGGTAATCGGTCCGTGGAAAGCAGACGGGCTGCCGCCACAAACCGCATAACTAGCCTGCCGGAGGAGTCTTGTTGCAACTCAGGCAAAGAATTCTGCGCGTTTGCTACTGTCGGCGCAAAGTTGCCGGCCGTGTATGGTCGTAAGACTCTTGTTGTAAGTCGGAGGATAACTAGTTGACTAGTCCAACCTCAAATAGTCGCATAAGTGAGCTCGAGGTGTGGCAAGCAACTAGCCCCTGGAAAAATTCGGTGAATGCCTAATCGTACTTCCCTAAGCTATTACCAACTTGTGAAATTATTGTAGTGAATTCGCACTTTTCGTCACGGGCGAAAGCGGACTTGTTCCTTTGAAACAATCTATATTTATTTTCACAACATCTAGACCAAGTGATAGAGTGTGGCGAAGTCCGTGCCCACTTCGACCTCGGGCCGTCGCGACTGGCGAGGTGAAGCAATCAGGAATCCGAATAACCCAATGAGAATCAACCGGGTGGCTCATCGAAGCAAAATCTAGCGCCTTGTTTATTTCGAGTTTCGTAACAAGGGCGTGCTTGGTTTTCCACAGCCACACCGGCCATGCTGTTGCGCTGTATTCAAAGCATTCGATCGCGGGTATCCGAACCTGTGAGTCCCTTTTGATTTGCCAGACAGGATATCCTGCAATGCTTTCTAGTTCCCGCCGGTTTGCGACGGCCTTCCTCATCCCCGATTGGCTTGGGTTTGTTTGGGCGCTAATCCTCTCAGTCGTTGGCATTGTTTGCAACCCCAAATCAGTGAGCTTGGACTTTATCGAGTGCTCGGAATGAATTATGCCACGTCAGCGAACATGCCACGTGCTCTCCCACTCGCGCTTATCGGCGGTTGCGCCAAAGTTGCCGCACCGGCAAAGATGAAAAGTAAAGCTCCCATAGACATGCACATCGTATGGTGAAAAAGTAAGAGCGGTGAAAGAACCTGTGGCTTGTTCGGAAAACAGAACTGAGGGCATGACGTTCCTCCGTTGAGGCTGGTCCCACTTCCTTGTGCACAGGACACTTAATAGGTGTCAGTGTATTTATTTCAGGAGACTGATTGGTTGCGCATAACCGGTAAGATGTTATCTGCTTCTGTTACAAAATCCGAAACCGAAGACTGTTATGTTGTCGAGAGCAAATGGCACCTGCGTTCTTTATCGAATGGAAATGGGGTGAGGCCAACTGACATGATCCCGTTTAGCTGTACTAACCGGAGTAAAGTGTTACGGTTAACACGGTTGGGGGATTGCACGTAGTCCGCATGAGTCCCCAACTGATTCCAACGTGAAGGATTCTACGAGGTCGTGGCGGGCCAGGCCTGCATGGCCGGCGGTGAAGGAACTGGGCGAATTGGTGATGCCGGTTGTGGAAGGCATCATGAGCAAGCGACCGTACACAAACCGTGCCAATATGAGCGGGATTCAAACCATTTGGGTTAACTCAGAACGAAAAGCAGATTCCCCAAATTGTTGGAAACAATAGAAATCAAAAAAGGAATGGAACGGTTGGAGTAAATCATTCTGCTCCCAAGGCAGGTGCGCTACCAGGCTGCGCTACGCCCCGACATGAGTAGCAGAATTGATTCTAAAGTACTTTCCACCTTGACGACCACTCCATTGATGATTTCCGGCCTCGACCGTGCACAAACCATGCATTTATGAGTCACTGCACGGCGACCGTGCACATTCGCTCATCACCCGTTGATACCGTTTCGCTGGCCCAGCGGTTCAGCTTCTCCAGAGCTTCGCGCTTCATCTGCAACTTCTATCTGCGAATGCTTTTTGAAGACTTGCGCGTCTCCCTGGCGAGCATTTGAGTCACCCATTCAGCGGGTACATCTCCGGCCCCCAGCCGCGTGGCTTAAGTGGATCGAAAAGGTCGTAGATTCGGAAGTAGGGAACCCTGGCCCGCCGAAGAGCCTTGTGCCAAACCGTCTTGAAAGTGGTCTGGTGCCGCTGCGATTCAGATCGCTGCCCGCGCTGGCCATCTGGCGACGAAAGGCTTCACTAGCTAGCGCAGTCAGGGGAACTTCGGCGGTACCGTTTGGAGTTTTCGAGTCGGGAATTCAGACGACCGCATTCTGCAGGTCAACATGATCCTTACCTCATCGGAGTCAGTTCCTTGTAGACTCGCAACCCTGTCTCGGTAATGATCTGCACGGCATTCTTCAGATGCTCGGGAGCGTGAAATTCGATTCGTTGCTGCTCCGACCGGGTAACGTAATGCGGACGGAACCAGTAGGCCTTTTACCTCAGTCTCGAAACTAAGTCAAAGGACTGCGCAGGAGCAGAAGGACGCAGCAATGGCGTGATCTCGCAGGTTTGTCCACTTGCCTGGCCTCCACGAGTGATCGAACGACTTTGAGCTGCCTGCGACCGGCGTGGAACGCGTCCGAAGGAACACAAAGGGGCGGGATCAAGAGTTCTTCAATAGGAAATTGCTGGATTCCCGAGTATCTAATAAGTGGATGCCGACCATATACTCGACGGGTCGGACGACTACGCCCCTTCCCAAGATGACAGAATTTGTTCGAGATGGATGCTCCGCCGAAACTCCGCCGCTCTTCGGAGTCGAGCAAGCGGAACCAATCACTTCACTTCAGTGATGCCAGTCCCGGCGGCAACCACGAGAAGACAAAATCTGCAGCTCACGGGAAAACAGTGCTCAACAGGCCGAGAAACGGGGTAATGCCAAATCCAATGAGCTTGACCCAGAATTCGTTGCCCAATTCTCCAGGATTTGTATTTGCTACATGACTCAGAGTAGTATCTCGATGCATGTCGGGATAGGTCAGAGAAATAATGGTGTCCAGAACGAGGAATAAGCAGATCATGGTCCCGCCGAGTGCCGGCCTTGGATCGAAGGGATAGGTCGATACAGAAACCGTGACGGCGACAAAGAGCCAAACAATAAAGGAGAGCTTTATGAGAAGATACCCTACCTAGCTATACGAAACACAGGATTGTCCTCGACAAGCTCCAACGTATCCACTAAGAGGTCTAGTCTCAATTCGCTTGGGGATCTTTTGGGTTCCGATGGTTGCCCAAGCGCTTCCGCTCTTCCAGTTCTCTTTTCTGGATTTCTTCAATGACTTCCCTTCGCCACTAGGAGAGGTAGAGGCGTTTCGCGTAGAGTTGGGACGTAGCCTCGACCTTCGCTTCCGCGCTGACCTGTTCCAAACTATGTAAATGAATGCTCGTGACCCGAATGCATTGGCTGATGAGTAGGCATGCTGCCTTTTCCAACGACCACTTGAACGCTCGCGGATCACGCGGCATTCTGTGCTAGACTCCTCCGCATGAACCTACTCCAGCTAGCGAAAATCGAACGAGACCGCCTCAACAGGGTCATCGCCCTGTTGGAGGACACGACCCGAACCAGCACGGCCTCGGCCAGCAAGCCGAAGAAGCAGGGCAGGAAGTGGACGCAGGCCGAGAAGGACGCGATGAGCAGGAGGATCAAGGCGCTCAACGCGGCAAAGAAGAAGGCCCCGAAGTGATGCACGGGCCCGGAGTGGAGCGAGGAGCGCCGGCTGGTGGAGCTTGCGCGAGGTGAAGCTGGATCGGTCAGGGTTCCCAGGGTCAACTCCTTCGTCACGAACACCGTAGCCGTCAACCAAACAACGAGACCTTCAGCAGAACCCTGCTGGCCTCGGCTGCCGTGACCCTTAACCTATCGTTGCCATCAACGCAGAGGCAAGTATATTCTTGCCCAAATCAGAATCTCAATCCTCGCGGCACCGTGGGACAAGTACAAGGCGTATTCACCTCGGCTGAGCGCTGCGACCGGCGTGACCGTGTAAGGTCGGCCCTCACTTCAGAGCGAAGTAGCTGAACCTGGTGCGTGAGAGAAATTCCTGAACTAGGCGCTCGTCCTGATACAGCTTGGAAAGGGGGAAAAGGTTACAATCCAAAGTTACGTGATCTGACCTGCCTCGCTCAATGCGCAAAGCATCTATCCTCATTCCGTGCCTTTTCAGCATTTTTCTGCTCGCGTCCTGTTCTCCGCGCGACTTTCTCACCCGCCGTCTCGCCAGAGACTTGATCGCAGCCTCCAGCACATTCCGCGCTCCGCAGCAGTTTGAACTGCGAACCGGCATCGTTTCCAATCAAGACTATCTCTCCCCTGAAAACCTGGTGCTGCAGCATCGCGGCTGGATTTCCGCTGCGCAAGCCCGCTGCGCTCCAGATATAACTCCGCCGCCCTGCTGGGACATTGCTCTCACCCCCTCGGGCGTAGATACATTTCGAGCGCTTCTTCCGCCCGATGATGCCAGCAAGCAAGATTTCAGAATTCCGGCCGCAAGACGCGAACTGGTTGCCGTTACCGGTATCAGCAAACTGGGCCGTGCTGCCGATGTCGAATTCACGTGGCACTGGATTCCGCTGAATGAGGTTGGTGCCGTTCTTTACTCTCCCGACGTTCATTACCGCTCCACCGCAAGTTTTCGCTGCTATGACGACGGATGGCGAATTGTTCACGGCGCTTCGCGTCCCAGCCTGCCTCTCGACGAGGCCTTAAAGAGCGCCGAGCCTGTACAGTAAACTTACTCAGCTCAAAACTTGCGCACGCCAACTCATCGTTGTATAACCCTACTTCCCGCCAAGGGCCCTTATGAAACCTTCAGATTTTCTCTTCCGTTTAGCTCTAATCCTCAGTTCTACTTCGTTGGCCTTCGCCGACGGCAAGCCCAAGCTTACTCTCGACGAATTCTTCAACTCGGTCAGTTACTCTGCCGTGGCGATCTCGCCAGATGGCAGCTCCGTTGTGATTGAAACCGAACGCGCCGACTGGGATCAGCAGATCTTCCGCACCGATCTTTGGCTCTATCGAGACGACGCCAAATCCGGATCACCTGGATCGCTGATCCAGCTCACGCAATCGGGACACGATGTCGATCCCAAATGGTCGCCCGATGGCCGCTGGATCGCGTTCCGCTCCGAACGAAAGCCCTCCGCTGAAAAGGACTCCGACTCCGGCGATGCCAAAAAAAATGCAAAAGACGACAAAGGCGATAAAGGCGACGTCAGCCAGATTTATCTGATCTCTCCGATGGGCGGTGAGGCCATTCCGGTAACCCAAGGCCAGGAAGAAGTTCACACATTTTCCTGGTCGGCGGACTCGCGCACTCTGTACTTCGCCACTCGCAACCCGTGGACCAAGACGCAGAAAGACGATTACAAAAAAGAGTGGAAAGATGCCGTGCAATACCGTACCGCCGAGCGTGGCGACACCATCTTTTCTCTCGATGTAGCCGCAGCTCTTGCTCGCCACGTCGCTGCGCCTGCGAAGGAAGAAAACGACGCCGAAAAAGATTCCGACCTCACTCCCGGCGCCCGCGCAATAGCTACCTCTCCCTTGCGGATCGACGACCTCGTCACTTCGCCCGATGGCCGAAAGCTGGCCTTCCTGACGAATGCCATCAATCAACGGCAAGAAAAATTTGAAGACGTTGAAATCTATGCGATCGATCTGGCCAACACTTCTCCCAGTCAGACTCCGCGACAGCTCACACACAATCAGGCGGCGGAAGACAAAATTCGCTGGGCCAACGACAGTCGCCACGTGTTCTTCAGCGTCGAAGTCGGGGACGTTGCCGGTCCCTATCGCGATCTCCAGCCGCATCTCTATTGGGTTGACAGCGAAAGCGGCGAGGTCGAGCAGTGGAGCAAAGACTTTATCGGCCCTGTCGAGCGCTACGCCGTTGCTACTAACAGTGTGCTGGCCTCCGCGCGGATCGGAACCGAAGTTTCCATGTACTCCGTCGCGCAACCAGGCCAATCGCTTCGCAAATTGAAAGGGTGGGACGGCACTTACGAAATTCTTTCAACCGCTGAACACTCTTCCAGGATTGCTTTCATCTACTCCTCGCTGCAAAAGCCTGCTGAAGTCTATTTAGCCGACAACCCGGAAAAGCTAGACCAGGCGCATCCTATTACCGCATTCAACCAGCAACTAGCACAAAGCGATCTTCCCCAAGGTAAACCGTATCGCTGGAAAGCCGACGACGGCACCACCGTCGAAGGAATGTTGATCTACCCTCCCGGCAAATTCGAGCAGAAACATCTCCCTACGTTCACCTTCATTCACGGCGGCCCCGCGGACGCCGACGGCAACCACTTCGAAGCCGATTGGTACCAGTGGGCCGCGCTCGCCGCCACCAATGGTTGGCTGGTCTTCGAGCCCAACTACCGTGGTTCTACCGGATACGGCGACAAATTTCTCGGGCAGATTGTTCCTGCCATCGTCTCGCGCCCCGGCAAAGATATTCTCGAAGGCGTCGACGCGCTGTTGAATGATGGCATCGCCGACCCCGATCACCTCGCCATCGGCGGCTACAGCTACGGCGGATACATGACCAACTGGCTCATTACTCAAACCACGCGCTTCAAAGCCGCTGTCACCGGCGCGGGCGCGGTCGAGCACGTCGGCAACTGGGGCAACGACGATACCACCTACGACGACGCCTACTTCCTCGGCGGACGTCCCTGGGAAGCCCCGCAGCGCTATCACGACGAAGCCGCCATCTTTCAGATCGACAAAGTCCGCACTCCCACCCACATAGTCGCCGGCTCCAAGGACATTCGTGTCGCCGTGCTGGAAGATTATTTGTTAGAGCGCGCTCTGTACTCGCTAGGCATTCCAAATGCGCTGCTGATCTTCCCCGGCGAAGGCCACAGCCTGGGAGAGAACCCCTGGCACGGCAAGATCAAGGTGCGCGAAGAATTGAAATGGCTGCAGAAATACGGCGGCGTCCCAGCAGGAAACTGAATCGGGTTCATGTGGGGACAGCCGCCCTCGGCTGTCCGCGGATGCCCCATCTTTCGCGTTCTGTGCGAAGGTGGGAATTCCGGCCGCATGCACGTTTGGATTCTGAGCTTGCCTGAATGTCATCACGCTTTTCTCTCAAGAAAAAGCCGCCCCCAAAAGGGCGGCGCCTTTTCTCTTTAATCCTGTCAACTACTTCAAGGTTACTTCGCGGGCGAGAGAACTGCTCAGAGTAGGCGAGAATTCGTTGCGTTTTTTCGCAGCATCCATCATGGCCTGCCGGCTGCCATAGTGTTTTTCCGAAATTGCGGCCGCCTTTTCCGCCATTTCGTCCAGTGTTCCCCAATCCTTGTATTCGATGGCGATCGCGGCGCTCCAGTCATTTGGATGCTGCGCCACAGGGTTCGTATAGAACTTATAGTCCACAACCCAACCCTGCTTCTTGTACTCATCGTAAATTGGTCTGAAATTCTGTTTGATGTCGGTCCAAAACGCGTCGCCCATGCCCGGCTTCACGTCCACGTAAATCACGCGCCACACCGGACCGTTGTTGTAATTGGGATTCTGCGCCACCACCGCCGGCGTCACCACAAACACCAGCAACGTCACAAAGCACAGCCATAGAGCACGCCTCTTCATTTCGATCGCTCCTTATGCCTAGGATTAGGCCGCAAGAATAGGACGACAGGAATTCGCGCACTCCATGCGCGAAACAGACTACCACGGCAAAGAAGCGTCGTGCTGAACAAAGAGGGTGATCACAACGGCGCCTGTCATGCTGAGCGGAGCGCTGGCGATCGTGAAGCGATCGTCACCGCGGCGTCGAAGCATCCCTGCGTCCAACCAGCTGCATCCACTGGTACCACTCCGAAGCCAAGTCCTTCCAGTCCGGATTGCGGCGTTCGAACAGCGCGATTTTCTTAGCCCTCGTCCATCCCTTTAGCTGCTTTCTCACGGGCCAGGGCCTTGTGGACTTCGTCGTAGGATTCCCAGTAGAGCAGGCGGACCACTTCGTAGCGGGCAGTGAAGCCTTCGTTGTGATGGAATTTGTGCTGAAACACGCGTTTGTGAAGATTGCCGCTTACCCCGATGTACAGAGTGCCCGTCAGGCTTCTCATGATGTAAACGCAGTAGTAGCGTGGATCGCGCATGAAGGCATGATCGGATACGGCCAGTTGAACCGGCTGTGATGAACCTCACAGTTCGGTAGAACAGGCTCCAGTTTCGGGATGGCGGCAGGGATGCTTCGACTGAGCCGGCAGGACCTAACGGTCCTCCCGGCTCCCTCAGCATGACAGGAGAGGACAGGAGCTGCTGAGTACCTGGTACAAGGTACTCGGTCCTACTTGACCGCGCTAGCCATCTTCACGCCTCGCGAATTCGCCGCATACCGCGCGATGCCTTTGTACAGGGCTTCCGCGATCTGCTCGCGGTAGCCATCGCTGCGCAGCTTTTGTTCGTCGGCGGGGCTGCTGACGAACGAAACTTCCGCCAATATTCCTGGCATAGCAGTCTCGGTGAGAACCACGTAGGAGGCTTCTTTAACGCCCCGGTCGCGCAGGCCAGGGTTTTGCACGGACAATGTTCCATAGAGCGATCGCTGCACGCTGGCCGCCAGCCTCCGCGACTGTTCAATCTTGTCGTGCAGCTCAGCCGGCGAGAGTATAGCCGCGGTCGCGGCACCATGGGTCTGATCGCGAGTTTCCTGATCTCGAGACTCAAGGTCTTTGGCGTTGGGTGATGAAAAGAAGCTGGTGTAATACGTCTCCACGCCCCGCGCCGAAGGCAGGTCGCTATAGTTCGCGTGCACCGAGATAAACAAATCCGCCTGCGCCTGATTCGCCATCCCAGCCCGCTCGTCGAGTGGGATGTAGTTGTCATCGTTGCGGGTAAGAATCACCTTCGCACCTAATCGAGTTTCGAGAAGCTTCGCCAGGCGCTGCGCGATCTCGAGGACCAGGTCCTTTTCCAGCAAGCCACGCCGTCCCACGGTGCCCAAATCCCAGCCGCCGTGGCCCGCGTCCACGACAATGCGCATCTTCGGAACGCGCGCGCGAAGCTGCAGGTCCTCGCGCGTGGGCGGAGGAACCACAATGGCAAACAACTTTCCTCGGTCACCTTCTGCACCAGGGAAAAGATTTATCTGAGCCTTGGGGTCGGCGCCGGGCTTTCTCACTTGCACCACCAGGCGGTAGGGATTGGGCTCCAGACTCACAGAATAATTCGAGTTGCCTTTGGTCTCGAGCACCAGGCGCGTTAAACCGGAGACGGGCTGCGCCACACGAACCCGCGCCAGCAGCGAGTCGCCGATCTCGATCGTCTGTCCTTCAAGTTCGGGCGCGAGCGACGTGTCGTGCAAATCAAAATAGATTCGGTCAGGCCCGGACAAGCGATGCGCCTCGTATTGCACCTGATCTTCAAGGTCGAGGACAACGGTACTGGAATCGGCGGAAGACCAGTGCCGGATTCCAGTAACGCGCGGCATCTTCGAGAGCTCCTGCGGAGTCGCGCTTCCACCGGCGGTTTGCGACGCAGTGTTGACGTCTTTTGAATTGATTCCAGAATTCAGCGACCCAGGCTTCGAACCAGCATCAACATTTGTGGTGGACGGAGAGGTGGAATAAGGTTTGATCGAAGTCGGAGAGCCGGAAGACGAGGACTGCTTCGCAGAAGCCTCGGACTGGGTGATCGGAGGCTGAACTAATGCCTTGCCCATCTGCGCATTTTTCAGCTTCCACCAAAATCCGCCGGCGACCAGTGCAAAGATCACCACTAAGACCAGAACTTCCGCAACTCCGGGATGATGAGCGATTGGCGCAGGGTTCAGCGCAGCAGGGTTCGGCGCGGTATGGTCCGGAGCGGTATGGTTCGGCGCTGTATCAAGGGTTTCTCTCTCTTGCTCGTTGAGATCGAGCTTTTTGAGATCGCGGCCTGCGTCTGGTTCGCATTTATCTGGCTCGCGTTTATCTACCGATGCCGGAGCTGCGATGGCCACCGCGCCGGTCAAGGACGCGACGTCAACTTCGTGCTTAATCTCCGGTGCGGGCGGGGCCGCTGAGGCGACTTTTTCAACAGACGGTCGTTCCGTAGTCTGAGTCGAGGCTGTGTCGGCAGGCGCGATCAGTCCCGCTACGGCGACTTGTGCAGATTCCGCAAAGCGTTCTTCGTCTTCCGGCTTAAGAGCGCCGAGAATGAGCTCGGCCAGGAGTTCCAGGCTGACCACGTCGCTGTCGTTAAAGCCGTAGGGCTCGGCCGAGAACGCTTCAAGCAAACCAATGACGCGTCGCCGTCCGCACAGCGGCACTGCTACCATGGACCGTGCGCCTAGTTGCCGGCAGGCGTACAGATTTACGCGATCGTCGGTCTCGGTGTCGTCGCAGCGGATAATTTGCGCCATCCGAAAACACGCGCCGGAGAACGCCGAGTCGCGCTGGATGCGCGCGCCGACATCTGGCTTAACCGTTCCAGCCGAAGCCCGCAGGACAATCTCGTTGTTCTCTGCCAGCGCGATCCCGAGTCCATCGGCACCAGTGACGGCGATGGCTCGCTCCGCCACCATCTGCAGCACTTCGTCCAGAATAAATTGCTCTGGCGCATCAAACTCCGCGGTCGCTGCAATCGTCTCGAATCCATGGAGGCGCGAGGCCAACGCGCGCCGGTTCCGTACCTGCTGATGCAGCGCGGAGAATGCCAGGAGCGCCTGAAGAGCATCGACACCCGACGGACGCAACTCCCGCGCTTGGCGGAGGACGTTCTTACGAGAATCGTCTTGCCCCGGCGCCGATGAATTCGGCCCGGGAGGCCAAGCCGGTAGCCGTGTTCCAGCCATTCTGGCGTCACGGTCGAGCGCTGTCTTGTCGAGCGCTGTCTTGTCGAGCGCTGACTGGTCAATCGTCGACTGGTCAATCGTCGTTTTGGTGGGAATCGTCGCCATTGCGATTGCGGCCCAGATGCCCCCCTCGTCGCGAGTGTGGCCATCCAGCCAAGCCATTGTCAATACCCCACTTTGCGTACCCCGTCAACCTCTTACGCGCCGGGCTGCAACAATGTCTCCGCCGGACTTTTCCGAGCTTTCACTTTAAGTTACCGGGATTTTTGTCCAGTTGCAATTAGCTGACATGCCCTATCGGGCATGATCTTTGGTAAGAGCCGTCGGTTACTTTTCACGTTCCGAACATTTCTGTTTTCATCATCTGCCACGCTGCTGCGGCCGAACCAATGCAGTTACTGACAGTCTGGCTCTGATGGAAATAAAATCTGAGGTTCAATCTCGTCCGAGCCATTTCTTGGCGGAGAGTATGTCAGTCCTAACAATTCCCGCGCGGCAACCTCGCGTTCACTACCGCCATGAATTGCGGACCTTGACCTATGTGACTCTGGATCAAGCCAACGGCGGCATTGTCCGCAATCTCAACCACGAAGGCCTGGCGGTCCAAGCGGTGGCGCCGCTGCGCGAGCAAGAACGCGTCCGCGTGTCTTTTGAGTTGCGATTTCCTCGCCTCGCTGTCGAAGCCTATGGACAGGTTAGTTGGTCTACACCTACAGGACAGTGTGGCATTCGCTTCGTAGATCTACCGGCGCGCACTCGCCATCAGATCAATGAGTGGATTTTTTCCAATCTTTTGGATGCTGCCGCCCGCGATTCAATGCATCCTCGCTCGATGTTCCGTGGTCAAACCGCGCTTGAAAACGACGGGCTGACTCTGTCAGCTTCGCCGAACCCGCCAATTACGCTCGATCCCGTGGCTGCCCGCAAGTATGAAGCATCAACCGTCTCCCCTGTTTACGAGGAAGATTTCGAGGATGATCTTGCTGGGCAGGAGGGCGACCCTTATGTGCAACTGAAGTGGTCTTCCCGGTCGCTCTCGGGACGCACATTGGCGCGTATGGTAGATGGCCTGGTGATGTTCGCGGGACTGCTCCTATTCGCTCTCATTTTTCTCTCGGTGGCTCATGAACTTCCGCAGTGGCCGCTGACTCTATACGCGGCCTTGGCAGCAACGGTCTTCGTAGTGGCCACGTACCGGATTCTGTTTGCTGTATTTGGACGAGCAAGCCTGGGCGCTTGCCTGGCTCGAGCAGCATCTGGAGTTGAGGAGAAAGAAGAAGTTGAGGAATCAGGCCGCTTTCGATAAGTCTGCAAGCCTTCCGAGAACTGAGAACTGCCTAGTTTGTAAAATACTGTTGTGCCAGCCACAGCCGCAGAGTATGTTTCATTGGCGGCGCCATCTTCACAAAGCGGACGCCAACGTTTCCGCGGCTATCGGACCAGGCTACTTCTACTTCGGCGTTCAATCCACAGTTTGTTCCGGGAAGCGCGAAACATACATGGGATGCTTCACGTGCCTCGAATCCATCTTCGACGCGAACCTGCAGGCCGCCTTGACTCAGGTTAATTAACTGCCCCTTGGTTCTTTGTTTATGGCGCCCACGAAGGGTCACAGGAACATCCAGTCCGGCGCGGTGATAGCGCAAGCGGCCGTCAAGAATCATATTGCGCGCGGCGGAAAGCGTGTGCACCGCCTGTTCCACAGAAATCGGCTTGTCGAAAGCAAACAGCGCGCCGCTTTCCTCCAGATCGCGTCTTCCTTGCGGTCCACCCATGATCACGAGCGGCACCGTGCTTGCCCGCGAGGCTTCGCGCTGCAATTCGAGAAAGAATTGTCCCGTACCATTTAGGTCGCAGTCGACAATCAGCGCATCGATTTTGGATTTCGTTAGGCGGGCGAGAGCCCGTTGCGGTTCGCTCTCGACCGCGACATCGATATGTAAGCCGCCAAGAATGCATTCCAGAACACTGACTTCCTGCCAATCGCGCGAGACTACCATCGAGGAAAGTGTCATTCCTTCACTCTACCGACAGCGGTAATCCCGACGTAGATCACTAACGTAATGCGGGCTTGGGACGGCGGACCTCAGCCCTCGGCCTCGACGCCTCGTGGCGTCTGGTGTCACGGAGGATATCGGTAGTTGAGAAGTCGGTGCCTGCGCACGAGAAAGAAACCTAGCGCCTTAGGTCCGAGGTCCGAGGTCCGAGATCCGCGCTGCGGTACCAATCTACCGTTCGGCGCAATCCCTCTTCAAAACTCACTTTGGGTTTGTAACCGAGACATTTTTCCGCGAGAGAAATGTCGGCGAGGGAATGCTTGATGTCTCCGCCGCGTTCCGAGCCATAAATAGGAGAGCCGGAATATGAAATGAGCCCCCGCAGAGCCTCGAAGGTTTCATTCAGAGTGACCCTCCGGCCGGTCGCCACATTAAATACCTTGCCCGCAATTTGAGCTGCGGGTGCTCTGCAGGCCAGCAGGTTGGCGTCGACGGCGTTGTCGATGTAAGTGAAATCGCGGCTCTGCTCGCCGTCGCCGAAAATAGTGGGTTGTTTTCCGCCGAGCATCAGAGTAATGAACTTCGCGAGCACGCCCGAATACGGCGACGAAGGATCCTGCCGCGGGCCAAAAATGTTGAAGTAGCGCAGCGACACAGTTTCCAATCCATAGCAGCGGTAGAACGAAGTCAGGTAATGTTCGCTGGCCAGCTTGGCCACTGCATAGGGAGAAATCGGATCCGGCGCCATGCCTTCATTTTTAGGCAGCGTGGGAGTATCGCCATAAGCTGACGACGACGCTGCATAGATGACCCGCTTCACCTTGGCATCGCGGGCCGCCACGAGCACGTTCACCGTGCCATCCACGTTCGCATGGTTGCTTCCGATTGGATCCAGTACTGATTTTGGCACCGAGGGAATCGCCGCTTCGTGCAACACATAGTCAGCGCCTGCGCACGCCAGCCTCATTGCATCGAGATCGAGAATGTCGGCCTCACGAAACTCGATCTGATCAACGATCTCCGAAAGATTTTCCCGCCTGCCGGTTGAAAAATTGTCTACACCGCGAACCCGTTCGCCACGCTTTAACAGCTCCCTAGCCAGAGACGATCCGATAAACCCACCGATACCAGTAATCAGGTAGAGCGCCATAGAACTTCATCATAACCAATCGAGGGAATGGGTTGCTTCAAGATGAGTACCCAGTACCTGGAACCTGGAACAAAAGGCTGGAAGCTGGAAACTGGGAACTGAGAACTGAGGACCGCGAACTGAGAACTGAGAACTGAGAACTGAAAGCTGAGAACTGAGAACTGAGAACCGCTATTCCCCTTTTCGCAGAATCCGCAGAAACTCTTCGCGCCCTATCATGTGGCGATCCTTGAAGAAGTTCAGTATTGCCTGCAAAACGGCGGTGGGATTTGCGACCGAAGAAACATCAAATTGGACCATCGGCACGGACGTCATGGCAATCCGCGAGCCCAGGATCACCGAAGGCCGACAGGCAGAGCGCACCAACTCACGCAGCCGGTTGCGATCTTCGTCTGCAACCTTAGTGAAAGAGATGCCCATTCCAAGGCCGGGGTAGGCCACGCGCACTTCTCCGATTGCCTCGACCCGGAAGCCATTGGCTTCAAGCTTCAACTCGAGTCGCGTGCCAACGCGGCAGGGAGTGGCTGACTCCGCGTAGCATCCGTGCATGCTGATATCCGCGAACGTCGCCCAGGTCGACGTCACTCCACCGATTTCCTGGATGCGCGCGCTGCCTTTGCATTTATATCGCGGGCTATTGCGGCGCTCCGGGATGGTGCCAATTGCTTTGGTTGAGGAGTCGGTAATCGCGGATTCAGCTTCGCTGGAAGCTGCTGCCTCGCTCGCCGGAGCCGGCGCAGCACTCGTTCCCTGCGTTGATCCAGACCTCCTCAAGGCGGTCAGGTAAGTGGCCCCGTCATCGGTTTCATTGGACATAGCGGTCGAATCGCCGAATCCGCGCAAGCCTTTGAATCGTACGAGCAGTAATTGCGGGATGCGGCACTACCTTACTTTACGGAAGATTTGGACGAAACGGTTGCAGGTGGGGTCATCTCTAAGCACGATGGAGTTCCAGCGGGTTCCGCTACGGGAAAAGTCTACGATTGGAACGCAGTCACGGGGAATCTGGTAACTGACTCCCGGATTTTATTCCACACCCCATCGCGCCCGGCCCCGGTTTTCGCTGAGAAGGGGATCACCGGCAGTTTTGGATACGCTTCCGCCAGCCCTTTCAGCCTGTTAACCAGTTGGTTATTCGAAAGCCGATCACTCTTGGTGGCGATGAGAATAAAGTCGCGGCCTGAAGCATTAAGAAAGTCTAAGAGTTGCCGGTCGCTATCTTGCGGAGGAACATTTATGTCAACCAGGGCCAGGCACAAAGCTAGCGTGGGACGATGGTTCAGGTAAGGTTCGATAAACTTCGGCCACTCCTGCGAAATCTCGCGGGAAATCTTGGCGTAGCCGTAGCCGGGAAGATCGGCAAAGATGACCTCTGGGCGCGGCTTTCCCGGCCATCGCACTTCGAAGAAATTAATGCTGCGGGTGCGTCCCGGTGTGGAGCTGGTGCGGGCCAGCTTGGATTCCACGAGCGTGTTAATCACGCTCGACTTGCCAACATTCGAGCGGCCGAGGAAAGCGACTTCCGGCAGGCTGGGAGCCGGGAAGTGCGTGGCGTCGGTAGCCGCCGCCAGGAATCGGGAGAGAACCCTCATGCGCTAGTTTGCTATGAGGCGGGGAAAGTTGGCAAGCTATGTGGCTGCAATTCAAGTCTTGCGAAACTGTTTGCTCAAGGTCAGCGCCTGATGTTGGTAGGACGATCCTATATTCGTGCCGTAGATTTTGTCGGGCCGGCGCAGCAGCGGCATGTAGTTCAGGCGGCCCACCAGTTGTCCGTGTTCCATGAGGAATGGAACTTCGTGGGCTCGAACTTCAAGCACCGCGCGGGTTCCCTTGATGTCGCTGGAACCGTATCCAAAACCAGGATCGAAGAAGCCGGCGTAGTGAATGCGGAACTCACCGTCTGCGGGATCAAAGGGGACCATTTCCGCCGCAAACGCCGGTGGAACGCTCACCTTCTCGCTGGATGCAAGAATATAGAAGTCACTGGGTTCGAGGATAAGACTCTTGCTCGCATTCTGATGACGAACCTCCCAGAACTCCTCGGTCGGATAAAAATTAATCTTGTCCAATTCGATGGCCGGAGCATAGCGCTTCGCCTTGTAAGCAATGATTTCGTTTGCGTCTCCGCCTTCCAAATTTACGGTAATTCTTAGCCCTCGCTCGATTAGCGCCTTTCCGGGGCTGTCTCCGCCCGTGTAGACAAGCGGCTCTTCGCGATCCAATTTGCTGATCGCGCTATCGCTCGTGCGCGGATTGCCTTGTACGAAGCGCAACTGGCTCAGCCGCATTCCCGCTCGAATGGCAACCGTGAATGTGCGGGAGACAACTTCGGCATAGAGTTTTCCTTTGTAACCCGGAGGCACGCGGTCAAATTCGGTGCCGTAGTCGGTGATCAATCGCGTGAAAATGTCGAGCCGCCCGGTCGTACTCTTTGGATTAGCCTTCCCCGAAATATTTTCCGGTAAGTTCAACTCCTCGACCAGCGGGATGATGTAAACGCAATCTTTTTCGAAAACTGGTGCTCCGGTGAGATCGACGCGGGTCATGCGCAGTTCTTTAATTTTTGTTTCGACCGTACTATTTGGGCCGGGGAGAAAACTGGCGCGCACGCGGTGCGCCATGTCGCCCAGGCGCAGATCAAGACTCGCCGGTTGGATGTGGTCAGGATTGACTGCAGGGGCGGCGATTATGTTCCCACGATCGATGAGAGCACTGATTTCCTGCGAAGGGAGTAAGCCCGTTGTTCGAGCTTGAGCCACTTCGCCTGGCAACTCTGGCAGGTTTTCAAAAGCAATTTGGCTTTGGTCAGGCGTGGACATCGTAAGAAGTCCCTATTGTAACGCGTCACAGGAAATAGGACGATCACGCAGTTCCCACCAAGACTGTCATCCTGAGCGGAGCAGATGGTGCGCGACAGCGAGCCATCTGCGGAGTCGAAGGACCCCTTGCACGCCCGGTACCGAAATCAGCACAGCAGAGAGTTCCCACGATGGCAGTCCGGTTTCATGGCGGAAACTCCCTGACGAGTGCCTAGTGACGCTCAGTTGGAAGGGATCCTTCGACTGCGTTGTCGTCCGCTATCGCGCACGGCAACTCTGCTCAGGATGACCGCGGCTAAACTCCTGTGGAGTTTCAGGGACTACTGGTGCGCTGCCGGGCTATCGCCGGTGTTCGAGGTCAGAGGCGCGATCGGCTGCGTGCTTTCTTCTGCATGGAATGTGGGTAGCGGGGATTCCAGCGCGATCTGCAGCACCTGGTCCATGGTATCCACGAAGTGCATCTTCATCGTGCTGCGTAGATTCTCGGGAACCTCCGCCAAATCTTTTTCGTTGTCCTGCGGCAGGATCACTTCGAAGAGTCCGGCACGGTGCGCGGCCAGCAGTTTTTCCTTGAGCCCGCCGATCGGGAGGACTTTGCCACGCAGCGTGATTTCGCCGGTCATCGCCAGATCGCGACGCACGGGAATCTTGCTGAGCGCGCTGGCGATCGCTGTCGCAATCGTAATGCCTGCCGATGGCCCATCTTTTGGGATGGCGCCTTCCGGCACGTGCACATGCAGATCGAGTGTGCGGTAGAAATCGCGAGTCAGTCCAAGACGGTGCGCGCGCGACCTGACATAAGAGAGCGCGGCCTGCGCCGATTCCTGCATCACATCGCCGAGCTTCCCAGTCAGCGTCAACTTGCCTTTCCCGTCGACGACCGTGGCTTCGGTGCTGAGGATTGAGCCGCCGACCTCGGTCCAGGCCAAGCCTGTGACTAATCCTATTTCACTCTTCTCGTGCGCCAGGGTGTCGCGGAACTTGATTACGCCCAGGAAGTCGGTGACATTCTCACCGGTGACGGCAATGGTGTAGTGCTCTCCTTCTTTCACCACCTTGCGCGCAACTTTGCGGCAGACGTTGCCAATTTCGCGTTCGAGATTGCGCACCCCAGCTTCGCGCGTGTAGGAGCGGATGAGCGTGGTGATGGCGTCATCGGAGAACTTTACGTTCTTTTCCGACAAGCCGGCCTGCAGCATCTGCTTCTTAACCAGGAATTGCTTGGCGATCTCGACTTTTTCCTGCTCGGTGTAGCCGTGCAGCCGCAGCACTTCCATGCGATCCTGCAGCGCGGGAGGAATGGTGTGCATCACGTTCGCGGTGGCTACGAAGAAAACCTGCGACAGGTCATATTCGACGTCGAGATAGTGGTCGACGAACATATAGTTCTGTTCGGGATCGAGTACTTCGAGCAATGCCGCTGACGGGTCGCCGCGGAAGTCCATCGACATCTTGTCGACTTCGTCGAGCATGAAGACCGGATTCTTGGTGCCGGCCTTCTTCATCATCTGGATAATCTGGCCCGGCAACGCGCCGATATAAGTACGCCGGTGGCCGCGAATCTCCGCCTCATCGCGCACTCCGCCGAGCGACATGCGCACGAACTTACGTCCAGTAGCCTTGGCGATCGACATGCCCAGCGAGGTCTTGCCCACACCGGGAGGTCCGACGAAACAAAGGATCGAGCCCTTGGGATTCTTCACCAACTGGCGCACAGCGAGGAATTCGAGAATGCGCTCTTTGATTTTCTCCAGGCCGTAATGATCTTCGTTGAGAACTTTCTCGGCGCGCGCGATGTTACGGATTTCCTTAGAGCGCTTCTTCCACGGCACAGCCAGCAGCCAATCCAGATAGTTGCGCGAGACCGTGGATTCGGCTGACATGGGCGGCATCGCTTCCAGCTTTTTCAGTTCCTGCAGCGCCTTGTCTTTCACTTCCTTCGGCATGCCGGCGGCTTCAACCTTTTTCTTCAGTTCGTCGAATTCGCTTTTCTCACCGCGGCCCAGTTCCTTCTGGATGGCCTTGATCTTTTCGTTGAGGTAATACTCTTTCTGCGCTTTCTCCATCTGCCGTTTCACGCGCGACTGTATGGTGCGGTCGACGTTCAGTTTTTCGATTTCCACATCGAGCACGTCGGCGATGCGGGTCAGCCGTTCCGAGGGATCGAAAATCTCGAGCAATTCCTGTTTTTCTTCGATGGAAAGCTGCAAATTCGCCGCGATAATGTCGGTGAGCTTGGCTGGATCTTCCATGCGCACGGCCGAAATCATGGTCTCGTAATTGAGCGCCTGGCAAAGCTTTACATACTGCTCAAAGAGCGTGGTCACGCGCTGCATGCCGGCTTCGATCTGCGCGTTCATCTCCGTGGGGTAGCGGGCCACGCGGACATTCGCCTGCATGTATCCATCGGCGTCGGTTGCCTGTAAGAGCCGGCCGCGCTCAACGCCTTCGACGAGAACCTTAATATTGCCGTCGGGCAGCTTCAGGCTCTGGACGATATTGACGATGGTGCCGACCTGATAGATCTCGTTTGACTTGGGTTCGTCGATGGAGGCGTCGTGTTGCGTAGCCAGAAAGATTTTCTTGTCCGCAGCGAGCGCTTCTTCGAGAGCGCGCACGCTGGACTCGCGGCCCACGACGAACGGCGTCATCATGAAGGGAAAGATGACCACGTCCCGGATGGGCATCATCGGTAGCTTTTTGGACTCAAACTTTTCCTTGGCTGTGGTCACTCAATCTCCCTAAAGTCGCGCGGAATGATACCTGATAATGCGCGTTCGTCCAACTGTTGCCAGTTTACTCCCTTTTGTCTATCCCGCCTTGTCCAACGTTGCAACGGATGCACTGCGCTTCTCCACCATCTCACGCGTGACCTCAAACTCCTTTAGTTTCTTCTGGCTAGGCAGGTGGAACATCAGGTCAAGCATCAGCTCTTCGAGAATCATGCGCAGTCCGCGAGCGCCCACTTTGCGGGCCATGGCCTGGCGGGCGACGGCGCGAAGGGCGTCGTCGCTGAACTTCAAGCGCACATTTTCAAACTCAAAGAGGCGCTGGTACTGCTTGATGATGGCATTCTTGGGGCGGGTGAGGATCTCGATGAGGGCAAATTCGTCGAGATCTTCGAGCATGCCTACCACTGGCAGGCGTCCGACGAATTCCGGAATCAGGCCAAACTTGATCAAGTCTTCCGGCTGGATCTCGCTCAACAGTTCGAAGTTCCGTTTGCGCGAGACCGCAGCGTCCTCTTTTTCGGCCTCCTCGCCGCCACGGAAGCCCAGCGATTTTTTCCCCACGCGCCTTCCAATAATCTTTTCCAACCCCACAAATGCCCCACCGCATATAAAGAGGATATTGGTGGTGTCGACCGGAGTGAATTCCTGGTGGGGATGCTTGCGCCCGCCCTGCGGCGGAACATTCGCAATCGTCCCTTCCAGAATTTTGAGCAGCGCCTGCTGCACGCCTTCACCGGAAACGTCTCGGGTAATCGAGGGATTCTCGTCCTTGCGCCCGATCTTATCGATTTCGTCGATGTAGATGATGCCGGTCTGGGCGCGGCTCACATCGCCTTCAGCGGCCTGCAGAAGCTTGAGGATTATGTTTTCGACGTCCTCGCCCACGTAGCCGGCTTCTGTGAGAGTGGTGGCATCGACGATGGCGAAGGGCACGTCGAGCATGCGCGCCAGAGTCTGCGCCAGCAGCGTCTTGCCGGTGCCGGTGGGACCGATGAGCATGATGTTCGACTTGCTCAACTCGATTCCGTCGTTCGACTTCTGGCGGTTCATGAAGATGCGCTTGTAGTGGTTGTAAACCGCGACGGAAAGCTTCTTCTTGGTCTGCTCCTGCCCGATCACGTATTCGTCGAGGAAGGTCTTGACCTCCTGCGGCTTGGGCAGTTGGTTCGGTGGAGCGGTTGCCGGAGTGGCCGTGCGATCGTCTTCAAGAATGGAATTGCAGACCGCCACGCACTCATCGCAAATATAGGCGCGCGGATAGTCGCTGGGCGACGAGATCAGTTTGGCTACGGCATCCTGCGACTTGTGGCAGAACGAGCAACGCAGAATCTCGTCGGAGGACTTAGTTTTCACTCGGCTTCTACTCCTTCACTTGATTGTCATCCTGAGGCGGGTGCTTTTTGCCCGCCGAAGGACCTGGGCGAGCCGCGCGAAGTGTCGCGCTTTTTGCGACACAATAATCGCGCGTTTGGCTCGCCTCCTTGCCAAACGGCTGATCTCGAAGGCAGATCATACAGCTTTTCCAGTCTTATAGATGATATCGTCTATGATTCCGTATTCCTTCGCCTGCTGCGCGTTCATAATGAAATCGCGCTCCACGTCCTTTTCCACCTTATCGAGCTTCTGGGTGGTGTGCTTGGAAAGTAACTGGTTTGTTATCTCGCGCATGCGAAGAATCTCGCGAGCGTGGATATCAATGTCGGTGGCCTGGCCGGACAATCCTCCCATCGACGGTTGATGGATGAGGATGCGCGAATTGGGCAATGCCAGCCGCTTCTTGGGCTCGCCAGCAGCCAAAAGCAAAGCGGCCATTGAGGCAGCCTGGCCAACGCACAGAGTCATCACGTCATTTTTGACGTACTGCATGGTGTCATAAATGGCCATGCCTGCCGTGATGGAACCACCCGGAGAGTTAACATAAAGTTGAATGTCTTTCTCGGGATCCTCCTGAGCCAGGAACAGCATTTGTGCAATCACCAGATTGGCGATGTTGTCGTCGATCGGCGTGCCTATGAAAATAATGTTATCGCGGAGCAGCCGGGAATAAATGTCGTAGGCGCGTTCGCCACGTCCGGTCTGCTCGATGACCATCGGTACCAACATCATTTGCGGATCGTTTTGCTTCATGGTTATCTGACCTGCCGCACCTGCCACACTCCGCCCCGAATTACGCTCTCGCGGCTTGGGGAGGATTAAAGTGGTCCACGTATTTTTCGATTTACGCGGACTGGTGATAAAGAAAATCGAGGGTCTTTTCGCTGCGGATTCTCATTCGGATTCTATCGAGGCCCCCATCCTGTGTCAAACGTGCCCGAACCGCTTCGGAAGTCTGTTTCGACTGTTGCGCCAGAGCTTCCAGTTCGCGGTTTATCTCCTCATCGCTGACCTCGATTTTTTCGAGGTCGGCAATCCGCTCCAGCAGTAACGAAGACTTTACATCATGAACAGCCTGATCCCGCTGCCCGGCTCGGAGTCGGGGCAGGTCCATTTTCTTCAAGTCCTCCATCTTCATGCCTTGCGCCGCCAGCGCGCGCAGGCCGCGCTCGAGGCGCAGATCGATCTGGCGGTCGACTAAAGACTCGGGTACTTCAAATTCGTTGCGCTTCACGAGTTCGGCGACGAGCTTGTCCTTGGCTTCCCGTTCGGCGTTGTGCCGCCGTTCCGCTTCCATATTCTCGCGGATCTGTTTGCGAACCTGGTCGAGAGTTGTGAACTCGCCCAACTCTTTGGCGAAATCATCGTTGAGTTCGGGCAGGCTCTTTTGCTTGATGCCGTTCACCTTCACCGTATACACAAAAGTTTTGCCAGCCAGCCGTTTGTCGGGAGCGTCCTCGGGATAGATCACATCGAAGGTGCGCTCATCGCCTGAGGAAGCGCCGCTAAGATTCTGAGTAAATTCCGGCACAGTATTCTTGCCGCCCATTTCGATGAGCACGTCGTCCATGTGCACGGGATTGGCCTTCGCCTCCGCGACATCCGTGCCATCTTTCGGTTTACCGTCCATGGAGGCCTGTGCGAAATCGCCCTCGGCGAGAGTTCGCCCCTCGACTGTGGTATAGGCCGCGTGCTGCTCCCGTACGTTGGCGAGCGCCTGCGCCACTTCCTCGTCGGTGACGGCAATCTCCGGCTTGTCGGCGCGTAAATCCTTGTAACCTTCAACCTGGATTTCCGGGAGCACTTCGAAGCTCGCCTTGAAGCGCAACGGTTCGCCATCATGTATGTGCAGGTCGGTGACGCGGGGCTGCGAAACTGGGATCAAACCTTGCTTTTCCGCTTCCTTGCGGAAATACTTTGGAATCAGAGCCTCGGCCACATCGCTCTTCAGCCCTTCGCCGAAGCGCTGGCGGATGATGGAAGCGGGCACGTGTCCGGCGCGGAAGCCGGGCAGCCGCGCGCTCTTCTGATAACGCTGAATCTGCAACTCGGTTTCGCGGGCAACTTCGGCGGCGGGGATCTCGACCGAAATCTCGCGCTTGATATCTTTCTTATTCGGTTCTGTTGCCGCGTCGGTGGTTTCTGTGGGGCTCACTCTTCGCCTTTCACGACCCGCCTGATCCAGGAGGCTCCGTCGAGTAAACGGAACCGCACCGAATTCATACGGGCGTTAATTTGAGTGTAAAGATGGGAGGGGAGCAGCGTCAAACGGAGGCGTCGTCGGCCAACTACTACGTGGTTCCAAACCGGGCCGCCCCGAACTCGCCTTACCTACAAGGCTCGGCGCTCCGATTGGGCCCTCCTGTGTTCCTACGGAAATAAACGGGCGCTGATCTCACTTGAGAGCTTTCGCCACTCCCGCGCCACGCGCTCGTTTCGGTGGCCCACTAAGCCCGGAACTGTGAATGCTGTCAGGGTGGCCATAAAGTTCGGGTCTTTCGAAAGCCAGTGGTCGATAAAACGCGCCAGGCCCATACTCCGGAAACATCCGGAAATCTCTTCGATGCTCTGCACGTCGGTACACAACAGCGGCATGACCCGCGTCCCGGAAAATTCACGACCATCGATGAAACCAGAGAAGTAACGGTTTAGGAGTCGGCTGATGAGTAGACAGCCGCCGATGGCATCCAACGTCACAAGCAGGGGATAAACGCGAGTGACAGCGCGGAGGTCGAGACCCGCAACGACCACCTCGTTCCGATCACCGAACAGCTGAGCGACCGCGTCCGCTAGCTGCTCCACGCCTCTCTTTTTCTTTTTCGGCCCTTCCCTGTCACGCACTAGCTTCTTTTCAATCTCCTCCACAATCCCGTTGAAATTACCGCTGTACTTGGTTTCTGCCCGAAACATGTTTGCCTTGTACTCCAATAGTACGAGCGAGTCTTCCTGCAGTATGAGGGCGTCGCAGATTTGGCGGCTGGGATCATCGATCCTCCGCGGGTCGGTGACAAACAGAGCACCGCTCTGATCTAGACAGTCCCTAAACAGATCGTTCATGTATGCCTCGAATACGGCCCCCCAAAATATCCGTAATCGATCCCCCATTTTCTTGCTTATGTCATTGATCGCCCAATAGGGCCCGCTTTCAAACTTCTCTACAGCGAAAAGAATATCGGCGGGCAAGTAGCCGCCTGATGTTGAAATAAGTGGACGTCTCCGCAGTTCCGTAAAGTCGTTGGCACCGTGATCTTTAGCTCGGATTCTGGCGCTGAGCTGGCTGGGGGCGGCAGCTATATCCTCTAAGAACAAACTAACACTTTGCGTGTCGACAGCCGTCGAGTGAAAACTCTTCTCAGAGAAGGTGAAGGCAGATGCACCCCGCTGCAGATCCTCGAGGGACAGGGTGGCGCATTTGGCAAACAGGCCGAAGCACAATGCTTCGTAATCGTCGACAGATATACCTTTCGCTGTCCGAAATTCAGATTTGATGTCAATGAACCGAGGATGATCACGAAGCTGGCTCGCGTGCTTTAGCATCAAGCGCGATCGCACAAGTTTGTATTCCGCCCGAGATCCCGTGCCTTCAGCGACTGGAATCAGCTTGGCAAATAGGCGCTTAACCTTGTTAAGTTCTTCTGCCGCCGCTCCGGCGGGCACTTCGTAGTGGAAATGATCGTTCGCCATTAGCAAGATCGTCCCAAAATAGCCCGGCGGGAGCTTCCACGCGTCTATCCCCATTTCATCGCAGTGGAGTATCGCAAGCTTAGTGATCAGGAGGAGTTGGCGACGATGGAATACGAACTCCGGTTCCGAAAAACGTGCTGCTAGTCTGTACCAGTCGCCCCTCAACCAATCGAATGCGCACGATATCAGGTGGTCGTAATGAGCCAAGTCAAAAGGGTCAGCATCCCAAAGCTTTAGTACGATACCGACGAAAGAGCATAAAGAGATAACGGAGTCCCTGGAGCAAGGACGAAGTCGACCGACCAGCTCCTGCTGCGAGCTCTTGCGGCCATGCATCTGCTGAAAGGTCGAATATGTGGCGAAAATCATCTGGCTCCATTTTAAGCAATCGCGCCCTCGTCGATGCTTCTCGCAGCCTAGAGTGCAGGGTGGAGACAAGATAAATCAAGATATCACTTGACTTATCACGGCAAAACCGTAGGATGGGAATCGGTAGGAACGCGCCCGCCATGCCAGCCACAACCAAGAAGTTCACTCCCGAGATCGACGCCAAGCTCTACAAGGAGTTCGTGGCCGTCGCCAAGCGCAACGGCCAATCGCAGCGGCACGTTCTAGAAGAAGCGCTGAAGTTCTACCTGAAAAATGTTGTCCCTTCGCAGCACCTGGTGCGCTCCGAGGTGATGGATGCCTTCGAGCAGTCAGTGGCCAGCAACCGCGACCTGCTTGAGCGACTCGCCAAGTAGATGTCAGACTGCCTGACGGTCGCAGAAGTCTACCAAATGCAATACCTGTTGATCGAAAGATTCGGCGGCTTGCATGGCGTGCGTGACAAGGGCGCAGTTGAAGCGGCTGTTTTCCGTCCGCTGACCGGCTATTACAACTCTGTCGAAGAAGAAGCTGCCGCGCTCATGGAGTCACTCGGCAACAACCACGGGTTCCTCGATGGCAACAAACGGGTTGCCTTCACTGCCGTCGACGTCTTCCTGCGGCGTAATGGCTTTCGCATCGAAGTCGAAAGCGCGGACGGATACGAGTTTACTAGCGGATCAATGGAGCGGCACGAATTCCGCTTCGCCCGAATTCTCGACTGGATCCGTCAGCATATCAAACCTCTCAACCTTGATAGATAATTGTTGGAAGAGTGAATAAGACTCCACCTCACTGGCTGACCGTTTTCAACCGCGAACTGATTGCCTGCACCCGCTGCCCGCGCCTCGTAGCCTATCGCGAACAGGTGGCCCGCGAGAAGCGCCGCGCGTATCGCGACTGCGAATACTGGGGCAAGCCTGTGCCTGGCTTCGGCGATCCCGACGCTCGCGTGCTGATCATGGGACTGGCTCCGGGTGCGCACGGCTCCAACCGCACTGGACGCCCGTTTACTGGCGATGCTTCCGGCAAGTTCATGTATCCCGTGTTGTATGAGACGGGATTCGCCAACCAGCCCAACGCTACGGATCGCAACGACGGCCTCAAGCTGAACGATCTTTACATCACGGCGGCAGTTCGCTGCGCGCCGCCCGCGAACAAACCCACGCCGCAGGAGCTCGCCGAATGCTCGTATTTTCTCGACCGCGAGATTGCAGGATTAAAAAGAGTAAAGGTGGTGGTCGCGCTGGGCAAAATCGGCTTCGACGCTTATCTGAATTACTTGAAGCGTTGCAACCTTCTGCTCACCAAGCAGCCCTATCTCTTTAAACATGGCGCCAGTTACCGGTTACCCGACGGTAAGGTGTTACTCGCTTCTTACCATCCCTCGAACCAGAATACGCAAACGGGCAAGCTGACGCGAAAAATGTTTGTCGAGATCTTTAAAGAGACGGCAAGACTTGCCGATGAATAATGTGAGGCGCCGCCGGGCGGATCGTTGCACCTTACCCCACCAAATGGGGCCCTAATGGACAAACTGGGGTCACGAACCGGGGTGGCGCCCTATCTCAGTCTAAAAGCCCACCATAACCGGCTCCGGCTCAAGGCGCACGCCCCAAATTTCTTCCACGCGATGCTGGATCTGGTCTTTCAGGGCCAGAACATCTGCGGCAGTGGCTCCGCCGCGATTGACAATAGCCAGCGCGTGTTTGGTCGAAATGCCAACCCGCGCAAATCCGAAACCTTTCGCGAAGCCGGAGCGCTCGACCAGCCACGCTGCCGAAACCTTCTTGCGGCTTTCGAGTGCGGGATAGCTGGGCACGGTCAATCCTCGCGCGGCCGCTCGCCTCTTCAAGTCGTTGTGTTGCTCTTCGGAAAGCACGGGATTCTTGAAGAATGAGCCAGCGCTCAGGCAATCCGGATCTCCCGGAACGAGCAGCATCCCTTTGGAGGCGCGGATATGGCGCACTGCCTCGCGAGTTTCAGCGAGATTGGGCGGCGTCTCGCGCCCCTCGAAATGGCGCTTCAAATCGGCGTAACTGATGCGCGGGCCGCCGTCGGGGGTTAGCGCGTAAGTAACACGCAGAACGATGAAGCGTCCACGCTCGGTGCTATTAAAGATGCTGGACCGGTAGCTGAACTCGCACGCTTCAGGGCAGAGTTCGCGTACTTGGCCATCTTTCAAATCCAGAACCTGCACGGCAGAGATGGTTTCGGAAACCTCCTGCCCGTACGCGCCAACGTTCTGCACGGGAGTACCGCCCACACTGCCCGGAATTCCGCTCAAGCATTCCACGCCGGCGCAGCGTGCACGCACGGCATCCGAGACGAACTTGTCCCAGGATTCGCCGGCGCCGACATCGAAGAGGACTTTGCCGTGTTCGTCGCCGCCGTGTTCGTCATCGCTGTGTTGATCATGGGCGCTGCGCCGGTCGATCCCTTGGAGGGCTATCTTCAGCACCAAGCCGGGCCAGCCAGAATCGGCGACCACCAGATTGCTGCCGCCGCCCAGCGCGAACAGCGGCAGGTCGCGCGAGCGAGCCCAAGTCACGGCCTCCTGCACCTCGCCGACGTCTTTGGCGGCGACGAAATACCTTGCCGAGCCTCCGATTCTGATGGTGGTCAGAGGAGCGAGCGGAATGTTTTCCTGTAGAAACACGAATGAGTTCAAATATACACAGAGAGGAAAGTGGGACGCATCGCAGCGCGTCTCGGTAGACCTGCCACTGCATGAGCCGAGAGCGTCGCCGAAACCATGCCGCGCACGAGATGTACGAACGGCTTTAGAAAAACGATGGAAGTGCTTCAGTGAGTCTTAAGGTTGCGCAATTAGTGTTGAGAGCATGAGCTGGATCGATCGAAGTCTACTTCATGTTATCGCGGGAGTGCTCACGTTCATAAGCGCCCCCGGTTCCGGCAGAACATCCGTCGCGCAAGACGTGAAGCCGAGCGGTGCGGCGGTCATCTCGCTTTCAGAAGCAATTCGGCGAGCCGAGCAAAATGAGCCAGCCTTCGCAAGCGCCCTGGCGGCTCAGAAATCGGCGGCCATCGATCGTTATCTTGGCAAAGCTGCCCTACTGCCCTCTGTCGTGTATCACAACCAGGTGCTCTACACACAGCCTAACGGGCAGACGATCCAAGTCGCCCAGAGGGCACAAGCATCCCCGATCTTTATCGCGAACAATGCGATTCACGAATATACCAGTCAGGCGTCGATTAATGAGACAGTCGGTCTGAAGCAGTTCGCCGACGCGCAGGTAGCGGCCGCCAATGCGGCCCGTGCTTCCGCGGAGTTGGAAGTCGCGCGTCGGGGACTCATCTTGAGTGTAGTTACCCTGTACTATTCGGTCTTTGCTTCTGAGACCAAACGGCACGTTCTGGAGGAAGCCTTTCAAGAGGCGCAGTCGTTTACGGATCTGACGCAGAAACGCGAGGCCGCGCGTGAAGGCGCACATGCCGATGTGGTGAAGGCCCAACTGCAGCAGCAGCAGCGTCAGCGCGACTTGAGCGACGGGGTTCTAGCGGCGGACAAGTCGCGGCTCGAACTCGCGGTGCTTCTGTTTCCCGACCCCCGGACACCTTTCTCCACCGAGGCGGCGGGACCGCCTCCGGTACCTCCGACTCGTGAGGACGTGAACCGGCTGGCTTCCACCAACAATCCCGAACTACGAAGCGCCCTGGCCGCGGTGCGAGCCGGCAATGCAGAAGTGACCTCCGCGCGGGCGGCCTACCTGCCTGATCTTGGGTTGAACTTCAGCTACGGTATCGACGCACCACAGTTTGCAAAACGTGCCCCCGACAATATTCAAAACCTGGGATACTCGATCAGCGCGACCATCGACATTCCGGTGTGGGACTGGTTCTCCACCCAGAAGCGCATCAAGCAGAGCGAGGTCAAGCGCGATGCCGCTAGAGTAACGGTGACCGCCGCCCAGAGGAGAGTCATTGCGGCACTGGAAGAAACATATGCGGAGGCACTTGCCGCGCGAAATCAACTGGATCTGCTCGATCTAAGCGTCCGCACTGCAGAGGAGAGCCTGCGGCTAACTAAACTTCGTTACTCGGCTGGTGAAGCAACTGCATTGGAAGTGGTGGACGCGCAGACGGCGTACCTTTCGGCAGAAACCGCGCAGCAGGACGGAGTGGTCCGGTACGAGACTGCCTTGGCAGGACTGCAAGTATTGACTGGAACATTGTGAACGCAAACGTGAATTCTTTTCCGCGACCGTCACTCCGCCTGCAAGCCATTCGGCTGGCAATCATCTTGCTCTGTGCCGTATTTCTGCAGGCCTGCAAGAAAACAGGCGACGCCGATGCGGCCGCCATTGTGACGGTGCAGGCGGAGCATCCAGAGGTCGGCGAGATTTCTGAACGCATCGTGGCCGACGCCACTCTTTCCCCCGTAGCGCAGGCCGCTATCTCGCCGAAGATCACCGCACCGGTGCGTGAGTTTTACGTACAGCGCGGCTCGAAAGTGAAGGCCGGACAACTGCTGGCCGTGCTGGAAAATCGCGATCTCAGCGCCCAGGCGCTGGATAATAAGGGCCAGTACACTGCGGCGCAGGCGTCGTTCGATATGCAGACGAAGGCGCAAGTGCCGGAGGACTACCACAAGGCTGAACTGGATGTGGCACAGGCGAAGGCGCAGCTTGAGTTGCAGAAGCAGATTGTAGCCGCGCGAAAGAAGCTCTTCGCCGAGGGTGCGATCCCGGGGAGAGACTATGACACCGCGGCGGCGGCTCTCGTGCAGGCGCAGGCGGCCTATGATGTGGCGCAGAACCACCTGGACTCGCTGAAAACCGTAAGCCGGGCAGCTTCGCTCGAACAGGCGGCGGGCCAACTCTCATCCGCCAAAGGAAAATACCTGGCGGCCGAGGCTCAAGTCTCATACTCCGAAGTGCGAAGCCCGATCACGGGTGTCGTGACCGACCGCCCTCTTTTTCCTGGCGAAACCGCAAACTCCGGAAGCCCGCTCATTACCGTGATGGATACATCTTCGCTCCTTGCGAAAGTTCATCTATCGCAGACGGTTGCGCAGCGGCTGAAAGTCGGCGATGCGGCTTCGATTGTGATTCCTGGCACGGATCAGCCTGTGCCGGCGAAGGTCTTCCTGGTAAGTCCCGCACTCGATCCCGGCAGTACGACAGTCGAGGTATGGGTTCGTGTAGATAACCGTGCAGGGAAATACAAAGCAGGCACCCCGGTCGCAACCTCTATCAAGGGAAGAACGATCGACAAAGCTATTAAGGTGCCCTTGTCCGCGGTACTCACCGCCGCGGACGGCTCAAAATCCGTCATGTTGGTCGGGACCGATGGTGCTGCGCACAAACAGATTGTGCAACTCGGCATTAATGACGGCGAGGATGTTCAGATAACCCAAGGACTGAATGGATCGGAGACGGTCGTCACGACCGGCGCCTACGGCCTGGACGACGGCACGAAAGTGAAGGTCGGCAAGGCTGGCGGAGATGAGGATAAGGCGGGCGGAGAGGCGAAGTGATGGAAGTGTCTCAACCGCCCCACACAGAGGAACCCTTCTGGCTCGTCCGCTATCGCGGTTCCATTTTCTTTTTCCTCATTGTTTTCTCCCTCGCGGGCATCTATGCGGCGGAGCAGGTTCCGATCTCAGTCTTCCCCGAAACGAATTTCCCGCGCGTCGTGATCGGCGTCGACAACGGTGTGATGCCGGTCGAGCAGATGCAGGTAACGATCACCAAGCCGATCGAAGATGCGGTCAACTCCGTTCCGGGTTTGGTCACGGTTCGTTCCACAACCAGCCGCGGGTCGGCTGAAGTCAGCCTGTTCTTCGACTGGAGCGTCGATATGTTCCAGACGCTTCAATTGGTGGATGCAGCTGTCAGCAAGGCGCGGCAGACTCTTCCGCCCACCGCCATCATCACTACGAATCGTCTTACATTCGCGACTTTCCCCATTCTTGGTTACAGTCTTACTTCCGATCGGCTCTCACAAACTCAGCTCTGGGAGTTGGCCACGTATGAGCTCAAACCACCTCTGAACCGGGTAGCGGGAGTCAGCACGATCACGGTGCAGGGCGGCAAGGTCCCTGAGTTTCACATCGTGCCCAACATGGCGCGGATGCAGACCGCGGGAGTGACGATTCTTGACCTGGTCAACGCCGTACAAGCGTCGAACATCATCGACTCGCCGGGACTCTACGAAGCGAATCATCAGTTGATCCTCGGTCTCGTCGGAGCGCAGGCGCATGACGCCGATCAGTTGGGCCGGTTGGTTGTGAAAACCACGGCGCTTGGAGTGGCCGTCCGGATCGCCGACGTGGCAACTGTGCAGAACGGCGTGTTGCCCGTCTATACCGCGGTTACCGCGAATGACCGCGCAGCGGTTCTTCTCAACGTCGCACGTCAACCTTCCAGCAACACTGTGGCGGTGGCCGATGCCATTGCGGAAAAGATTCAGCAACTCCGCAAGACCCTGCCGGCGGGCGTGCGTCTCGAACCTTACTACGATCAGTCGGAATTGGTGCGGGAGAGCATCCGGAGCGTCCGAGATGCCATCCTCATCGGTCTTCTGTTGGCCTGTGTCATCCTGTTTCTTTTCCTGAGCGACTGGACGTCATCGCTGGTGGCGGGCCTGGTCATTCCTGTGACGGTTGCGATCACGATCCTTTTCCTGTGGGCCATTGGAGAAAGCTTCAACCTGATGACTCTGGGCGGACTTGCGGCCGCGATCGGATTGGTGATCGACGATGCGATTGTCGTGGTCGAGAACATCGTTTCTCATCGCGACCGGGGCGAAACTCGCGCACGCGCAGCCCGCCTTGCGTTGCGCGAGATCGCTGCGCCGCTTGTCGGATCAACCATCACACCCGTCGTCGTCTTTCTGCCACTTGTCTCGGTAACCGGCGTTACCGGAAGCTTTTTCCGCGCTCTCGCAATCACGATGGCGGTGGCGCTTCTTACATCACTGCTGCTTGCCGTCACCTGGACTCCCGCGCTCAGCCTGGTATTTTTGCGGGAGCGCCGCGAACGGACCGATGACGAGACGGGTGAGAATCACAGCGAGCACGGGCGCATCATGCGCAAGGTGCTGCAATGGCATGAGCGCGGCCTGGGTTGGTCGCTGAGCCGTCCCTTCGCGTTGCTGGGCTTTTGCGCGCTTCTCGCGATCGGCAGCTTCGTTTGCTATCGCGGGCTCGGGTCCGATCTTCTGCCCGAGATGGATGAAGGCGGATTCATCCTCGACTACATCATGCCTGCCGGCAGTTCACTCTCGGAAACCAATCGAGTGCTCGAGCACGTATCTCGAATTCTTCACAGCCTGCCCGAGGTTGAGAGCACGTCGCGGCGCACTGGCCTGCAGATGGGGTTCGCAGCCGTCACCGAGGCCAACACCGGCGACGTTACAGTGAAACTGAAGAGCAAACGCGACCGCGGAATCGACGAGGTCATCGCGGACGCCCGCGCCCAGATCAAGAAGACGGAGCCAGAGCTTGACGTGGAGTTCACGCAGGTTCTTCAGGACATGATTGGCGATTTATCGAACGCGCCTGAGCCAATTCAGATCAAGGTCTTCGCCAGCAACCCGGCTCTGCTGGCGGACCTCGGCCCACGGATTGGCGATGCCATCGGCAAAATCGGCGGCGTCGTGGACGTTCAGAACGGAATCGACAATACGATCAGCGGTCCCGCCACGAACTTTCAGATCGATCCGATCGTCGCTGGGCGAATGGGCTTCACGCCTGCGGAGATTGCCGAAGACGCGACCTCCATCCTGGACGGCGTAACGACGACCGACCCGCTCATTGCGAATGGAAAGCCTTACACGGTGCGCGTCCGCCTGGGAGACGAGACGCGCCAATCGCTGGATACCATCCAGAACACCGTCTTCAACAGTTTAACGGGCAAGCTGGCGACCCTGGGCTCGCTGGCGCAGGTGATGCAGCTGCCTCCGCAGAACGAGATCAGGCGAGAGAATTTGCAGCAACTTATTACCGTGACCGCCCGGCTCGAGGGTTCAGACCTTGGAACCGCGATCGCGAAGGTGCAACACACTATCAACGCGATGCACCTTCCGCCGACGGTAAGAATCGAGTACGGCGGAACCTATCAGGAACAGCAGCAATCCTTTCATGAACTGTTGCGCGTTCTGGTTCTGTCTCTGGCGCTGGTGTTCGGGGTGCTGATGGTTGAGTTTCGCAACTTTTCTGCGCCGATTGCGATCCTCACTTCGTCGGTACTTTCCATTGCCGGCGTAGTGTTCGCGTTGTTGATTACAGGCACGACCTTCAATGTTGCATCTTTTATGGGCCTGATCATGGTCATAGGCATCGTCGCGAAAAACGGCATCCTGCTGCTGGATGCAGATGAGCGCTACCGTCGTGAAGGCGTGTCCGCACGCGAGGCGATGGTTCATGCCGCGCAGCGCCGTCTGCGTCCGATTCTCATGACTGCATCGGCTGCGATCTGTGGGATGTTGCCACTCGCGTTTGCGCTCGGCTCCGGATCGCAGATGCTTCAGCCGCTGGCCATCGCCGTCATCGGCGGCCTCGTGATCTCTATGGTGTTAAGCCTGATTGTCACGCCGGTGGTTTACTACCTGCTGACACGACGCGAACAGCAGACGGCATAACCCTGGCGGCACAAGAAAGGCCTGCGATTGCCAGTCGCAGGCCTTGTGAATGCATGGTGCCGAAGGTGTAGGGCTCGTTTGCGGATCTTCAACTAGGGCTCAACAACGATAATCTCGAAGCTGTCTGGCACCACGCTCCGGCGGGGATGTGGCATGGCTTGGGTTGCTGCCGGCGGCGGCCCGAACTCCGCCGTCACCAGGTAAACGCGCCGTGTGGAAACGTCGAGCGTCATCGTACGCGCGCCTTTCTCCGTCTTCACGGTCTGGAGTACGGGAAAACCCGGCTTCCCGGAATCTACTATGGTAAGTGTGCCATCGCCTCCATTGGAAGAGAACGCCAACCCATGCTTCGGATCAAAGCCAGCGGCATCGGGCGAGTCGCCAATGGCAGCCAGGCCCAGCACCTTTCCAGACTCATAATCAACGACCGCCATCTTTCCCCCATCGCAGACCGAGAAAAGACGATGCTTGTCGCGGTCAATGGCCATCCCAGATGGCGATTCGCAGCCCGCGAGAGGCCACGTGGCAACGACTTTGCGGCTGGCCGCGTCCAGCTTCACGATCTCATTCTTATCCTCGATGTTCGCGAATACCGATCCCTGTCCATCGGCCTGCGGGAATTCCGGTTTGCCGGGCAGCGGCACGGTGGCAATGACCGTGTTGGAAGCAGTGTCCAACACCGAAATATTGCTGCTACGCCCGTTGAAAGCCCAAACGGTTTTTGTCGTTGGCTCGAATGCGATGCCGTCAGGATTCGTGCCGGCCGGCACGGTTGCCTGCACGGAGAAATCGGCGCGATTGAATACGACGATCGCGTTTCCCGCCCCGTCGCTGATGTACCCGGTCTTTCCATCAGGGTTCAGCGCGACGCCGTGCGTGCTCTTCAAACCTGTAATGGCGCCAATAGGCCTGCCGGTGGCAGTATCCACAACTTCGACTCGTGAGTTGTGGGTTATGTAGAGGCGATGAGCAGCATCGTCGCTCAGCAGGTAGTCCCAGCCGCCCTGCCCGCCAACCTTCCAGTGCTCAGCGACGTGATAATTCTGAGCGGCGCATACCGTTGCAAGGGAAATGACGGCCGCCGCGACTACTCCTCGATAAAAGCGCATGGTGAACTCCTGATGGAGAGACTCGGCATTGCTGCCGGCCATCCGAGTATCGCTACTGCGCCTTAAGCGAAGCTGAAAGTGCGGAATTAGATGCTGCGGTCTTCGCCGGGAGCGTTACGGTAACCAAGGCGCCACCTGCCGTGTCGTTGGCGATCTCGATCGCCCCTCCGGCCCGCTCACAGATTGCCTTGCAAATCGAGAGTCCAAGGCCAGTGCCTCCACTCTTTCGGCTTCGCGACGGGTCACCCCGATAGAATGGCTCAAAGACATGATCGCGGTCTTGGTTCGAGATGCCTTCTCCCTGGTCGCGAACCGTCAGCCGGGCTGTTTCCCCGTTGGCGGTCAGTGCAATGCGCACGGTGGTTCCCTCGGGGCTATGCTGCAGAGCGTTCAACAAGATGTTCGAGCACAATAAGAGTGCGTCCCGGCGATCGATCGGCAGCCTGACATCAGAATTGATATCAGTATTGACTTCGACCGCAACGTCGATGGATTTCAACTGGGCAAGAGGTTTGCTTTGATGCACCGCGTCCTCGATTACATCGCGGAGAGAACAGAACTGAGACGCCGGTGATGGGCCGTAATTCTCCATCGGTTGTTCGAGTCGCGCCAAGGTGAGCATCTTCTCGACGGTGGACTCGAGTCGGGTGATGTCCTCCAGACTCAGGGTCAAGCCCTGGCCGTACTCTTCAAGCGTGCGCTTCCGCATCGAAAGCAGTTGCAGCGATGACTTCACGATTGCCACATCGGTCTTCAGTTCGTGTGCCGCATCGTTGGTGAATCGTCTCTGCTGCTCAAATGAACGCTGCAGACGCGCTAGCGCCGCTTCGAGAGCGGCGGCAAGAGGCCGCAACTCAACCGTTTCTTTCGCGCTATCAGGCGCGTGGAATTGCCAGTCGCCCGGGCCGATGCGCTCCGCTTCACGGGCGAGTTCATGAACGGGTGACAGTCCCTTCCGCACCAGCCAGGCCATGACGATTGCGGTGATGCCCAGAAGGAAAGCTGTGGCAATCGCAAAGAAGCGAACCGCCTCAAATACCTCATGCCAGACGTGGCGTAAAGGGGTTCCGTAAACGATCGTGATACTGTGGCGAACTCCACCGTTCGATTTGCCCGGATCAACAATCCGAATGCCACTGAGAACGAGGAATCGGTAACTGCGACCCCTTACGGTCACGTTGCGAAAGAGAGGCGCTCCCGATGCGGTCGTCTCCAGATGTGGCGGTTCACCACCGGAACCGAGCACTTCGCCTCGGTCATCCTCGACGCGAAAGGCGGCATCCTTGGCGACACGCACCCCGCGCATGTCGAGCATGACGTCGTCGGCTTCATCCTCGGTGTCCTGAACCGCGCCCATCAACGACTCGGCAGTCGCTACGAGAGACGCATCGAAAGCTTTCAACTGCACGTTCCACTCGTGAATCGTGATGGCGCCAATCAGGGCGACTGCGGATAAAAGCTCAAGAATAAGGACCGTGACGACGAGCCGGCGCGTGATGGAGACGGAGCTTATCATTTCGAGCCACCCTCCTCCCGAAGGCGGTATCCGCGATGCCGCAAGGTCTCGATCAAGGGTTCCGCGCCCGCGATGTTCAACTTTCTTCGCAGGTTCGAGATATGAGCTTCGATCACGTTGGAGTGATGCTCCCAATCAAAATCGTACAGGTGCTCCAGCAATTCCTGCTGTGAAACCACTGCGCGGGGCCGATGAATGAGGTATTCAAGAATCCGGTATTCCGTCGGCGATAGATCGAGAGACTGACCTCGCCGACGAACCGTTTGCTGCACGGTATTCAATTCCAGATCCGCAATCGCTAACAGCGGTGTAGAAACACCCTTCGCGCGCCGGATGAGCGCCTTGATCCGAGCAAGCAGTTCTCCCAGGTCAAATGGCTTGCTGAGATAGTCGTCGGCCCCGGCATTCAGCAGATTGACGACCGATTCTTTGCTTTCCTGTGCGGTAAGAACGAGGACCGGAGTATGAAGTTTTCCTCGGCGCAGGTCCTGGAGCACCCGCTGACCGCTTTTGACGGGAAGCATCAGGTCGAGCACGATTGCGTCGTAGACGTCCTGCTCGGCGAGGAGCGAACCGGCTTCTCCGTCGGCGGCGTGATCCACCGCCAGTCCGGACTCGCGCAAGGCAGCAACAATGTTCTCCGCAAGCCGCTGCTCGTCTTCGACCAGGAGTACCCGCATGACATGACGACCTGAGACCATTGTCTCAAAGCTTGCTTAAGCCTGGCTGAACTCCTTTGCTAGCATACTCAGCCTGTTCACGCGGTTGGGAAGCAATTTTCTGGATTGGCCTCGCACCTACAGCTAGAGTTCCGTTCGGGTGACGCTTGCCGCAATAGCTCTAAATGCTCCTTTCCTGGAGCCAGGGTGGAACGTGGATCATCAGATAGTCAATGAGACTCCTTACCGACGGAAGCATTCCGCGCGGCGTCGGGTAAACCAAGTGCAGAATATTCTTGGCCCCGGACCATTCCGACAATACTCGTTCGATAAGCCCTTCTCTTAGCGGTGCGGATACCACTTGTTCCGGCAGCAATGCGATGCCAATGCCCTGGATCGCGGCTTGAAGTCTCACACGGAGATCACTCGTTACAAGCCTTGGCTTCAACTCGATGTGTTGGGTCTGACCATCAAGATTTCTTAGGTTCCATCGCGCTCCACCGTCGAATACGTCGTCGGTGCTGGCGACCGTGTCGAATTTCGGCAGTTCGGCCGGATTCTCCGGGCGCCCATCTCGTTCAAGGAAGGCAGTACTGACGACCAGCACGCGCTGGGAATTACCGAGAGTCTTTGCTACCAGTCCGGCCACGTCCTCTATTACTGGCTGTGCACGGATGGAAATATCAAATCTTTCCTCAATCACGTTTACGGTCCGATCAGTCGCCTCGACGAAGGCAGAAACTTTTGGATGTGCCGTCATATAGCCGGGGAGTACATGAGCCAGACACCTTTGCGTCAGCAGGACCGGGCTGCTGAGGCGAACGAGCCCTGCCGGTTCCCTGCGCAATTCCGCCACGCTATCGTAGGCTGCTTGTGCCCCTTCGACAGTCGCTACACATCGCTCAAAGAAGCGCTGTCCGGCTTCTGTCAGAGCGAGAGCCCGCGTGGTGCGCTGGAGTAAACGGACACCCAGCCGTTTCTCCAGTGCCGCGATGCGCCGGCTCAAACGCGTTTTCTCGACGCCGATTCGACGGGCCGCGGCTGAAAATCCGCCGTATTGGGCGACAGAGGCAAAGAAATAGATGTCGTTAAGGTCGTCCATTCTATTGTTGCCCGCACGCACCAATCTATTTCAATTGTGGCTCTAGTGGCATCTACTGTTGCTCTGCTAGAGTCAATTTTATATTTTTACCCCATTCAGGAGTCAACGATGACCAATCAAAACCGCCCCTACGAGCCCCTTACTTCCCAAAATGCGACGCTTGTCCTCGTCGATCACCAGGTAGGCCTGATGTCGGGCGTCCGTGACTATTCGACCGGAGAGCTGAAACACAATGTGGTGGCCCTGGCTAAAGCGGCGAAAGCGCTGAAGCTGCCGATCGTTGTTACCACGACGGCGCGCGACAGTATGTGGGGACCGACATTCCCTGAACTCGTGGAGGCGCTCCCGGGCGTCGAGATCATCGACCGTTCATCGGTCAACGCATTCGACGATATTCGCGTAGCTCGCGCGATCGAGGCGACCGGCCGCAAGAAGCTGATTTTCGCCGGCATCTCGCTCGAAGTCTGCGCGGCTTTTCCGGCGATGACAGCGGTGGGCAAGGGGCTCGACGCCTATGTGGCAGTCGACGCCTCAGGAACATTCAGCGAGACCAAGCGGCAAGCTGGGCTCCTGCGCATGCTACAGGCGGGTGTTATTGTCTCGGACTACGCGACCTTGATGGTCGAAATCCTCAAGGACAATGCGCGACCGGAGGCCGGCGAGGTCTACGCGGCCATGGATATGGGCTGGGCCAAGCTCGTCGGCCAGATCGCGCAGGCCTACGGAAAGTAAGTAACCTTAATAGAAGCGTAGCCCGTCAACCCCCGGGAATCTGCTTCATTCCATCACGTCGCCACGGGGAGCCTCGCAACATCACATTCGTTGCCTCCCAACTCTCGAAACTAAAGAACAACGCTTTAAGACGGTACTGTTCGTCTCTCAGGTTCTGCTGCTACCACCACACCGGCGGAAGCGGCAGTTTCGGTATGTGGAGCCGCCGAAACGCCCGTCCAATTTCCGGCGCAAATTCCTGGGTGAGATTCTGTGCGGCAAAACCAGTGAAGACCGTTAAGCTCCGCTGCCCCGCGTGGGTAGTATTATTCCAGCCATCGGGAAGATAAGCGTTGCCCACGAAACCGGCGGCGCCCGCCCCCACGAAATTTCCGAGAGCAAGAGTTCGATGCCCGCCATCAGTCTTATCAAAGAATGTGAATGTGAGAGCGTGGGCCGACCGTCCCAGAAACGACTTGCTTGTAGATCGTGAGTAGCGAGGATCTTCATGAAGCAAAGAGTCGACGGAAAAGCGCGCGAAACTCTCTGTCGCATTCCGCGCATAAGCATTGCCGTAGTTGCGGCCAAATGCGCCCGCGCCGCTCCTCCATTCTCGCGGATATCCGCTGGGCGGATTGGCCATGAATAGCCCGGCCTGGAAGGCGGTTGTAAAGATCCCGCGTGGACCAAATACCGGTTTTTCAAAATAACTGAATTTCTCGCCGACGGTCATCGGGCCCTTTTGCGTGCTCATCGGCAGATGTCCGACGCTAAATGCATCCACTGCGCTCGGCTGTACAGTCGGCTCCGAGTTCTGATATCCGGATTGCTGGCCTTTCGACTCGTCAGCCTCCGGTGGTCGATCGTCGGCCTCTTTCGCCGCGCTTGCAGAGGGAGCGTCGGGTAGCGATTCGTCGATGAGTTTGCTCGGCCCTTCCGTCGTAGTCCCCTGCGCTGTCGTTGTCGAGCGCAGAGCGCTTTGCGCACACAGCGGAAAAACGCCCGCCAGCAAGATCAAAATGTATTTGGATAGTTTTCGCAAGTACGTCTCCTGAGCGGAACGATTGTGGATTGCTATGAACAATCCGTGACGTTGCGGCAGTTTCGATCTAAAGTTTTTTCATGAGACCACAAGATTCGCGAAGCTGCGCTCACAATGGGTCACGATCTATAGAAATAGGTCACGGTGCCGTGACACTTGGTTACAATTCCTAACTTTCAACTATCACGCTGGTTTTGAATGAAACGAATGGGCCGACCCACGGGGCCCGGCCTCCGATGGCCTGATGACTCTCGTTTCCTCTCGTTCGAAGCTCTCCAAATTTGCGACCCGTCGCAACGCGCAATTCCTTCCCGCGGCTACCACGCGGCGAGAACAGTTCAACAACAGGGAACAGTCCTGATCGGATAAACGTTCGAAAACCGACAGGACGAAGACGAAGCGCTCGAACACCGGGATGTCAACAACTGCGGCAATCTCTGCCTGCATGTTGGCCACACTACCGCGCGGGGCTGGATTCAGAATGGATATCCCGTCCGCCGGTCGCGGGTCGATCATGCGTATGGCATTGTGGATTATCATTCGGCGAGCCCAGGAGCGAGCCCAGTCCTTGAAAACTGAGGTGCTTGCGGCAGAATCCTCTAAACTCTGGAGAAGGCACTTCTCGGCCTTGTCACCGTCTGCGGTCAGCAAGAGCGAGAGCAGGTACAGGCTGCTCATTTCCGCATGAAAGATTCGACAGAAATCTGCGCTGGTCGCATATGGCGTTAACGTCTTCGCAATGGGGTTCGACTTCCGCATATGCGATCCATAACATCATCGAATTGCCCGGAATACTGTCGCGACTTGTCACCATAGGCAAGAAATCGTCACGATTCCGTGACATTTTGTTACGTCGCGAGCCTGTAACCTGGGTGAAAATGGAGCTTGTGGATCGGGTTCTTCTCATTGACGATGACGCAGAGCTGGGAGGAATGCTGAAGGAATACCTGCGCCGCCAGGGCGTCACGGTTGACGTCGCACTCAGTGGCGACAAGGGTCTTCAACAGTTTCAGAAAGAGGCCTACGCGCTCGTGCTGCTCGATGTGATGCTGCCCGGTCGTGATGGATTTGAAGTCCTGAGAGAATTGCGTCAAACCTCGCGAGTGGATGTAATCATGCTTACCGCCCGCGGAGAGGATATAGACAGAATCCTCGGTTTGGAGATGGGCGCCGATGATTACCTTCCCAAGCCATTTAATCCCCGCGAACTGCTGGCACGAATTCGCGCCGTGCAGCGGAGAAAAGACAAGAGAGCACCCGAGACTCGGCTTCAAGCCAACGGAATCACGCTGGACAACGCGGAGCGCTCGGTGCGTTGGCGCGGGCGCGCAATCATCCTGACAACCGTTGAGTTTGAAGTGCTAAGAACGCTTTTGGAATCTGCCGGCCAGGTGGTGAGCCGCGAAGACTTGGTACGATCCGCACTGGGGCGTGGGCTCCAGCCTTTCGACCGAAGCCTCGACATGCACATCAGCCGGTTGCGGAAAAAACTCGAAGGTGCGGGCGCCGATCCGTGCATCAAGACCGTCCGCTCGACGGGCTATCAACTCGCCATTCTCTCCACTAGCGATCTGGCTGATACTCGGAGCATCTGATCATGCGCAGTTTCTGGATAAGAATCTTTGTAACCTTCTGGATCATTGAGATTCTCACCATAGCCGCTCTGATATCCCTGAGGGGCAGTGTCGAAAATTTCACCCTCTACCCGGTATCCGAGAAAGCCTTGACCTCGATGGCTTTCTCTGCGGAAGAGGCTTATCAGGCGGGGCAGTGCATTGAGCTCAACCCACTGTTGAGCCGCTTTGAACGCATATATAAAGTCACTCCTCATCTGTTCGATGCAACCGGGCACGTAGTGTGCAGCCAGGCCGTATCGCCGGCGGTGCAGCGCGCTGCCGATAAATCTCAACCCTTTGGCCTGAAACGCGTGGTAGAAATCATGCGCGGTGTCTCTCCCGGCCGGAACGGTCAGATCATCGCGTCGGTTCGCATCAACCCTGATCAAAATGCGCCCTTCATTTTCGTCATAGAAACTACGCAGATTCCGCCGTGGATTTTTCGTTTTAAGGGCGAGCTTACCTTTTTTGCCGGCGTTCTTTTTTCCGGAATCCTCACCGCGCTGCTTGCGAAGATTCTCGTTATGCCCATTGGGCAACTCCGCTGCACCGCGCAGGAATTGGCTTCGGGAAACTTTAAAGCGCGCGCCAGGAACGGCAGGCGCCTGTTGTCTAAAGGGGATGAAGTTAGCGCATTGGTGCACGATTTCAACCGCATGGCGGATCAGATTGAATCCCTGATAGGAATGCAGAAGCAGTTGATTCGCGATGTCTCGCACGAACTTCGTTCTCCGCTTTCCCGTCTCAGCGTTGCCCTGGAGTTGCTCCGCGAAGACACCAACGAACAAAGCATGGTTCATGTGGAACGGATTGAGCGCGAGACCGAGCGCCTGAATCGGCTGATTGGCCAGTTGTTAGAACTCTCCCGCATGGAGGCGTTGGAGGGAGTCGGGATAAGAACCGAGGTAGTGCAACTCGATGAAATCGTTCGGGAGGTCGTTTCCAATGCCGCGTACGAAGCGGGGAGCCGGGGCTGCAATGTCCGGGCGGCGATTCGTGACCGGGTTACAGTTCATGCAAATGCGGAGCTGCTTTCGAGTGCGATTGAAAACGTGGTGAGAAACGGAATTCGATACACTCATGCGGGGACGGATGTGCTCGTGACACTTGAGTGCAAGCACACAGACGACGCCGCGGCTGCTGTAAGACTTACCGTTCGAGATTTTGGGCCTGGTGTTCCAGAGGACAAGATCCCCTCCTTACGTATGCCCTTCTATCGGATAGACCCTGCGCGCTCGAGCGAAACCGGTGGTACTGGGGTTGGGCTAGCGATTGCAGATCGCGCGGTCCGGCTACATGGCGGCTCGCTTGCATTGAGAAACCATCCGGAAGGGGGACTTGAGGTCACCTTGCTCCTACCAATAGTGAAACCGGTTCTTGACGGAGAGGTACAAACCCCTGCTGAGACCTTGGCCTGAACAAGCGACAGCGAAAGCCGCATTGAGGAAAGTGCGTGGGGTTGGTCTTGTCTGGGTGGTGATCTCCGCATTCACGATTCAAATGTGTGCTCAGAAGGACTCACCTCCTGCACGCCAAGCTCCGCTCGTGCTGACTGGAGCCATTCCTCTGCCAAACGTGAAAGGTCGAATTGATCATTTTGGATTCGATCCAGCGCATAACCGGCTTTTCCTTTCCGCTCTGGGTAACAATACGGAGGAGATTATCGGAATCGGTCCACAAACAGTCGTTCATACGATTTCTGGAGTGCCGACCCCGCAGGGCGTGGCGTATTCACCGGAGACGAACAAGCTATTCGTTGGAAGCGACGAGGGAAAGTTGTACGTCTACGATGGTACCACCTTCGATCTGATCACCTCCATCGACTTTGGGGATGACGTAGATAACCTTCGCTATGATGCGGCAGAGAAGCGATTGTACGTCGGTTACGGAGACGAGAAGACCGGGGCAATCGGGATGGTTGATGCCGCAACCAATAGGCGACTCGACGATGAATTCAAGTTGGGAGCGCATCCGGAATCCTTCCAACTGGCAGGTTCAGGCCCAAACATCTACGTGAACTTGCCAGACCTGAAACAGATCGCCGTCATCAATCGCAGCACGCACTCCATCACTCGCTGGCCGATAAGTTTCGAGAGCAACTTTCCAATGGCGTTGGATGAGCCTGATCACAGGCTTTTCGTCGCCACACGGACGCCCCCTCAACTTGCTGTGTTTGATACCAACTCCGGTCGCCTGGTGGTTACGCTGCCTGCCGTCCAGGACTCGGACGATCTGTATTACGACTCCGCCCGCAAGCGCGTCTATATCTCCGGTGGAGAAGGCTACATCAGCGTGTTCCAGCAGGAAGATGCCGATCGCTACAAGCTTCTCGCAAAGATTCAAACCGCGATAGGGGCGCGCACCGCCGGGTACTTCGCAAAGGGAAGGAAAGGCTTCGACCGTTTCTACCTGGCTGTTCCCGCTCGCGCAGACCACGGCGCAGAAGTATGGATTTATACAGTGCAGAACTAGCGCAAACGGACCAGAGAGAAGGCGTGCTGGTATCAATCGCGCCGCCATTTCCAGTCCGCGATTCTCCCTTGATTACTTGGCCGAGTCTTTCGCCGATGCGGGAGGAAGCGCAGGTGTCGATGGTGCCGTCGCCGAATCTGGAATAAGCACCTGCTTCACCGATTCAGGAATTTCATTCGCGTGCGCCAGCAGTTCGCTGACTTGCCATAGCTGGGTATCCGTTAACTTCGTCTTGAAAGAGGGCATGCCCGAAAGACGGATACCGTTCGCTGCCTTCCAGTAGCTCTCCGATGCCGGGTCATCGGTCACACCTTTGCCACGGAACAACTGTGGTGGTTTGGGAAACATCGTGGTCGCATAATCCATGGGTGGCTGCCCCGGAAGTCCGTGACACAAGGCGCAGTGCTGCTTGTATACGGTTGCACCGGCAAGAAAATTCGGTTCGTCCGCGGGCACCGAAGATGGTGCAATGTGTTGCTTCTCGATGTGCGCCTCCATTGCCATATTTGCCAGCTTCTTCTCAAAGGGCATCGGCGGATCAGCCGTTGCTACCGGGGCCAGTCCTGCCGAAAAGTAAAAGAAAACACAACTCACAGAAATCGCAATGGCCAGAATCAAACCGATTACGATACCCTTGATCACAGGTGCTCTCCTGTCGTTTCATTGATCAGAAATTAAAGCGATAACCCAGAATCATCTTCGCAATCAGGTGGTCGGTCGAACCCGTCAGGCCCACCCCAAGTCCGAAATTTATTTCCCATTGCGGAGCGATATTCAAATCAATTGCGGGGAGAATCTGATGTTGCTGTTGTGAGACGGCATCGAACCCTGTCACTGGACCGACCGATCCGTAGTATTCAAGACCTCCCGCAACTTTCGGTGTGAAATCGTAACTGAATTTGAAGTTCGGCGAGAATACCACGCCCTGGTTTACGCTCTCGCCGTGGAAAGACCGGTCAAGAGTGGGGTTCACCGACCAATACCAGCGTCCGACCTTTTGATCCACGATGGGACGAATTTCCCACGTCCACGTGTCCACAGAATATTTCCGCCTCTGGTAGCCGATTTCATTCGAGAGGCTCACGCCCACGGGCCAGTGCCATTTCTTCGGAACGGCAACTCGCGGCCTGATGTGATCTCCCACCCATTGCCAGCTCTGTCCCTCAGTTATTGAAGTGAAGATATAAAAGCCACACTCAAACCAGTCACTGAAGCCGTGAGTGATCTCCACTGTCTCGTGCTCGGCATGATTGGTGGGATAAACCCCATCCACAATTGTCTTCGAGCCGTCGATCGTGAAATTGCTGTGGAGTTCAACCATGGTGTGGCCAGGATCGACCAGATCAGATCCGTACACCTGAATTTCGTAATTGTCTTGAGCATGGGCGAGAGTTGCAGCCAGGCTCAAGGTGACGAGTAGGAAAGTGATCGCGAGATGTCGGCAAGTCATCGTTCGATCAGAGTCACAACGTCCCATGAGGAAGATTATCAGCTAGATGATGAATTCGACGTGGCGAACAGATGACAAGTTGTTCATATTGGCCTGTCAGACGGGTCAATATGCATCAACCATAGTATGCGGGGGTTGTGGGCGTGTTCATTCGTTCCAATGGTTTGCCGCGTACTGATCTCTGCTAATTTCATGCTCGCAGGGGCCGTAGCTGTTGGTCAAGAAACGTCAACGGTGCCGGATGCACCAAGCTCAACTCCGGCGCAATCCAAGGCTTCAGACCGCATACAGCACGACGAGCAGCACGAACCGAGCAAGAATCACATTTTGTGGATCATTCCAAACTATCGTTCGGATGAAAACCCAGAAGAGATCAAAGCTTTGACGCCTGCCGAAAAGATGAAAGTCTCGTTGGACGACTCTTTCGATCCCTCGGCATTTTTGGTAGCTGGCATTTTTGCCGGGATATCGATGGCGGAACGTCAGTACACACCTTTCGGCACTGGAGCGCAAGGTTTTGGCAAATACTACGGAGGAGCATTCGCCGATCAGGCAATTGGCAACATTATGACGGAGGGCCTATTTCCCATTGCTCTCCACCAGGACCCCCGTTATTTCGTGAAAGGCACGGGCGGTTTCTGGAAGCGGACCGGTTATGCCATTAGCCGCGAATTTATCACTCGGGGCGATGACGGCGGCAATCACTTCAACACATCAGAACTGGCTGGAAACGCTGTAGCGGCAGGAATTTCCAATTTCTACTACCCGGCCTCGGATCGATCATTTTCGAATACCGCAGACAAGTGGGGACAACAAATCGCCCTGGATACGTTCTTCAACGTTGCCAAAGAATTTTGGCCGGACGTACGCAAAAAGTTGTTGAAGCATTGAGCGCCTAAGGGAATTGCGTTTAAGAAACAATCAGCAGATCGGCATCGCTCGTGACGACTCCGTGCGGTGAATCTTAAAAAGATTCAGGTAAGGAACAGTCATGAGAATTCTGCTTTACAACCCCGACAATGGCGTGACTCGCAATTTCATGCCGCACCTTTGGATGTTCTTGCTCAAAGCTCTGACTCCTCCTGGCCATGAAGTCTTGCTGATTGATGGCAATGCCCAGCCCATGGACGAGGGCCAAATCGCGCGATACGTCTGCGAACAAAAGATCGGACTGGTGGGCATCGGGGCCATGACCCGAATGATCGCGAAAGCTTATCGCATCGCCGATGCGATTCGTGCCACTGGTGTTCCGGTCGTGATGGGTGGTCCTCACGTCACCGAACTGGCCGACGAGGCTCTCGGTCGCGACGGAGGCCCACGCCATGCCGATGCCGTCGCCCTTGGAGAGGCCGACGAAACCTGGCCGCAAATTGTGAACGATGCTTTCGAGGGCCACCTCAAGGAGATCTATGCCCCGACGGACGCCACCGGCAAAGAGCGCAAGCCTTCGCTGAAGCAATATCCCGTGATTCCTTGGGACACTATCGATCTTGATCAGTTCAACCTTGTTCCCAAGTCCGCCGCCGCATTCCTCCGAAAAGTTGGTGAAGGTTGGGGAACCTTTCGCATCGTCCCGGTCGAGTCCGGACGAGGATGCCCCTACGGCTGCGAGTTTTGCACGGTTACCGGATTTTTCGGCGATTCCATTCGTTTTCGCACCAACGAAAGTGTCGTCAACGAACTGCTTCTGTTGAAAGCTCGCGCTCGCAGAGAGAAGGGCCAGATGGCGGTTTTTTTCATTGATGACAATTTTGCTATCAACGTGAAGCGAACCAAATCGCTGCTGCGCGATATTATCGCCGCCAAAGCCCAGGTCCACTGGGTAGCGCAGATCAGCGCCAACTTGTTGCGCGACGAGGAACTCGTTGATCTGATCGCCGCATCCGGCGGTAAGTGGATCTTCATCGGCATGGAATCCATCGACCCAGCCAATCTGAAAGACGTGAACAAGGGATTCAACCAACCCGTCGAGTATGCCGCCGTGCTCGAACGCCTCGCGCGGCGCAACGTGTATGCGATCACATCATTTATCTTCGGTATGGACAACGACACAACCGGAGTAGCCGAGCGCACGCTGACGCAAGTCCGAAGCTGGCCGCCGGGTCTGCCGATTTTTGGCTTGCTAACGCCGTTGCCCGGAACTCCGCTGTACAAGCGTCTGGAACTTTCGGGACGGCTCACACGCCCCAAACACTGGCAGGAGTTCATCCCATTTGCGATGGCTCACACGCCGCTCAAGATAACCATTGAAGAAGCTCATGCTGAAGTGAAATACGGGTGGGAGCAAGCATATGGCCCTGAAGCGCTCGCCCAGGCAGTCGACTCGCTCAGTAAAGGGCCTGTGGGTTATCGCATTAACATCTTCCTCGCACGCTTGTGCTTTCGCGGGATCTATTTCCCAATGATGGGGAAAATGGCATGGCTGAAGGTGGTCTTCCAAAACCGTGGAACGATATTCAAATTGGCAAGAGAAGCGCTCTTCGGGCGAGGGCGAACAATGAACCCGAACGCGCACGATGCTTATGAATCAGTCCCCACTCCGGATGTTCCCCGCGAAGTGAACGCTTAGTCTGCACTGGGCGAATACTTCTCGCCCTGGTGCTATTTGAAATGTAGGAACGCCGCCCGCGAGTTGCCGCTAATGAATTCTCGACAATGATAGTAACTGCGGTTCCGCAGCTTGGAGAACACTCGCGGGCAGCGATAAAGTTACGACGGCGCCTCCGCCCGGACGTTCTGAGACTCGAGTGCCACCGCCATGTGCTTGGGCAACTGCATCCACAAACGCAAGTCCGAGACCATGACCTGGAGAATGTTTTCCTTTTACAAATCGTTTGAAAACCCGGCCGTCGATATCGGCAGGGAAACCCGGACCGTTGTCTTCAACCACCAGCAGTGCTGACCCCTGATGCGAATAGAGCCGGATATTCACCCGGCATCCCGCCGGCAAATGCGTTAATTCATTTTCAAGCAAATTGCTTACGACGCGATTCAGCAGGGTTACGTCTGCGTCCACAACCACGTTCTCTTCCAAATCAGTCGTTACCTCGTGGTGGTGTTCGGCCATTGCCGGCTGGTAAATATCAACGAGTTGTCTCACGACATCCGAGAAGTCGACGGGACCGCGATCGATGTGAAGAGCACCCGCCTCTGCCTCTGCCAGGTCCAGCGTTGTGTTCAACAACTGCAAGAGCCGATCCAGTTCTTCGATCGCCTCCCCCACCGAGTCGCGCCACTTGTCATTCCCTTCATTACATAATGCGGATTCCAGTGTTCCGCGAATCAGGGTCACTGGACTCTTGAGGTCATGCGCGATCCCGCCAGTAACCGTTCGGAGCTGATTCACCGAAGATTGCAGGCGATCCAGCATATGATTGAAAGTCTTCGCCAATCGCGAAATTTCATCTGAGTTCACAGGTTCAGGCAAACGTTCCTCTAATCCCTCGGTGCCAATTCGCGCCACGGTTTCCGTGATTCTTTCAACCCGATGCAGCGTTCGACGCGCGCTCCAGTAGGAGATGACAAAACCGAGAAGGAACATGCCGCCCCAGACCATCAGAAGTCGGCGACCTAATGTGTGCAGCACATGCCTGGCGCCATGATCCGATAATCCGAGATAAACCGTTCTTCCGTTTTGTGCCTTTTCAACCACTCGAAACGTCTGCCGATATCCTTCGACTGTTATGGATTTCGGAGGCCCCAGAGCGAGGCTGGTCTGTTGAATCGCCTTAACGAAAGCATCTTTCGGGCCCGGGCCGACCCACAACGGACCCTCACTGCTGTTGGGATTTGTTGCCAGGAAGAAAACGGAATTCAGTCTCTCGCCGCGAGCATCGCGCTCATCCGGAACTTCCTGAGTTGCAAGTTCAGCCACCTCTCTCACGATCCTGTTGTAGAGGTGATCGCTCGGTGTGTCCGCGGAGACTTGAGCCAGAACTTCAGCTTCGCCGCTAAGCCAGGTGTCGCTGCGCTCCCTGAGACCCTGAGCGACAAGCAAATACACTATGGAAAACGCCCCCGCGGTTCCGAGCGCAAACGCCAGTGTAGTCCAAATCGAAATCCGCCAGGCAGCGGTTGTGCGTAGATTCCTAGGCATGTTTGAGAACGTAGCCAACGCCGCGAATCGTATGAATCAGCGGTCGCGGCGTGTCGTGATCTACTTTGCTGCGCAGCCGATAAATGTGCACATCAACTACATTGGTTGCGGGGTCAATCCTCATCTTCCAGACATGGTCCAGAATCATGGTCCGCGTCACCACGCGACCTTCGTTGCGGCAAAGATATTCCAGCAAGGAAAACTCCTGCGGGGTCAATTGCAGCAAGTGATCGCCCCGCCGCGCCTCACGGCGTACCAAGTCAAGCTGCAAATCGGCCGACTGCAGACGCACGGATTCAGTTTGCGGAACGGCAGACCTGCGTAGGAGATTTCTCAATCTTGCGAGCAGTTCGGGGAGCGCAAATGGCTTCGTGAGGTAGTCGTCTCCGCCCTGCTCCAGTCCGCGAACACGTTCGTCTACGGAGCGCCGGGCGGACAAGATCAGAACCGGCGCCGCATTCCCTTGCGCGCGACAACGGGCAATCAAGTCCAATCCATCCAGATCGGGAAGCCCAAGATCGATGATGAAGGCATCGTGGATACCCTCCAACGCCATCGTCTCCGCAACCTTCGCTGTACCGGCCGCATCCACTTGATATCCGGCCTCCGTCAGCGCCCGCTTGAGGAATAGCTGGATAGAAATATCGTCTTCTACGACCAACAGCCGCATGCTAGATTCCTGCCTGTCCAAAACTTTACACCTCCTAATGGGATGCAGGAAACTGCCCCTGCGTTTGAGGACCCTTAACGAAAGGCTCCTGCTTGCTTCCCTGCCGGGAAGAGCAAATGGAACCATACATACAGACGTTGCGAGGCGCGATTGTTTTAGCGCGCAAGATCAAAAGAGTCTCCGAGCCCTCCGCCTCCTCGCCGGTAGGCCTTCTGCCAATGACGGTCCGCTCGCACCGATCGATTCGCTAAAGATATCCTTCGCAAGGCCGATCTGAGTCATATGGTCAACCCAATTAGCAGTGCCAATGCCAACTCTACCAATCAAGTAGCGCAACAGGCTGCTCGCCAGCCTCAATCTGCAGCACAAGCTCAGACAAGCAGCGCGGTACCACAAGACAAAGTTACGCTGAAAAGCACCGGCGACTTGGCTGCTGGAGATCCTGATCACGACGGCAAATAAATCTCATTCTTGTACTGGAAATACCCTCCATGGAGGAACGGCTGGTTTGCCGATCCTCCATTTATTCTTCCCGCACTCTGCGAGTTCGGTCCGCGTCCCGTATCTATTGCGGTCGCCAGCTCATGTCTACGCGTATTGGAATGTCGTTCTTGACTGGCATGGTCAACAGAGATGGCGGATCGATCTTAAAATCGGTCAGCGTGGCGGGAATTGCTCCCGTGATATGGGTCTCGCCGCCTTTTGTCTCTAGCTTGAAAGGAACCTGCTTGTACTGGGCTGTCTGGCCCGCGAATTGAATCTCAAGATCAGCATTGATGGTCGACGCCGTGGCATCCGATTCAGGCAAGCGAGTACGCACGGTGACCAGCGGAAACTCCGCACCGCGCGTGACCTGAATCATATGGAGGTCGCGGTTGCTGTCTCCGGAATCAAAAGACTTGACGGGTACAGCAATCAGGAATTCACACTGGCCCGCGTGGCAAACACCCTTGCCCTTTGCCCCATGGCTCACACCCTCAGACTGATGCAGCGGGTGCGACACATGGTAAGTGAGAGTGCTTTGTTGAAGGACCCATTCGCTGTCGGCTCCAAACGCTGGGAGGCTTACAAGCAGAAACACAATCAGTATTCTCTTATTCATAAATTCCTGCTTAGAACTTCACCGAAACCGACAGAAGAGCAGCGCCAAATGCCCCGGCCGTAACGATGGCCACCGGGCCATGCGCTTGCGCGATTCCGTGAACTTTCTCTCCGTTGTTCTTCTGACTGAAGGCCATTGCCCCAAGAATGGGAGTGAGGATCATGCCAGGTCCGTGAATCCAAGCCATCGCCTCGTGAAATTTTATTGGACCGCGCTTTTTGGTTCCTGGAATTCTGGGGGCTCGAATTGCGTAGTAAGCGGTGATGCCATACAGATCTCCCGTCAGGCTGCCTAGCGCCACATGCAAATCGCGAGTAGCCGTACCTTCACTTTTGCCGCCAGCGCCAGGACCGAGGATCACCGTCGCAATAAGCGGTATCGTCGTGATCAAACCCATCCGCTGGTGGATCTTTAGCATGTGTGTTCGTTTATCCAGCAGTGCTTGCTCACGGGCGTTTCCCTGAGTCTGTTCCGGAGAAAGACCTAGATCTGAAAGCGAGGGTGCGGTCGTGCTGCTCGACGGCGCATTCGGTAAGTTCTCCTGTTGTGCTGGCGCTGGATTGCCATTAACTGGTTCGCCTCGCTCCAGTTTTCCATCGACAACTTCTGGCACGGTGCCGCCGACCATTGCTGAAGAAATCTCCAACGTCTTGAATCCTGCGGCTTCAAACTTGAGTCGGTAGTTGCCTGCAGGCAAGTCCAGCTGATATGTACCCTCAGGCCCTGTATTCGCCGTTTGTTTCTGCCCAGTATCTGTGCTCGTCGCGGTAACAGCCGCATTCGCAACCGCTTTACCGGATTCGTCGCTCACCGTACCTCTAACTACTCCTGACGATGTTTGAGCGAGCAGAGACGGAGTGACTTGAAGAAGCAGACAAATAACAAGGAACCGAAGGTAAGCAGCAAGTGGATTGCACGACCAATTCCTCAGCATCATTCACCTCGCTCTTTTTGGGGCAACATTTGTTCCTTATTGCTTCTCGCATATCGGGCTGAGGTCAGCCTTACGATGCTCGTGGAAAATATGCCGTCCGATCAAATAGCCGATGGTGCTTCCCGCTACAACATCAGAAGGGAAAATGTTGCCGGCTGGTGAATCGTGCAACGGAAACAGCGGTATGGGCATGTTCAGAATTCCACGTGCCTGGCGAGACACGAAGACCAGCAATCACGATACGACCTAATCATTACCGGAGCCTTTCCGGAAGATGACAATTTGTTCATCCAGCAGATATTTCCGGCATTCCGTCCCCTTTTGGGGTTAGGCTTTCTTCAACGAACTCGCGCAGTTGCAACCATTCTCGTGTTGGGCGCTTCATAGAAGACACGGCTTTCTTCGTTTCTCTGGGGCATCTGGCATTCGCAACGTTGGCCCTGCGGCTCACGCAACCTCAATGACGACACTTGTTACGCGAAGATCAATTCTTACGCGAAGGTCAATCTGGAGTTTCTTGCAATGCGACGAAGCGTATTCGCACTGACAGTGTTGATGGCTGGGTTGTGCGGGGTGAGTGTCGCGCAGGTCCTGAAGCCTCGGCCTCCGGCGGGGACACAGCAGATCGAAGATAAGACTGCCACGCAGAAGAACTCTGAAAGCGTCGACGGCTCTCCGATAATGATGCCAATGAGTGTTGAGATGGGCACTCCGATCAAGGTGGCGCTCGATTCGGAGGTACGAATTCGTTCGGTGGGTCAGGCCATTCATGGTAAGACGACGGAGCCGGTGTATGCCTTCGACAAGCTGCTGATTCCGGTTGGGACGGGGGTGAACGGGAAAGTAGCAGCGATTGATCCCGTCCCGAAGATGACCCGAACAATGCAGGCGGCGAATGGAAATTTTTCACCTGCGCGTAAGGTGCATGTGCAGTTTGACGAATTGGTGATGGCTGATGGGCGAACAGTGGCTCTGCATACGGTTGTGTCTCCTGCTCCGGATGGAGTGCTGCAGTTCGTCTCTGCGAACGAGGCGGAGAAGAAAAAGAACAAAGTGCAGGAGACCGCCTCGAACAAAGTGAGCGCTACGCGGCAAGCCATACATCAGCAATGGAGCGACTTGCAGAAGAATATCCATGAACCGGGAAAGATGCACAAGGTAAAGAGGATCGTCTTGGCGCAGTTGCCGGTGCATCCGCAATACCTTGACGCAGGAACAAGTTTTAATGCGAACTTGTTGCAGCCGTTGAATTTTGGGACTGAGGCGGTGAAGCCGGGAGCGTTGAGCGACATCGGAGCGCCGCCACCGACGGGCAGCGTGGTACATGCGCGGTTGGCGACAGGACTGACCTCTGCGACGGCGAAAGTGGGAGACCCAGTGGAAGCGGTGATTACCGAGCCGCTCGTCGTGTCAAATCATCTTATTCTGCCGGAAGGCAGCGTGATCAAAGGCTCCGTAATGCAAGTTGCTCCAGCACGTCGATTGGGTCGCAATGGGCAGTTGCGCATTTCGTTTCGAGAGGTTGCGCCCCCGAATGGAATCGAGCAAAAGGTTGAGACGAACCTCGAAGGCGTGGCGGTGGCCAAGGGCGAACACCTCAAGCTTGACAATGAAGGGGGAGCGGAGGTTACAACTCCGCGCACACGATATCTGATAACGGGAATTCAAGTTATGCTGGCGGCGTCGCAAGCGTCTCCCGATCGCGATGCGGGGCAGGGCGGGCAAAGCGCGGGCGAAGTGGGAGGCGGAGCGGCGAGCGGCGCATCGGGATTTAAGTTGGTGGGAATGGTTGTGGGAATCGCTGCCCATTCCCGTGTGGTTTCGGCCGGCTTCGGATCGTATGGAGCGGCGATGTCGATCTACTATCACTTTCTCGCCCGCGGACGCGATGTGGTCTATCCCAAAGATATGGCCATGGTGATTGGCCTAGGGACTCGCGAGAACAAATCAGCAAATGCCGCAGAACCTTCAGCGAAATTAGCACAATGATTTAGCCGGTCGTTATTCCCCTATGCTTTTTCGGCAACGAAGGATAGCGCACTCAACATCCCGTATATTCATCGGGATGGATCGAGAAAATAAAGTCACAGGTTTCTAGCCCACAGTTTCGGTTTTTATTCCGCCCGGTCGTAATTCAGATTTTGTCCGAGCCATCGCTCGACCTCTGGAACGCTGATCCCCTTGCGTTCGCTATAGTCGGCCACCTGGTCGCGGTCGATCTTCCCGAGGCTGAAATAGCGCGATTCCGGATGGGCGAAGTAAAGGCCACTCACGCTCGATCCGGGCCACATCGCAAACGACTCCGTGATCAGCATCCCTGTATTCGCCTGCACATTGAGCAAACGCCAGAGCGGGCCCTTCTCCGTGTGATCCGGGCACGCCGGGTAGCCTGCGGCTGGCCTGATGCCGCGATACTTCTCTTGAATAAGGTCCGCGTTGCTCAGGCCCTCCGCACAACCATAACCCCATTCTTCACGCACGCGCTTGTGCAGGCATTCGGCGAAAGCCTCAGCCAGACGGTCAGCGATGGCCTCCGCCATGATCGCGTTGTAGTCGTCGTGCTTGGCTCTGTACGAGTCGCACAGTTCCTTCAATCCGATCCCGCTTGTTACCGCGAACGCACCGATATGATCGGGCAACCCCGTCTCCTTGGGCGCGATGAAGTCGGCGAGCGACCGGCAAGGCTCGCTGCCCTCCTTATTTGATTGTTGTCGAAGGAAGTGGAATCGTTCGAGCACCATCCCGCGTGTGTTGTCCGTGTACAGTTCGACATCGTCGCCCACGGCGCTGGCAGGAAACAAGCCATATACGCCGCGTGCTGTGATCAGTTTCTTCTCTATGATGACATCCAGAAGAGCGTTGCCTTCGCTGAAGACTTGGCGTGCCTGTGCACCATGCTCTGCGTGTTCAAGAATTCGAGGATAAATTCCCTTCAATCCCCAGGTATGGAAGAACGGGCTCCAGTCGATGAATTCGCGCAGCGTCGCCAGCGGAAAGTTGTCAAGCACCCGCACACCGGTGAATGAAGGGGTGGGCAGGTCTTCCGCACGCCATTCGATCGGAGTCCGCCTTTTCCGGGCATCTTCAAGCGAGACGACGCTAAGCCTCGGCGCGGAGTGGGCTTTGCGCAACGCCTCGTAATCGGCGCGATGCCGCTCCACGAACGCAGATTTACCTACGTCGCTCAGCAGGCTGGTAGTGACGGGCACTGCTCGGCTGGCGTCGAGGATGTGGACTACCGGCTCACTATAATGCGGCGCGATTTTGACGGCCGTGTGTGCCCGGCTGGTGGTTGCGCCGCCAATGAGCAATGGCAATTTGAAGCCCTGACGCTCCATCTCTCGGGCCACATGGACCATCTCGTCGAGCGACGGAGTGATCAGCCCACTGAGTCCGATCATGTCCGCCTTTTCCGACTTGGCGCGTTCGAGGATCTTTTCGCAGGGGACCATCACACCCATGTCGATGACCTCGTAGTTGTTGCAGGCGAGGACGACCCCAACGATGTTTTTGCCAATATCGTGAACGTCGCCTTTGACCGTCGCCAGTACGATTTTTCCCTGCGCCTTGACCATTTCGCCAGCCGCAGCCCTGGCTTCCTTTTCGGCTTCCATGAATGGCGTCAGGTGCGCCACGGCCTTCTTCATCACGCGCGCAGACTTGACGACCTGGGGCAAAAACATCTTGCCCGCTCCGAAAAGATCGCCCACCACGCTCATGCCTGCCATCAGCGGACCTTCGATAACCAATAGAGGGCGGCCGAGCCTTACGCGAGCTTCCTCGGCGTCAGCTTCAATGTAGGTGTCGATGCCTTTGACCAGCGCGTGAGAAAGCCGCTCCTCGACCGTGCCGTTGCGCCATTCTTCAGCCTTCTTTTCATTTACTGCCTTGCCGACGCCTTTCAGCTTTTCGCCGTAATCTACCAGCCGCTCGGTCGCGTCAGAACCGCGGTTCAGCAACACATCCTCGACCAACTCCTTCAGCTCCGGCTCAATCTCTTCGTAGACCTCGAGCATTCCGGCGTTCACGATGCCCATGTCCATGCCCGCCGCGATGGCGTGATAAAGAAACGCAGAGTGAATCGCTTCGCGGACCTTGTTATTGCCGCGAAAACTGAATGAGATGTTTGAAACGCCGCCACTCACCTTCGCGTGCGGCAGGTTGGCCTTGATCCAACGCGTGGCCTTGATGTAGTCGACCGCGTAGTTGTTGTGCTCCTCCATGCCCGTGGCAACGGTGAGGATATTGGGATCGAAGATGATGTCTTCGGGTGGAAACCCGACTTCATCAACGAGTATGCGGTAGGCCCGCTTGCATACGCGGATCTTGTCCTCATACGTCGCGGCCTGGCCCTGCTCGTCGAAAGCCATCACGACCACCGCCGCGCCATATTTCAGAACTTTCGCAGCGTTCTGACGAAACTTTTCTTCGCCTTCTTTCAACGAGATCGAATTGACGATGCCCTTGCCCTGCATGCACTTCAGGCCTGCCTCGATGACCTCCCATTTCGAGGAGTCCACCATGAAGGGCACCTTGGCGACTTCCGGCTCACTCCCGAGCAATTGCAGGAAGCGGGTCATTGCCGTGACGCCATCGATCATGCCCTCATCCATGCAGATATCGAGGACATTCGCTCCGTTCTCGACCTGCTGGCGGGCGACGCTTACAGCGTCTTCATATTTACCGTCTTTGATGAGCTTTGCGAATTTTGGCGAACCGGCCACATTGGTCCGCTCACCGATCATGATGTAGACACCTGGCTGTTGAGTGAACGGTTGCGATCCCGAGAGACGGAGTGGCTTCGTCTTCGCGGGTTCCGCCGCGCTCGCGCTGTCTGACTCGCTCACGCTCGACTCTCAGTCTGGGAGACGAGAGATTCCTGCGCGGGCTCGATCCCCCACTTTCGCGGAGGCTGGTCTTCGAGCGCTTTGGCGATAGCCGCGATGTGCTCCGGCGTATTTCCGCAGCAGCCGCCGGCAATGTTGATCAACCCTCCCCGTGCAAAGTCGCCCAGATAACGGGCCATGTCTTGCGGCCCAAGATCGAAGCCTGTTTCCGACAGCGGATTTGGCAAACCGGCATTCGGATAGCACGAGATCGCAACGTCCGCCTTTTCCGAGAGATCCTCCAGGAACGGATACATTAGATCGGGACCGAGAGAGCAGTTCAGGCCCACGGACAACGGTTTCACGTGCCGCACGGCGTTCCAGAATGCCTCAGTCGTCTGCGCCGAGATCATGGTCTCGCCGCCACGTCCTACCGCCGCCGAAATCATCACTGGCAGTTGTTTGCCGTCCTGATCGAACACTTCGCGGATTGCGACGAGTGCGGCCTTGGCGTTCAGCGAGTCGAATATCGTCTCGACCAGCAGCAAATCTGCCCCACCGGCGATAAGAGCGCGCACCTGCTGCGCGTAGGCGGTTTTGACCTGATCGAAGGTGACCACCCGAAAGCCCGGATCGTCGGCATCGGGAGAGTTCGAAAGAGACACGGTCAGCGGCCCAATTGCTCCCGCTACGAATCGCTGACGCGAGGTCGCGGTTCCAACACGATCGGCCCATTCGCGGCACTGCCGCGCCGATTGCTCATTGATGTCCCACGCCAGGCTGCCGAGAAACGAATCGTCGACGATCTTTTGGTAGAACACCGGATCCTTGCGGCCGCCCCGCTCCCGCGGATCGTCAACAAAGAACTCGCTCTGAGTGATACTGGTGGCCCCGAAGGTATTCGTCTCAATGATGTCCGCCCCAGCTTCCAGAAACCGGCGATGGATGTCGCCAATCATTTCTGGCTTGGTCAGCGAGAAGAGGTCACCGTTGTTCAGCAGGCTCTTCTTCGCGTCCTTGAATCGCTCTCCTCGGATATCCGCTTCCGTCATGCCATAGGTGCGGATCGTCGTGCCCATCGCTCCGTCGATGATAGCGATTCGATTCTCCAGGATCTTTTCCAGAGGATGCTGGTGGACTTTCTTCATGTCTTTTTGATGACCTTAAGCGGCCTTCGATTCGGCCTTAACTTGGCGACATTTCCCCGAAGCAAGCCTCGTTTATTATAGCGAGTGGCAGGATATCCAGGCTCTGAGGCGTGTAATCACTGAAGTAATCGTAATAGCGTTAAAGCTGTTCTCGGACCCGAAAGGGCTGACGGAGAAGACCTTCATCCTCAGACCTTGAGGACAATGCTTTCCACGGAGAACTGAAAAAAGTGCACACTACAGCCATCAAGTCTCAAACCGGCCGAGTGCCATTTGTCGCGGCTGGCGCGGTCACGGGCATTGGCAGCCTGCCTCTCACGTCGATTACGTCGGCAGTTCAGTCAGTTGCCGAATTCTCGCCGGAAGTTCCTTTTTGGCCTCAGTTGCCCCAACGCTCAGAACGAGAGAGTATCGTCGGCCAGGGCCTCGGTATTGTCGAAAACCTGATTGAACCTCGTGATGAAGGCTACGGTTATCAGGTGAAAGAAGGCCAGATCGATTCGGTTCTCGAAATTCTTCACCGGAGTACAGGGGAGTTGACACCGGCAAACGCGGCAGGCTTCGGCGCGTTCGAAGAAGCGTTGTCGTCGGGTCTTTTTAGATCTGCGGTTGCCGTCAAAGGTCAGATCGAAGGTCCAATCACGTTGTCGGCGTATCTGTTCCACAAAGGCCGGCCCTTCCTGGCCGATCCAGCACTTTTCGCAGCCATCGCTTTTCATGTCTCGCAGATCATCGGCTGGCAGATTGATCGCCTGAAATCCGCCGGCCTGCCTGTCTTGCTATTTGTCGACGAGCCAGCCTTGTGCCTGGACGCACCAGCGACGAACGCCGTCCCAGAGGAGCAGAGGCTCAACGCATTATCGGCCACACTGCAGGATGCTCGCATTCGCGGAGCCTATGCCGGGTTGCATTGTTGCGCCGCCCGTCCCTTTGAGCGCATGTGCCGCGTGCAGCCCGACATAATCTCGTTCGATGCACATGAAGGACTCGACTTGTTCTTCGCAGATTGGCATGCGCTGGACTTCGTCCAACAGGGCGGAACGGTTGCCTATGGAATCGTGCCCACCCGGCCGGGGGTGAACGCGGTCGATTCGGCCAGCATCTTCGTTCGCTGGCTGAAAGCCGCGTCCCTGGCTGGTGATCCCCAGAAATTCGCCCAACGGTCCATGATCACAGCGACCTGCGGACTCGGACTGCTCGACACATCCGCGGTTGCGGAGTCATTCGGCGTTGCCCACAGCGTGAGCAAACTGATCCGGTCCCTCGCGGGTTCGCCAGAATTGGACGAAGAAGTCGCATTCGGAAGCTAGTCCCGATTTCCACAACAACTCCGGCAAACGTACCTTCGCAACTTCGATCCCCGCGTCAGCATTGCGTTTCGTCCATTCAAGGACAATAAGACAGCTCTGCGCGCTGGCTTCGGCATCTTCACCGTGATTAATCTGGGGCAACTGCAGAACAACAACGAGAGTAATCCTCAATCCTCAGTCCACACATACCAGAACTCCATTGGTCCCAACGGTGCGCCCCTTTTCCAATGGCCCAACACCATTGCAGCCAGCCAACTTGTGGCTTGTCGAAGATCATGGCAATCCGCGAGTCGATGCACTTGCGCTTCGAAGCGACATTTACCAACGTCCTCAACCATACGAACTATGCGCCTCCGGCGACGAATGTCAGCAATCCCGGTACATTCGGAATCCTCCAATCCCAGCAAACTGCGGAAAACGCGTCTCAGGCGGTCTTCGCGGGTCTATTCAAACTGATTAACTGATCACGAGTCTGTTGAAGAATCTCTCGCGAAAGCTTTGGGTCCGACACGGCACGAGAGAGGTTAATCGCTCCTAGCATTGCACTGATCATCAGAATGGCACGGGCGCGCCGATCAGAGGTTCCGTTCGGCGGAACATGGCCCGTCGAGTATGCCAGGGTGCGCTTGAGTCGCGCGGTATACACGGTTTTCGCGGATCGACTTGCCCGAGACATGTCACCGAGCAAAGCGCCCAAAGCACAGCCTGTTCCCGGAGCATCCCGGTGTTCTTCGGACAGATAGGTCTCCAGAAGTTTCGTTAGCGTGTTAGTGTGTTCCTCCCAGCGATCGAGGTCCTGAAATGCGGTTGCCAGTGCCTCAACGACTAGTTCATCGCGCGAATCGAAATGTTTGTAAAAACCACCGACCGTAACGCCGGCCTCCTTCATCACATCGGCAACGCCGATGCCTTCGAGACCGAGTTCCCGAAACCTCTTGGCCGCAACGCCTACGATCCGAGTGTGCGTCTCTGCCTTTTCTCTTTTCGAATAACCCATCTGCCATCACCATCTCTTTCCGAGTCCGCATGGATCGCTCCAGGCACGAAGATTCGCTAGAGTATCAGTATGCTCTTCATTAATTAGATGCAAATCGTCCTCATCCTTGGTGCAAGAAGCTCTTATTGCGTAAACAATAGATTTACCAATGCGAGTTGAAACAAGTGAAGCACGACCAAATGTCCGAAAAGCTTTTCCATAAAAATACTTTGCAACCTATGGATTATGATCATACTCTACTGTAGTGAACGCACAGATCGACTCGTCACAAGCACAAGGAGAACCAATGAGCAACTCATCCCCAGAGCGGAATAAGGCAATCGTGCTCGAAGCATTCGAGACACTGTTCAACAAGCGTGACTATGCGGCGGCGGAACGCTTCTGGTCACCGAACTACATCCAGCACAGCGCACACATAGCACCAGGCCGCAAAGGTCTATTCGATCTCGTCCGCTCAGTGCCGGAGGCGTTGCACTATGAGAACCAGCTCATCATCGCAGAGGGCGATTACGTCATAGCGCATGGCCGCTTCACTGGGATGGGAAGGCCCGCCGCCTGGATCGCCGCCGACGTTATCCGGTTCGAAGACGGTCTTCTTAAAGAGCATTGGGACGTTTTGCAGGACGAGGCGACCAAGGCCGAATCTGTGAGCGGCCTTCCCATGTTCGGCGACACATTCACCAAGTGACAACCAAGAAAACGCAATCACCCTAAAGGCGTTCGACACCATTTTTACCAGACCTTTTGACCAGACCCAAGGAGGTAGTAACTATGACTTCAGCCGTTGTTTCGAACGCAATGTATGTGATTTTGGGGGCGAGCGGGAACACCGGCTCGATCATCGCCAATTTCCTGCTCTCGAAGGGCAAGGAGGTGCGCGTCGTCGGACGCGACTCCGGGCGACTACAGCGCTTTGAAGAGAAGGGCGCGGAAGCGTTCACGGCTGATATGAGCGATGCGGCTGCGCTCACCAAAGCCTTCAGCGGTGCGCGCGCGGCATACCTGCTGTTGCCACCGGCGAAATCCCGGGAGGACCAGGAGCGAGAGAGCGACGCAATTGCGAAAGCTGTGAAGGAGTCCGGCCTACGCTACGCGGTGTACTTGAGCAGCTACGGCGCACAGGTTCCGGAAGGCACCGGGCCGGTCGCGGGGCTGCATTCTTCGGAGGAAAAACTGAACGCGATCAACGGGTTGAACGTTCTGCACCTGCGTGCCGCGTATTTCATGGAGAACAATCTGGCTGCGATCGGCATGATTCATGGGATGGGATTAGTCGGGAATGCGCTGCTACCTGACGTGAAGCTACCCATGATCGCGACGCGCGACGTTGGCGACTACGCCGCGCAGCGCCTCCTGCACCTGGATTTCTCCGGCAAACAAATCCGCGAGCTGCTTGGCGAACGCGACCTATCGATGACGGAAGCTACCGCGGTGATTGGGCGCGGCATTGGCAAACCGGATCTGCGTTACCAGCAGTTCCCGTATGACCAGGTGGAGCAGGTTTTGACGGAACTGGGTGTTCCGCCGAAGGGAGCTGCCATGTACATCGAGATGTACAAAGCCATCAACGCAGGAGTCCTCGTTCCGTTGGAGCCGCGTTCGCAAGAGAACACTACACCTACTTCGATTGAACAATTTGTGCAGGATGTTTTTGCGGCTGCGTTTCACAGGAAGGCTCCAAGCGTTTAGGCTCAGCCCCCGGGGGAGGCAACGGTTGCGCCTGTTTGCAGGCGAGAGTTCCGGAACTCTATGAGCAATTCGGACTAACTGATGGTCAGAAACAGGAAAATGCCTAGTTCGGACGAGCTTACTCAGAGAGAGAAATCAATGACAACAATAAAGGCGATTCGGCTGGCTTCGCTGGTGACGGCAATCAATGTCCTGGTCGCGAGCGGCTTTTCCATCGCGGCGATCATCCGTCCGCAATACCTGGTCCCTGCCGAATCCGTTCCAACGCAGGCGTCGTTACTATTGGCGATGTACGCGGCGGCGCGCACAATTCCTCTGGCTTTTTTCGCATTGGGGGCGATCTACAAGCAGGCGGCGCCTGCGTTGCTGATCCTGGGTGCGCTCGCCGGCGCCGTGCAATTGCTGGATGCCGGAATCGGTCTGTTTGAGCATGATCTTGGGAAATGCGCTGGGCCGCTCTTTATCGCTGTTCTCCAATTCTTAGTGGTGTATCTGCTTCACAAATCCGTGCGGATCACGCCGCAAACCACGCGGGGATAAACGCAGCATTGTCGTCGATGGGATCGGTGGTGAAGTCTTGAGCGAGGTGCTCGAAGCGCTCGCGTTGGGAGGAAGCCTCACAACGCTGCGGTATTCCGCAAGCCGTAAGACGACCATTGACGTCACAGATGATGTTCTAACTGCCGCAGGTGAATGTCCCTTGTACGTTTATTGTACGAAAATACTCTCGCTCTGAGTCCGGCAACCCCCATGCAGCGCCCACAGTATCCTATAGATTCGCCGGGCTGAATTGAAAAAAAACACTCAGCCCGCAGGCCACCGATAGCTTTCGGGTTGCACAGTCAAGCGTCGTTCAACACCGGCAGTGCGGATGCCGGTCAGTGTCAAAGCAGGCCGCGATGGCCAGTGTAGTTTTGGTCGACGTCCAGACCACGCTCCTTGATAACCTCGGCAGCAGCAGCCAGTGCTGTTGCGATGGCGGGATAGCCAACGTATGGCAGCGCCTGGATGAGAACTTCCTCGATTTCTTTCAATGTGAGGCCGTTATTGAGCCCGGCCCCCATGTGGATGGCGAATTCATGGGGCTGACGCATGGCAATCATGACGGACATCGCAACTAGGCTGCGGGAGCGCCTGTCCAGACCGGGACGAGTCCAGATATCCGCAAAGACCTGGTCGACCGCATAGGCAGCGATCGACGCACCGAAGGTGTTTGAGTCAGCGGAAGCGCTGAGTTTTGCGGCCGCCTGGTCGCCCATCATTTCGCGGACTATATCGATTCCGGCTTCTCTATTCGTCATGATTGAGTCCCCTTGTTCGAATAATCGCTTCACCTCCCGAGTGGTCGACGAACAGGAAGTTATGTGGATCACTAAATTGCGTGGCTAGTATAAATCGTTATGCCGTTCCCATCGGGGTCCTTTATGCCAAAAAGATGATGTTCAAAAAACGTTTCATCAGGGATCTCTCCTGCTGCGATTCCCCGACTGATTAGCTCCGACCGGTATTTTTTCAATTCATTCAGGCCTTTACCTCTGATCATGAGGTCAAATCGCTCAGAAAATCTTTTATGGAATTGTCCTGTCAAACTTTCCGCTACGTCTTTTCCACCTAGCTGATCAACTTCTAACAATAGAAGATGAGTGCCTCCACGTAGTTCAATAATTGCGACCTTTTCGTCAATGGCAAATGGAGGAATGCCGAGATTCGAGTAGAATTAGCAACTGCTACCAAGGTCAGCCACCTTAAAAACTAAGGTGACCCACTGCTAATTCTGAGTCAACGACAGTCTTCATCTCGCCCAAGCCTAAACCGGTCATGATTCACCTCACAAGTTGTTCTTCAAAATTGCCAGCGTTGCGGTTCGTTTTGAAGAGCGTTCCCGATGGCGGCAGCCGCCAGCCCAACCGAAGTTGTGCCACCGCGGATCAATAGGCGTTCACCTTTTTCGAGGCGCAGCGACTTGAACAGAGAACCCCACGCCGTTTGCAGCATTTCGGGGATGGCTCCGAGCGTTTCCCACGGAAGTTCAGTCTTGATAACTTGCACCTAGCGCGCAGGCACGCAGGTGTATTCGGCGTAGCCGCCGTCAAATTGCCGACCCAGTCCGCCCATCGCCGTCGCGACGATATCGCCCTTGCGAAACTCGCCTCCGGGCGCTGTCTCAACCACACCGACCGCTTCGATGCCTAGAACTTGCGGGAACTTCACGTCGGGAGAATGGCCCTGCCGCGTGAACATCTCGGAGCGGTTGAGCCCGAATGCCCTTACGCGAATCAAAACTTCGCCGCTCTTCGGTGTGGGGATCGGAAGACTCTCAATCTTGAGAACGTCGGGACCACCTGCTTCGCGAATCACAGCAGCTTTCATCGTGGCCATCGTTCGCCCTCTTAGTCCTTATGCGCGCTCCGGGTTGGTTGTGCAAAAGCAATAGCGCGCGATTTTCCAGACTCCCTCGATTTTCTGAAACAGGAAGAGCTCCTGATTCGCCTCCGGACCACCAACGTCCGTCGCAAGCACTTTGACTGTGCCGGCCGAATTTGTCCGCGCGAATACCCAATTCGGGGCCATCTCCACAACTTCGGCTACGTTGAACTTGACGGTTAGCTTGATGGTTCTGAACACCGCGTCATAGGCCCTGCGAACCTCTTCCGCACCGACACTGGAAGGGCTGTTCTGCGGCATGAATACTCCGTCCGCTGCATAGAGTGTCATTACTTCACCGGTATCGGATTGATTCAACGCGTCCTGATACTTGGCAAGTACTGCGGCAACTGCCTTCTCGTTTGCATTCATGCTACCGGTCCTTGGCTTTTGACGGCGTTTTCAAACGCAGTGTAGGCGGACCGCGCCGGCCTGACTAGCGCGTGAACCAGCAAATGTATTTCCCGAATTTGGGATAATCTTTATGGAACCGCGAGTCCGGGAGGTCGTACTATGTTCGGTGAAATCCTTCGGGTTCAGCGTTAAATGACTCTCGGAGGTCTGCCGGAGCGGGAGCCTCGTGATGACGGACCTGAATTCCCTAATGATTTTCGCCAAAGTAGTTGAAGCGAAAAGCTTTTCGGAAGCCGCGCGTCTCTTGAAAATGCCGACCTCAACCGTCAGCCGTCGCGTTGCCGACCTTGAGGACGAACTCGGCGTGCGCTTGCTCGTACGCTCGACGCGCAGCTTGCGGCTGACTGATGTTGGGTCCGAAGTTCTCGAACACGCTCGCCATACCGTCGAACTCAACGAAGCGGTCGACAAAGTCGCTTCAAACCATCTGTCAAACGTCTCAGGCGAACTGCGACTTTCCGCGCCACCCAGCATCTCCGACTCGTTGCTTGCGCCGCTGATCGGCGCATTCCAGGCATCGTATCCGAAGGTCCGGGTACAGGTCTTCATCACGGACCGGATCGTCGATCAAATCGCCGAAGGCGTCGATCTGGCGTTCAAGGTCGGAGAACAACTCAAAGATTCGGCGCTCGTCGCGCGCAGAATCCTCACCTACCGTCATCAACTCGTAGCAAGCCCGAGCTATATGTCAAAGTGCAAGCGGCCTCAAAAGCCTCAAGACTTGCTGGAACATCGGCTACTGGCTTTCTCGTTTTGGACGCCGACAAAGACATGGAGCTTCGTTCATACAAACGGGAGGAAAAAGGAAACGCTGACGTTTCAACCTTTCCTTGCGATGAACGACTATGCTGGCCTCGCGACTGCATTGCTGGCGGGCACCGGCATCGGCGATCTTCCGCCATTGGTGCAGCCTGAGTTGTTGCGCGACGGGCGCCTGGTTGAGGTCATGCCGAGATGGCACTTCACAGTCTTTAATCTCTGGGTGGTCCATGTGGGCAATCGTTACCTCACGCGGCCCGTGCGCGTGTTTAAGGAATTCGCGACCCAAATGGCTCCGACGCTTTTCCCCTCACTTCCGTCCTGAGTGGAATCTCCGGTGCGGCG
>Ga0307478_10000102_pt1 | contig 97855 bp, 121 predicted proteins | sample atmos_gasesECM4C_2_FD_203713 | JGI IMG/M metagenome (GOLD analysis project Ga0307478, IMG submission 203713) | Hardwood forest soil microbial communities from Morgan-Monroe State Forest, Indiana, United States - atmos_gasesECM4C_05 | ecosystem: Environmental > Terrestrial > Soil > Temperate...
CGAACGTCACGATCGTAATCGGCCCGGGAACCGAAGTGATCGCCGGCGAGGGCAAGATTGTCACCGCCGGCGGCATCGACACGCACGTCCATTACATCTGCCCGCAGCAGATCGAAGAAGCTCTCTATTCAGGCCTGACCACGATGATGGGTGGCGGGACGGGACCTGCAGTAGGGACGAATGCAACCACCTGTACTCCAGGTCCGTGGCACATTCGGCGGATGCTCCAGGCCGCCGATGCCTTCCCCATGAATCTCGGCTTCTACGCTAAGGGCAATGCGAGTTCTGCAGCAGGTCTCGTTGAGCAAATCGAGGCCGGCGCATGCGGCTTCAAGCTTCATGAGGATTGGGGCACAACACCCTCTGCCATTGACTGCTGCTTGTCTGTCGCGGATGACATGGATGTTCAGGTTCTTATCCACACAGACACCCTCAACGAAAGCGGTTTCGTCGAAAATACGATCGCCGCATTTAAGGGCAGAACCATTCACACGTTTCACACGGAAGGGGCGGGCGGCGGACACGCCCCGGACATCATTAAAGTCTGCGGCGAACCAAACGTCATTCCATCTTCTACAACTCCAACGCGTCCATACACCGTCAATACGCTTGACGAAGCCCTCGACATGGTGATGGTCACCCATCACCTCGATCCGCGAGTTCCTGAAGATCTCGCATTCGCTGAGAGCCGGATTCGCAAGGAAACCATTGCGGCCGAAGACATTTTGCATGATCTCGGAGCCCTGTCGATCATGTCTTCAGACAGTCAGGCCATGGGCCGTGTGGGAGAGGTGATTATCCGAACCTGGCAGACCGCGGACAAAATGAAGAAACAATTCGGGCGCCTGGGCGAGGAACAGGGTGAGAACGATAACTTCAGAGTTCGACGATATGTATCGAAATACACGATCAATCCAGCAATAGCTCAAGGTATTTCTACATATGTCGGTTCGATCGAAATTGGAAAGCTTGCCGACATTTGCATCTGGGACCCAGCCTTTTTCGGAGTGAAACCCGACATGGTGCTAAAGAGCGGCACGATCGCGGCCGCGATCATGGGGGACCCTAACGCCTCCATCCCTTCACCGCAACCTGAATATTACCGGCCTATGTTCGGCGCGTTCGGTGGCTCTTTGACGGAGAGCTCTGTGACATTTGTCAGCCAGGCACTACTCAACAAAGCGGAGGCGCTTGGCCTTGCAAAGAAACTCCTTCCTGTCTCCAACACGCGCAAGATCGGCAAGCGTTCAATGATTTTGAATAATGCCACGCCTCGCATGGAAGTAAACCCCGAAACCTACGAAGTGCGGGCCGATGGCCGGCTTCTCACCTGCGAACCTGCCAAAGTACTGGCCCTGACTCAACGCTACTTCATGTACTGAGTATGACTATGACTACGCATAACGCTTCCATTCACGGTGATCCCGTTCATCGCGCTTCGATTCATCAACCCGCCGGGCATTGGCCAGCGGAAAACGCAGCAGGGTCGCTCACTCTCGAGTTTGACGCGCGCCATCGACGCCGCATTCGCCTGACGGGGGATCAAGGCGAAGATATCCTGCTCGACCTTCCCCAAGCGGTTGCCATGGCTGATGGAGATGGCCTGCAACTTGAAGATGGCAGGTGGCTCAAGGTTCAGGCAGCGGCCGAGCTTATTGTCGAAGTCAGACACAAAGATCCCAATCAGCTGGCCCGCCTTGCGTGGCATCTGGGAAATCGGCATTTGCCGACTGAAATTCGAGACCAGGTTCTTCGCATTCGGCCAGACCACGTGATCGAGGATATGCTCCTCGGCTTCGGAGCAGATCTTGTAAAGGTGCAGGTCCCTTTCCAGCCCGAAGGCGGCGCTTACACTGGCCACGGCCACCATCGCGCCCATCGGGAGGATGGACATCATCATGAGTGATCAACAGCACCGTGTCTCACAGACGGCTCTGTTGAGACAGCAAAGTTGGCTTTCGCCTGCATTCCCTACCGGCTCCTATAGCTATTCTCACGGTATCGAATGGGCGGTAGAAGCGAGACACATTCACGATCGCGAAAGTCTTGTTGATTGGCTGGAAGCAGATCTGTGCTATGGCTCAGGACGAAACGAAGCGATTTTCTTCATCGAGGCCTGGCGCTCGGCGACCGATGACGATTGCGAAAAATTGCTTGAAGTTGCGAAACTCGCAGCCGCTTTTCGGGGGACATCGGAATTTGCGCTTGAAACATCGCAGCAGGCGGCGTCCTGCCTCACTACATTGGGCCGAGTATGGCCCGATCCCTTCCTAGAGAGTCTTTCAGAATTTCTCTCGGAACTTAGAATTGCGCCGGTGCTGTCGGTCGTACTCGGCGTTCGGGCAGCAACGCAAGACATTCCCGCGACCTTGGCACTCCCCGCTTTTCTGCAAAGCTACCTCGCTAACTTGGTAACGGCCGGCGTTCGCCTGGTGCCGCTCGGGCAAACGGATGGGCAGCTTGCCATTGCCGAACTTGAGGGAGCAGTGCTGGCCGCAAGTACGCAAGCTGAAAAATGTACGATATCCGATCCGGGATCAGCCGCATTCGTGGTCGATCTCGCTTCCGCTTCGCACGAAACCCAATACACGAGGTTGTTTCGCTCATGACTGATACTTCGCGTTCCGAATCTCTAGCCCTTCCTTTGCGTGTCGGTATTGGCGGCCCGGTCGGGTCTGGCAAAACCGCTCTGGTCGAGGCGCTTTGTAAACGCCTTCGCGACACATACGATATTTACGTAATTACAAATGACATTTACACGAAGGAAGATCAACTTATCCTCACACGTGCGCAGGCACTGCCGGCCGAGCGCATTATGGGAGTCGAAACCGGAGGCTGCCCTCACACCGCAATTCGAGAAGACGCGTCTATGAACCTCGTCGCCATCGAAGAAATGAACAAGAAATTCCCGCATGCAGAGTTGTGCTTTGTGGAATCGGGCGGAGATAATCTGGCGGCAACGTTCAGCCCCGAACTGGCGGACTTGACGATCTATGTAATTGACGTTGCGGAAGGTGAAAAAATCCCTCGCAAAGGCGGTCCTGGAATTACGCGCTCCGATCTTCTGGTTATCAACAAGATCGACCTCGCTCCCCTGGTAGGCGCAGATCTTGGGGTAATGGAAGCGGACACGCTCAGAATGCGCGGGAAGAGGCCATTCGTTTTCTCTAATTTGAAGAGCGGTGAAGGTGTCGATCGAATCGTAAGCTTTGTCCTCGAAAAGGGCGGATTAGCGAAGTCGGCCGCGTAACCGTCCGTTGAGGACTGCCTTTCCCAAAACCGAGTGCACCGGGCGTGGCACTTTGCTTCACCCTTCAACTCACACGAGGTGGCTTCTTTCGTCAGGGAAGCTGGGCCTTATGAATGCTAAATCACCGATGAGACGAGATTCTTTCTCCTCAGAGACCTAGGCGATCACGTGCGAAAACGCATTCTCGGAATATGCGGTGTTTTACTTGCCTTTAATGCGGTCGTTTGGATTTGGGCGGCGACGGCTTTCCATCGCTATCCTGTGCTTCTCGGAACTGCCGTTCTTGCCTACAGCCTCGGTCTGCGACATGCCGTCGATGCCGATCACATTGCCGCGATTGACAACGTGACCCGCAAGTTAATGCAGGACGGAAAGCGCCCGGTTGCAGTCGGATTCATGTTCTCGCTGGGCCATTCGACCGTTGTAATCGTCGGCGCAGCGGCAATCGCGCGCGTGGCACTGGTGCTACAACATCGCCTTGAAGCAGTCAGGAATGTGGCATCGTTAGTAGGCACTCTGGTCTCGGCCTTTTTCCTGTTTGCGATCGCAACAGCCAATTTAATCGTTCTGAGGTCGATTTACCGAACATTCATAAGGGTTCGCCGGGGTGAGCCGTACGTGGACGAGGATTTTGAGACGCTCCTGGGTGGTCGAGGGCTACTTTCTCGTTGTTTCCGTCCAGTGTTCCGCGTCATAGACCGCAGTTGGCATATGTATCCTTTGGGTTTGCTGTTTGGCCTGGGGTTCGATACCGCAACAGAAATTGGTCTGTTGGGAATCTCCGCGGAAGAAGCCGTCAAAGGCCTTTCATACGGGGCAATCCTTGTATTCCCACTGCTCTTCGCGGCGGGGATGTCGCTCATCGACACTACCGACAATATACTTATGCTAGGCGCGTATGGGTGGGCCTTCGTGAAACCTATTCGCAAGCTTTACTACAACCTCATCATCACGTGCGTTTCTGTAGCTACAGCACTGGTTGTGGGAGGGATTGAGGTTTTGGCATTGTTGGAGGGACGCTTTCACTTGCGAGGCTGGTTTTGGAATGGAATTGCCAAACTCAACGATAACTTCGGCGCACTCGGCTATTTTATTGTAGGTCTTTTTGCGGCGAGCTGGATCATTTCGATCGCATTCTACAAGTGGCGTCGACTCGATGAACCCGAACCGGATATCTGACCTGCACGCGGTATCGGAGAACTGGCCCGTTTTTTATGAAGCAGACAAACGGCGAAGGGCCTAGCTGCTCGGTTCACTTTGCGGTGTTGTGTTGAGGGCCAGGTACGTCATGCCGCGGACATCGAGGAATATGTGCTGCTGAGTGTTAACAACACGGAGCAGTACATGTCCGCAAAGGGCACACCGTGCGACGAGGCCGGGACACTGCACATATAGATGCGCCTCGGCGAAGCGCCCCTTTGAGCCACAATTCGCACACTGTCCCTCCGCGCTTGTAATATCCCCAGTGAATATCCTGCTCAATTCACCTGCTGCCGCATTGCCATCAAGATAGTTCCTAGATGTATTCATCTACGTTCTCCTGTGGCGCCGAAGCGCTCTGTCCTGATCCTTTCGCGATCGTGGCCGGCGGCGATGAGGAGGTCGGTCGCATGCTCAACGAATGGCGTAGGGCCGCAGACGTAGCTGGTTGGCCGAAGGGTCGAAGGCCATGTACCCATCGCAATAAGCGGTGCGTCGATGCGTCCCGCGGGTCTCGGCCAATCCTTCGGAGGCACTCGCGTGTACGCGTAAGTGATCACTACTGAGTCGCCTTGATTTGATACTGCTCGCAATTCATCGCGGTAGAAAACCCTCTCTGGTTCCCTGACGGAATACACCAACCGGAATGGTGCGCTGCTGCCGGTCGAACGACGTGAGCGAATCATCGCCATAAGAGGAACGATGCCGGAGCCACCGGCTACCAGTTGGATCGGCTCGGTCTCGTCGCTTCGCCATACGAACCACCCGCCAATCGGGCCCCGCAACTCTAGCTCATCGCCTATCATGACTTGCTGCGTGAGGTATGGTGAGACTTCGCCGTTCGGCAATCGCTCGACGGTGATTTCAATGCGCCCATCGGAGGTTGGCGCAGAGGCAATAGAGTAGGATCGGACTGCCGAGTATCCGTCTGCAGCCGTCAGACGCACGTCAACGTGCTGACCGGCGATGTGACCTGGCCAATCGCGAACTGCAAGTGCGATTGTCCGCGCGGTCGGTGTTTCGTCGTGTACCGCAACAACCTTTGCGACACGCCATGTCACTCGTTCGAGTACCGCTGTTCCTTCCATGGATCTCCATAGATGTGATAGCCGAGGCTTTCCCAGAAGCCTGGTTTGTCGTGCGGCATCAGCGTCATGCCCTTCACCCACTTGGCGCTCTTCCACAAATAGAGATGAGGAACGAGAAGCCGCGCGGGGCCACCGTGTTCGGGCTCGAGATCGGCACCGTTGTATTTGAACGCGATCCAGGCCTGCTTGTTCATGACATCTTTCAGGGGGAGGTTCGTCGTGTAATCGCCATACGAACGAAACATTCCATATGGCAAATCTGTCTTTACGTCTGCAAGCAGAACATCTAGTGAAACCCCTTCCCAGGGCGTATCCAGTTTCGACCACCGCGTTACGCAGTGCAAATCGGTGGTAATCGCTTCGCTAGGCAACTCGCGAAATGATTTCCAGTCCCATCGCTTCACAACGTTGCTGCCGTCATCGATCGTGAATTCCCAGCGATCGAGGGAGATGTGTGGCGTTGGCCCAGCGGACAAGACAGGAAAATCAGTCGTGAGGTATTGCCCAGGGGGCAGTTTTGCATCCATTGCACTGCGTCGACCGGCAAAACCTCGCGAGATGATAGCCATAATGCACTCCTGCTTAGTGACTGACCTAGTGCTGTATTGGTGCTGCGTACCAAACCACTCGAAAACTAGCAATTGAGCTTCCACTGAATGTCGTCCTCAGAATGGAAGAGCAACTCCACGCAAGCCATTGTACGTAAAGTTGCTATAGTTGACGGCGTTTCACTCTGGTTCGTCGCTCGAACCGGTCCAATCGCAAGTTCAGTGAATGCACCGCGTCAGCCGATCAGAGTGATTAAGCCAGGTAGTCAAAACCGAAGTCGGATGGACATCTACTGTCGTAAATACGTCTCGGTGTTTCTATATCGACACGAGGACCCGGTGGCCTGCATCCGGCTGATCTCGTGCTTCAAGACTGACACTCAAATGACTGGATAACGGGTATTCGGCATTCCCTCCTGGTTTGGTTATTCTCGTGCTCCCACCCCAGCAGCAGGTGCGATCGTATTAAAGCGACTTTTGTTCGATTTGGAGAATTCAATATGCAAACGACTCAACCGGCCTATTCTTCCCTGTACCGCAGCCTGAAGCTAACACGAGACGACAAAGGTGTGCTGGTTGCTGAATTTCACAGCAACGGCGGGCCATTCACCTTCACTGCTCAAGACCATACAGAGTTTCTCGACGCCTTCTACCGGATCGCGCAAGATCGAGTGAACAAGATCGTAATCGTAACCGGCGCAGGCGGTGATTTCATTCCTGGAATTGATTTCGCCTCTTTCGGCAATGTGGCCGATCCCGGTGTTTGGAGCCAGACTCACGACGAGGGCTGTCAGATTCTTGAGAACATAGCCAATATACGCGTGCCCGTCATCGCGGCTATCGAAGGACGAGCGCATGTGCACTCAGAGTATGCCTTGCTGGCCAACGTGATCGTGGCAGCCGAGAGTGCGACCTTCCACGACGTTCCCCACTTCGCGGGAGGCATTGTGCCAGGTGATGGAATCTTTACGACGTGGAGTTATCGCGCTGGAGCGGGACGGGCCGAGGCGTTTCTGCTGAACCCACAGCCGCTGACGGCGCGCACCGCGCACGAATGGGGAGTCGTTGCCGAAGTGGTCCCGAACGGAAAGGCGCTCAGCCGAGCGCGAGAACTCGCCGCCCTGTACTTAAAGGCGCCGGAGGTGACGCGCCGCAACACACGCGTGCACTTCATTCATCCGTTAAAGGAGCGCATCGTGCGAGAAGTTGGCTACGGACTGTCGCTCGAAGGAGCGTCGGCCGCTGACCTCGTGAAGTCCATGCAGGCTCAAAGTGAACCGGTCGCCGAGAAAAGAAAATCCGCGTGATGCGCCCTTCATTCAGAGAGAAAAAGCACATCTGCAACATGGAACACGAAAATCTTAAGGAGACCAAATTATGTCGCGTGTATCCGCCCTGACAAAGGAAGCAGTGTCAACCAAAGGAATATTGCAAGAGTCAACTCCAACACAAAAAGCAACGTCGCCCACCGTAATCGAACACGTTCTGTCGAGGCTCAAGGACATCGGAATAACTAAAGTTTTCGGCGTTGCCGGGGACTTCGCCTTTCCCATTGAGGATGCAATCGTTGGTTTTCCCGGTATCGATTGGGTCGGATGCTGCAACGAGCTGAATGCATCGTACGCGGCCGACGGGTACGCTCGTATTCACGGTCTCGCTGCTCTCAACACGACTTACGGTGTAGGTGAATTGAGCGCTATCAATGGAATCGCCGGAGCCTACGCCGAGCATGTGCCGATTTTCCACCTGGTCGGAATGCCAAATCTTCCTGCCCAAGCCGCGCACGCGCTTGTCCACCACACGCTGGGAAACGGTCAATTCGACTTCTTCCACAAGATAGCCGAAAACGTCGTTTGTGCCAGCGCCATCATGACGCCCCAAAACTCGGCTTACGAAACAGAGCGACTGATCGCGGAAGCGCTCTACCACCGCAGGCCTGTCTATATGGCGTTTCCGGCAGATGTCGCGAATCAGCCAGTGGTCAGCGCCGCAACCCCACTCGATCCACCGAAGAGCGACGCTGCATCGCTGGAGAGTGCGGTCTCCGCGATCATTGAGGCTCTCAGCGCAGCCAAGACCGGATGCATTCTGCCAGGAGTCCTCGCCAGTCGTGCGAAGTTGCAGGACGCTGTCCAGGCGTTCGTGGATGCTTCCGGACTTCCCTTCGCCACTATGCTGATGGACAAATCCACACTCGAAGAGCAACAGCCCGCCTACATTGGCATGTACGAAGGAAAGCTCATGGACGAGGCGGTTCGTGAGTACGTTGAATCATGTGACGCCGTCGTTCTGATCGGAGCCATTCTGACGGACTTCAACACGGGCGCCTTCACAGCGCATCTTGACCCGGAAAAGACCATCGACATCCGTCACCATCGTACTCAGCTGGGCACAAAGGTTTATCCCAACGTCGAGATGAAAGATGTCCTCGCTGAACTCACGCGGCGTGTTGAAAAACGAAATCAGAAACCACCGGTTCAACCAGGTTCGCTCGGACCAGTAAAGGGCGCCGGCAGCGACCCCGTTACCGCAGATGCGCTTTATTCTCGCTGGGCGGATTTTATTAAACCGAACGATATCGTCTTTACTGAGACTGGGACTTCCGGGTTTGGAATGGCGTTTGCACTCTTGCCGAAGGGCGCGAAGTTTTACAACCAGACGTTGTGGGGTGCTATCGGATATGCGACCCCGGCGGCCTTTGGAGCAGCAGTCGCGGCGCCCGACCGTCGCGTTGTGCTGATTACAGGTGAAGGCTCCCATCAACTGACAGCTCAGGAGATCAGTCAGTTTGGCCGGCGCGGGCTGAAGCCCATCGTTTTTGTCCTCAACAATTCGGGCTACCTGATTGAACGGCTGCTCTGCAAGGATCCCAACATCGAGTACAACGATCTTGCTCAGTGGCACTACTCCGACTTGCCTAAGGCGCTTGGATGCGACGACTGGTTCACGGCGCGTGTCACCACATGCGGGGAATTCGATCAGGCCCTCAAGACCGCGTCTAAGGGTGGCCGAGGTGCTTACATCGAGGTTGTGACCGACAAGTATGCTGCGCCTCCTGTGGCCCTGAAGTTTCACGAAAGTGTGAAGACTCTCTACCGGACGTAATGAACATGAGGAACAGAGTTAGCATCTGCACGCTGATCATTGGGCTGATCTGTCCATTCACCCAGGTTGCACGGGGACAGCGATTCAACGGGCCATGGGAACGGCAAAAAGCGCCTAGGAGTAGAAAATGCCCCGCATCTTGCCATACGACAGACGAAGTTTTATGGGCAAATCGAATCGGATCGCAACAAAGATTGTCTGATTCCCGGTATTGCGCCCCATAGCCGTCCGTAAACGCTCGATTGCTCAGTCAAGAGAATCTTCTACTAGGGACGGGGAAACTTGCGTCGAACCAAATCGGCCGACCAATTCTTGCCGGGTCTTGAAGGGGATGTTCCTGCTTGCGGAGGTTGCTGTTTGCGGAAGTGAAAGATGCAATCGCAAAAACCATCAGAGGAGGGTTGCTTTACCCAGTCCAACGCCTGCGATGTAGAGTCCACCTGGTCGTCATGCTTGCCATATGGAAATGTAGTCAACTCATGAAGGTACGAGGCAAGCCAATCTGCTTTCTCCGGTAGGTGGAAATGGCCCCCACATTTTTATCATCGGACATCCATCTTGTGAGCGGCCGATTTTTTGCGTCACTGCCCCGGTAAAGGCGCCCTTCTCGTGCCCAAACAACTCGCTCTCCAACAGATCGAAAGGGATTGCAGCGCAGTTAAGCTTCACGAAGGGGCGTCCGCAGCGCGGGCTGAGATTGTGAATGGCGTGAGCGATCAATTCTTTCCCCGTTCCGGTTTCTCCCAGAACTAGCACTGTAGAATCAGTTGGCGCTACACGTTGCACTTCTGCGAGAAGCTATCCCGTAAATCTAAAACTCAATAACGTGCAAAATGATGATGCAGTTTCTGCCGCCCCCATAACACTTGAATTGGTTTCGCAGACAGAGCTTTTCTAACATACCACCCAGCGCAATTTCTCGTTTTCCGTCATCAGCGACCGGTCCAACTGACTCGGAACTGTCGTTCCTAGTGTTCCGCGAGTACAACGCTACCGTCCAACTCGTTACGAACTACGACGTCGAAGCAAGCGTTCTTACCGTGTCACAAAAGTCGCTTAGATCCTTCAGTTTTAACCCCGAAGCGATCAACCACAAGTCATCTTTGTAAAAACAATGAGATCGCTTAAGCGCATCTCCGATAGGTCGCACCAAGTGATAGCTCGCGACTTTTTCCCACTGTGAGTCCAATGTGCAGATCAGAGCAATATTCTGCCTATCTCGGGGCAGGACTCGCAAAAGCCAGGGGAATTGGCCTCGCCTGCCTCTGCGGTTTCGTTTTCCGCAAAGGAACACGGAAACCTTGAACTGCCCATCGACCTCAACGACTTCCTTTTGCTCTCTGCCGGAGCGGACAATTCGGACCTCGGTGGGAAACAATCCTTGAATCTCACGTAGAAGACCTGCCCGCAGGGCGCGATTGCGACGCCCGTGCTCGCTCATGGCGCAAGTGCTGGCAGGTGGTTCGAAGCCGACTTGCTCGTAGGACTTGAACAGAGAGCCAAACCTCTTTATATAGGTGCTCGTGCTCCCTCCTGCCCTGCGATGGTCGATGATGTTGCTGGTCAGCCTTCCTTTTCGCGCAAGGACCCGCTTGAGATTAGTAAGCAAAGCCTTGGATGTATGTGAGACTCTGTGCCCGGCTAGTATTCGCTGTGCCCGGTTGAATGTGTCCAGGTCGATGATCGGCTTGAAGGGAGCTTTGCTGGTGACCCACAGAGCCCTGGGCCGCAAGCTGCTCGTTCCGTACATCCTCTGTTCTCTTCGAGCCCATACGTTTAAACCGAGATACTGTTGACGGCGAAGGATCTGCAGGACTCTTTCGTAGTCCCACGGTTTGTTTCGAAACGTCAGATGCTTTGAGTTGAGTTCCGCAGCAATCTGCGGACAGTTCTTGCGCCCATTCGCGCACAGATCAAATATCCTACGGACACACTCCAACTCACTTCTCTTGCCGCGAACCAGAACGACTCTGTCTGTCTTAAGGTTCTTTCGTTCTCCGTGCTTCAAGATTCCCTTTTTTCTTCCCGTGGGTGAGATCAGCATTCTTTCCAATCCATACGGAGCGTTGGCACCAGCGTGATAGCCGTCTAGAACCAGTCGTTTCAAACCATCGAAGACTTTGACTCCCAACTCTCTACTGAACTCCCCGGCCATCGTTCTCTTGATCGCTTTCATCAACGAGCTTTGCATACTCCCATCATTTGAAAACTGTTCTGCGCAGTAATGCACCGGGACCCCGGCATTGGCACAGATGAAGTCATAATGTGCCGACTCGTCGGGGTTCTGAAAACGCCCCCAGCGACTCACGTCATAGACAAGGATCGCTTTGTACTTGATCGTTCCTGCAACAACATCTTTTAACAGCGCAGCGAGACCCTTCCGGCGCTTTATCAAGAGGCCGCTCTTGCCCGGATCGGCATAGGTGCGGCAGACACTGAATCCGTGCTCTGCGGCATACTGCCTGATCGCGGCCTGCTGGCTTGGTATTGAGTATTTCTGATCTTCTGTGGACATTCGGAGATATTCGGCGACTGGAATGTACTGTTGTGAGTGCATCGGGAGGCCTCCTAAAGCATTTTCATCCATTGCCGATGGGTGGGAACAGGAGGGCTTATGACCCAGCTTCTTACGCCTGCTGCCCAATATTTGCGCATGTCAACAGACCATCAACAGTATTCGTTGGACAACCAAGCGGACGCGATTGCTCAGTACGCCGCACTTCATGGATTTCAGGTCGTTAAGACCTATTCAGACCCAGCAAAGAGTGGGTTACGACTAAAGAATCGACCAGGACTCAAACAGTTGCTGAGAGACGTTATGGAAAAACAGTCGGACTTTCGTGCGGTCTTGGTGTACGACGTGAGCCGTTGGGGACGCTTTCAAGATACGGATGAGGCAGCGCACTACGAATATCTCTGCAAATCTTCTGGCGTTCCCATTCACTACTGCGCTGAGATGTTCGAGAACGATGACAGCGTTTCAGGGCTGATCCTAAAAGCGGTGAGGCGAACGATGGCCAGGGAGTACAGCCGAGAATTGTCTGCGAAGGTTAGAAGAGGGCTGTTTCGGCTGGCAAATCTCGGCTACAAGCTGGGCGGAACACCTGTATACGGATTACGTCGGCAGTTGCTCGATATTCATGGAAGACCGAAACAACTGCTTGCGCATGGAGAACGCAAGAGTCTCGCGACGGAGCATGTAAGCCTTGTCCCCGGCCCATCCGACGAGATAGGCATCGTGACAAAGATTTACCACTACTTCAGTCATGAACACCTGAGTCCGAACCGGATTGCCGCACGCCTGAATCAAAGTCGTGTCCCATATTTTCAAGGCACACGATGGAAAGCAGGTACGATTAGAAATATCTTGCAAGACCCGCGTTACATAGGCATGCAGGTCTGGGGACGGACAACAGCGTACCTGAAGGGTCCCGCAAAACGACTTCCCGTGAAACAGTGGGCCATCTGCCCGAATGCGTTTGAACCAATCATTTCCCAACAATTGTTTGTCCGCGCCCAACAAGAGTTCGCCGACTACACCTGCCGCTTGACCGACGAACAACTGCTTGAACGATTGCGGCAAATACATAAGACCCATGGCCGTTTGAGCGGCGAGATCATCGAGAAGTCCCGGACTTGCCCCGGCCTGAGTACGTACAACAAACGTTTTGGTGGACTCCTGAGTGTCTATGCCCGGCTTGGATATGACGCGCCAGAACGGAGTGCTGAAATCACAATTCGACAGAAAATTCTTCTGTTGCGGCGGTCCCTTATCAAGAACATTGTCGAGACGTTCCCCGACGAGATTGACGAGGTACGAAAAAACAAGAGATTCAGGTCGCTGCTACGTTACCGGAAAACAGGTTTGTTGATTTCAGTCATGGTCGCGAAATGCTGCCCAACTAAACTGGGCAATAGCTGGCTGGTTCCAGCACCAATGTCTGAACGAAAACGCCCGACAATCCTTGCCCTGCTCAATGAGAACAATACATCAATCGGATCGCTCACAGTCTTGGCTCGACTAGATTCCAAGTATTTGCATGTGCGTGTAAGGGAGAAGAGCCAGGTGTTGACATTAGGAGAGCCACTGGAAGAGCTTCCTGACTTCTTAGCCGCGATCGAGAGAGTTCGACAGCATGCGATCTGACTCCCATCAGCGTTCAACATTGCGCTGCATGTAAAATTCGCTATCCAGCCATTCCGAGATTCGATCCCGGTCTTGCGGACTAGCGAAGCGGAGATGCAACCCGGCTTTTCCGTGTTTATCGTCCCAAATCACCGTGCCTTCAGCGATTATCAATGGACCGGGATTCGAGATGGCGAACACCACGCCCACAACCTCACCTTCCTGCATCGAGCGAGGAGTGCGGAGGGCCATTCCCTCGGAGCTAATGTTGATCGCCTTGCACTGAAACTCTGCGCCTGCTTTTGTTCGAATCGACACGGCCAGTTCGATCACTAACCGAAAATACCGCCTGCGATCTTGCAGCATGAAACCATAAGCCGCCCGCAGCACAGGCAAAAGACGCCCGTCAGTCAGTGGACGCTCGACGACGAAAGAAGCCCCGAGTTCAGACGCCCGCTTTTTGGCGGAGGCACTGGTCGCAACTGCAAGCACCACCGCATTTCGATTCGTTCGGCCTTGACGAAGGGTTTGAACGAAGGGTACGCGTTCGAGGATGGTATCCAAGTCCAGTACGACGGCTTCAAACTTGGCCTGAGTGAAACGCTCATAAGCTGAGGCTTGATCCGCGCACGATTGCGCGATGACCCCAATGTCTTGGAATATCTGAACAAAAACAGCGGTTGTTTTTGCATCGGGCGATACGATGAGAGCTTTCAAGTCAACCACTGAAGCGGGCACAATTATCCTTCCGGTCATGGGAATCGACTTTCGGTCTACAAGGTTAAGACTGCCAATCCGGTTCCCTCCAAGAATCTGCTTCTTTTTACGAAAACCGAACAAGCATCTTCCTAGACCATCTGAGGCACTGGGGACATGTGCAGACATAGGACGGGTTACCGGGCCGCAGGGTATGCGCACAGTTCCGGCAGACGAACCGATCGTCTTTGTATCCGGTCATCTCCCAAAAATCCAGTCCGACAGAACAGTGCGGACAATGGAAAACCAAAACAGTGTCGGTGATACCTTCTAGATACTGAATTGTCGGATACCCCTTGAAGGGACAGCAATCGCGATGCCGACAACTTTCAGCCGTAGGGCGTTGGGAATTAAAGCCAACTGAGGACTTGATAGGCCACAATGGATGTCGGTTCGTCGAGATGTCGGCACACTGCCGATCTATCGGCACTTCCCTTTAGGAGTATGATCGGCGTCTCTGAAGCTCTCAAGCGGCACAGCAGGAGGATGCAACCATGTCAGTCCTTGCGGCCCAATATGTCAGGATGTCTACCGACCTTCAAAAGTATTCAATCGAGAATCAGAAGGTCGCAATCCAGCAATATGCGCTACAACATGGATTTGCCGTAATGAAGACTTATACCGACGCTGGCAGGAGTGGTGTCGTACTCAAATCACGAGCGGGACTCAAGGAGCTTCTGGCCGATGTCTTGACTGGAAACGCTATTTTCAAAGCGATTCTGGTTTACGACGTAAGTCGGTGGGGGCGATTTCAAGATTCCGACGAAGCCGCCCACTACGAGTTTCTATGCAAAGACGCAGGCATTCCGGTTCACTACTGTGCTGAACTCTTCCAAAACGACGGAACACTGCCTAATTCGCTCTTCAAGTCTCTGAAACGGATGATGGCGGCGGAGTACAGTCGCGAATTGGGCGTCAAGGTATTTGGAGCCCAGAAAAAATTGGCGCAGCTTGGTTTCAGAATGGGCGGCCAGCCTGGCTACGGCCTTAGACGGTTGCTCGTTTCTAACAATCCCAAGCTCAATCGACGGTTGGAGACAGGTCAACGCAAAGACCCCACCGACCATATAATTCTGGTTCCCGGCCCACGAAAAGAAGTCGAATGCGTTCGGGCTATCTACGCGATGGCCCTTACTAACCTCACCATGAGTGAGATTGCTCGTAGACTCAACCGCCACGGCATCCCGTTTCTTGGGGGCAAAGACTGGACGAGTGCTGCGGTTGGAAGAACGCTTAGAAATCCAAAATATGCAGGAGTCAATACTTGGAATCGAATGACCTGCAAACTCCACAGCCGCCCGAAGAATCTCCCTCGGGAGCAATGGATAGTCACCCCATATGCCTACCCACCCGTCATTGACCCAGATACTTTTGAACGAGTTCAGGTCGCGTTGAAGAAACGCTTAACTAGACCGACGGATGAAGAACTCTTGGATGTACTACGGCGCTTACTTCGTCGCAAAGGAGAATTGACCGAGAACATCATAAAAAATGCCCGGAACGTTCCGAACATCAGCCTTTATTACAACCGCTTCGGCCCCTTTCGCGAGATATTCAAGCGGATCGGGTATGAACCGCCTCCGGCTAATTTCGCGAAGGCTGAAAGTAGGGCCATTTCGTGGAAACTTCGTGCTCAGGTTTTGTCACAGATTGCCGAACTGTTTCCTCAAAGGGCCCAGTTCTTCTGTCTCCTAGCGAGACAACGGGTGGTAGTTCAATTGGATAAATCTCTGACGATTTCGCTCCTGATGTGTCGCAGCGACCGAACCCGAGGAGGTGGATTTGGCTGGAACATACTTCCGGTTCCCAGTGAACGCGAGTACATCACTCTGCTGTGCAGGTTGAACAAAGGAAATACAGAGGTCCATAGTTTCTACCTGTTTCGCAAAATCGACAAGGGTAATAAGCACTTCTTGGTGGATGAGAGAGACCCGTGGTGGGCCAAAGGCAAACGAATAAAGCTTGAGCAATTGGGCGACTCCGCGAAGGAAATGTCACGATCCGAGAACGCGGGTTGATGATGGTCGGCAGTCAACCCTGGGCGCTCATCGAACGAGCAATCACACGATAGTAGTTGTTCGTGGCACACGGGACACTCTTCGACATCGCAACCCAGAACGTGAAGTTCTCTCATAAGGACTTGGCAATCATGGCAAGGTTTGTTTTGATCTGCGCCCCAGTCTTCTCGCTCGTCGCCATAACGAATGCGAGGATAGGATCCTCAATACGCGCGTGTAGGATCGAATGTTCTGAGCGGTCCGCAATCCTCCCGTTTACTCATTGGAGGCCTTCTTCAGTTGTAGGAGCGGGCTTGCGTGGCTACGCGACATCCCGTTCTTGTGACTGCGCCTGGATGCTCTGTGCGCCCGCTCGGTCATGCATGATAAATGAGTCGCCCACCCACCCCATTCGCAAAAACTCTACAGCGGACAACTGTGGGTTTGCAGCCATCCATTCCCTGAATGCCCGCTGCTCGCCACAGTTAGGATCAGCTCGATGCCCCAGCCAATCGTCAAAGAACACTAACGTGCCGTACTGCAAGTGACGGGTAAGGAAATTTAGAACCGAAACGGATGAACTGTAGAGATCGCAATCTACCCAAACCACGGCGGCCTTGCGGAGATTGGCCAGCTTTGGGTTCTCAGACCGCAGAGAATCCTCGAACCAACCGGGGATAGTAATGACCCGCTTCATGTCTGCGCCAGTCCGCCGCACGTTTCTCAGGAAGTTGGTCTCTGTGCAAGCGAATGTTCCAGGCTTATACATCTGATGGCCCGACGCATCCCTCTCATCGTTTTCGGGGATTCCCGCAAAGGAATCGAAGGCGTAAAAATTCATCGGCAGTTTGCGCTTCTTCGCCAGATAACAGGCCGCAGCAAAAGTATTTCCTTCCCACACTCCGAACTCCAAATAGTCGCCCTGAATCCCAGACATCTGCACGTAGTGCATGGCCAGATTTAGAGCTGCCTGACGCGGAAAGAGACTGCGGGCCGCCTAGCTTACCGGCGTAGATGCCAAACCGAAAGTGTAGGGAATGTCCTAGAAGTTTCTCAACTACATCGTGCAACATTTTCGTACCTTCCTTCTTCGGCTACGAGACACGGAGTCTTGCCTACCATCACAGGGGGAGGAAGAGGCGGATGGTCGAGTAGCGGAATTATGCTCCGCTAGTCCGATCGAGGTCAAGGGACACTGATGCACGCGAGAAGCGCGGGCACGAGGAAACCTGTGGCATGATTGATGTATGACACCCAGATTCAAAGCAGTCCTGCAAGCTGGATTTTGGTTCGTTATTGGCTTCGTCACCTGCGTGGTCCTACATCACTTTCACCATGTCGCCGTGAGGTAATCCAAAGCGTGCTGTACGTCGCGCAGGAGGTGCACTTTCAGATCGCAATAACTCCTATCCCCATTAGCAATTGAGAACCTCCTTGTAACGTGCCTAGACTGGCTCCGTTCGAACTCCGCTCAATGTCCCGCTGGCATATTTGCGAGGCTAGTTCGAGGCACCGAAATACAGCAATCGCGCTGTAGTCGATTTTGAGACGGTCAAAACCTCCAAAAACATCAAACTTCAACAGTGTTCAATCGATAGCGACCAACGCCTGCGTTATCAAGCAGTTGTAAAATGCTGAAATCACGGTAACGACAGAAAAGTTCGCGATCTGGTTCGGGACCAGGGGGTCGGAGGTTCAAATCCTCTCTCCCCGACCAATCTTCATTCTTGGCCCTGTGAAAGATCAAGTCGAAGGGCTTCTTGTATATGGGTGTGATATTTGCGCCATCCGTGACGCAGTTCGAAAGCACGGTTTTCAGAAGTTGGCCCTGTTCCTTGTGATTGCGCGTAAGGTACAGAAAATGTGCCTTGTTTGCGAGTTCTAAAGTTCGCTGCACGGTGAGCGGCTGATTCTCGGAGAGCGGAATGTTTAGCGCAGCCGCGGCACTCTCCAGGGCTCGCTCTTGCGTTCGCCATTCCGTCATCTTCCGCGACCAGAATTCTTCCTCGATCTTGCCGTCCAACTTGTCCTCGTACATCTGATCCATACGGGTTCGAAGCGCTGCCAATCGCTGTCGAATGCCAGCCAGGCGCTCCCGGCGCTCCGCCTCCGCACGGCTCTGGCCGGAAGCAATCGAATCGACAATCGCGTGCACAATTGGTTCTGGAACGTAGATGTCTTTCAGAACCTCGCCTAACTTGTTCGAGACCTCCGGTTCCGGCATGTAGGGGAGAGCACATTTGCCTCGTCCGTAGGAACAGCGGTAGTAAACGTACTTTTGCTTGTGCAGTTCGGCAGTGACCGTGCAGCCGTCGTGAGCACAGGTCAGCAACCCGGCGAAGGCAAAGGAATGTTTCCTGTATTTCGGCTTGTTGTGTCCCGCAAACACTCGCTGCACCCGTTCGAACAGATCTGCCGCAATCAACGGTTCATGCGTTCCCTTGTACTCGATTCCTTGCCACATGAAATCCCCGCGATAGAAGCGATTCTTGAGAATGGTTTCCAGATATGCCCGGCAGATGCTAACGCCCGTCTCCGCCAGAGCGGTTCTCCTCAGCGAGACGAGCGAATAATCGCCGGTGGCGTAAAGTTCGAAGATGCGACGCAGTACGGGTGCCTTAAGAGGGTCGACTTCGACAGTTCGCGTGGCACTGTTGTTGCGGTAGCCGAACGGTGCCCGGCCGGGGTAGACACCCTGCTCGGCCTTTTCCCGCATCCCCTTCTTCACTTCCTCTTTCAAGTTCTCAACGTAGTTCTTGGTCACGGCAACGTGGATGTCATGCATGAACTTGTCTTGCGAACGGGAGTTCTTCGAGATGACCCGGCCTTCTTTGACGAGGTGGACTTCAACACCCCGGTTCTCGATGAGTTCTTCGAACAGGAGGCTGTCGGTTCGGTTGCGATAGAGGCGGTCCGTCTTTTCGACCAGCACCACGCGGCAATCCGGGTGGGTTTCGAGCATACGCCGCAGGTTGCCGAATTCCTTCCTTCCCGGATTCTTGGCCGATTCTACATCCACGAACTCCCGAATCACCTCGAATCCGTGTGTCCGGGCATACTCACTCAGTAGTCTGCGTTGGGCTGGGATCGAGTAGCCTTCGCGTTCCTGTTCTCGGCTGGATACTCGTGCGTACATGAAAGCGTGCATACCGGACCTCCCTTCCGTTGCTATTTTGCGTCTTGGGCTCTCTTCTTGCCGGTTTTCGGCTTTGCCCACCGTGCGTTCGCGGCAATACGGGCAATCTCGCTTCGCCGCTCAGGCGAAAGACCCGCATGACGCTTCCGGGCACCAATCCTGCCTGTACGTCTGAAAAACTCGCGGATGTCATCGGGTAGTTTCATAAGACAGCCCATACTATGCTATGGCCCCTAGCACGTCAATCCCTATTTCCATCACGATCGTCGCTCCCTTTGCCCATTCCTTCACTGCGCTGTTCGCGATCCCATCGGTCCAGCAGTTCGAAAAACTGTCGGAGCTGGGAAATGGCAGGTTCGTCCAGCGATTCCCTCAGATTCCGTGGGCTGTTCGGGAGATTCGGCTCTCTCCCGGTCTTGCTCGCTTGCGCGACCTCGGCGGTGCACGACCTCGGCGGTTTTCTTCCATCCCCGCAATTAGCGGACGGGGGCTGGCGAGACGTTTGGTCCTGCGATAGCCGTTGGCCTTCGGATCGGACTGGTTTCACCACTCTCACAGCGCCTCAGGCCAACCTTTCGGGGAGCCCCACAACCTTACCTTCCCGGGCAATCCGACAACGGAACTCCGAGAAGCGTAGATTTGGGAGAGGCTCTTCGCGCTCGATTCGAATCAGGGCGGTTTTGCTTCCCGAATGACGATGAATATTTGTCAAGCATTCCTGCACAAGCCGGAATATGAGGAGTTCCATTTCGGACGGAAGTCTTCCGAAGTTATCGTGTGTTGATGGCCCGAAAGAGTTTTACTACTCGGAAATTGATGTACCGAAAAGCGAGGCGTGACAGGCGCTACGAAGCCGGGTGTTGGAGCAAGTCTGCAGCGATCGATTGGCGCTCGCGATGTGGGTCAACCGATACGCCCGTACAAATTACACAGTTCTCGCCGGGTCTAGCAGCACAGGTCGGGCAGGCGACAGCGAGCACCCGTTTTTTGTTGAATGGTGCCATTGACCCCTCGCTATTTTGGACGACTCTCACTCGGATCTGTGGGAAGGTCGCTTCCGAGATCTTCGGTCGGCAGATTTCCCGCTGTTTTTCTTCTTTGGCATGACCCGTTGTCTTGACATCCCCGTGACCTTTTCTCGCTTCTTATCAGTGGCGGCGGCGTTAACCGACAACCCTTGCGTCGCGTTTGCAATTGTTCCTGCCGCACGTCCAACCTCACGAGCGAGAATGTTCAGTAAAGGTTCTTTCTTAATGCGCTTTTTCATTGGTTTCCTCAGGACCGGCTTGAGATTACGGCACAGCTGCCGCTTCTTACAAACGCCCCATCAGCGCCAATATCACCACGATCAGTAACACCAAGCCCAATCCTCCACTCGGGTAGTACCCCCAGCCTGCGCTATACGGCCACGTAGGCAACGCCCCGAGCAATAGCAATATCACCACAACGAGCAATATTGTTCTCAAGGTATCTCCTGTGAGTCTCACCTTGCTACCACCTCTTTCATATCGCCATGCCATAGGGCCAATGTCGAAGTGGAGATGCAATAGCAATGACTCATCGAATCGACGCTTTCATTTGCAAAGCAAATCTCGGCCCAGTGCAACCGTGCCGACACCCCAGGGCCGCCGGTGGCACTTTTTGCCGCCGGCAACCCAGGTCGGAACCTTTCTATTCACATGAAGCTAGGCGACTTCGCGAACCCGAGCCTTATCGCCCTTATCGCCGGTGGCTTCGCCGGTCGAGGAAATATCTTGGGCACCTGTGCGCTCCAGGATTTCCTTGGCTTTCTTTGTCCACTCAGAGTCGTCAGAGTGAACGGAAAGCAGAATTCCGCCATCTTTCACGCGGCCTTCGTATCGCTTGGCCTCGTACTCCGGGATGCCCATGCCGATAAGAGCGCCCGTGACGCCGCCAACCGCCCCGCCAACTCCGGCGCCTGCCAGGGCCGCCATGATTGGTCCAGCGGCTATGAACGGCCCTAGTCCGGGAATGGCCAAAGCGCCGATTCCGACCAACCACCCCAAGCCGCCACCCAGCAACGCGCCCGCGCCAACACCTGTGGTGGCACCCTCAGGTGCTTTGGTGTTTTTCTCGTGAGCAAAATCCTTCGTGCCCGCACTCTCAGGAAGGAGTACTGAAATATCTGTGTTCCGAAAATTGGCCGCTTTCAATGCGTCCACGGCGTTCTCGGCGTTTGTTCGATTCGGATAAATGCCAAATACTGCTGTGTTTTTGCCTGCCATTTTGATTCTCCTTTTGCTTCTAGTTTCCTGCTACGGTTTGACGCTCAATTCGCTGTTGACCTTATTCTCGCCGGCGACTTCAGTAGCCTTTGCCTCAACGGTTCGTTTCTCATCATCCGATCGCACTGGACCTTTTAGGGTGACTTGGCCGCCCTGGGTGATGACCTGGACGTTGTGGGCGTAGCTGGAGAGTGTTTTGTCAGCCATGATGGATTTGCGTATCTGCTGGGTAATGTCCTGATCCGAACGATTGTCCTTTTGCTGATCTGCCGTGGGTTCGTCCTTGCTGCGATCTCGCTCATTCACTTTCGTGTTGTCGGGCGCAGCTTGCTGAGTCGTGGGTTCTTGGGCAAGGGCGAATGCACTGCCCAACAGCAGGCCGGTACACAGAAAAGCATGAACAGCAGTTCTACAAGCAAACTTAATTGTTATTCCTCCTGGAAGAGAACCCAATCGTTCTGGGAACGGGTTAACAGACTGGCCGAGATGGCCAATTAGGTCGAAACTGACTAGGGCCAGAGCAACGATTTAATAGAGACGCGATGCTTCGGAGACAAAAGAATGACAGACACCACCTTCAATATTCTGTTCAAGATTGCTCACAGTGAAAAGCGCAGATGAAATGTGTCATTCGGGCGGGAGATGAATAAACCCGCCAGTCTCGAAGCAGTCATCGTAGCTCCATCCTGCAAGAAGGACCGTTTAAGCGACCCGCTTTGGCTGCTTCCGAGCTTGACCAGGCTTCTTCTGCTCAGCTTCGGGACTCCCCTCAAGCGCTTGGGTATTGAGCCCTTTAGAGAGATCGGTCAGTTTCTCGTCGGTCTCTTTTTCCTCTTCGAGAGTTTCTTGCAGCAAGTCGGCGTGTGTAGGCTCGTCAAGAAGTTTTGCGAACTCACACACGGTCCCGTAAGCGGCAATCTCATAGTGTTCAACTCGTTGCGCCGCGCCGATCAAAGCAGCGTCCAATACGGCATTTTCAAAACCCTCATCAATAGCCTCAGCGCCCTCCTCGATCAAACCTTCCATGCCCATGCATTTCTTGCCTTTTGGGCTCTCGCCTAGAGAGCGAAAGATCTTCTCCAGGCGCTCAACGTGGCCTTTGGTCTGCTTCAGGTGGTCCTCGAACCCCTGCCGCAATTCATCTGACGAGGCGGCTTTTGCCATCTGCGGAAGTGCCCTGACCAATTGATTTTCGGCGCTATAAAGGTCTTTTAGTTCATCGACGTACAACTTCTTAAGGGTCTTGTCTGGCATATTTCCCTCCTGGGGAGTTTGAGTGCGGTTAGGAAAAAATCGAGGCCCCGGCGGATCTACGCCGGGGCCTCCGAATGAATGCCTAGGAAGCGCGGCGCTGGCCGCCTCGGTCCTGCTTCTGTTTGTTGTCATCCTGCTCCTGATTTCGGTCGTGAGTAGGATTCTTCTTTGAAGCATCTTCCTGCTTTTGCGGCTGCTGTCCGTGCTGTTGACCCGATTGCCCGGGCTTCTGGCTCTGATCCTTCTGTACGGGATTCTGATCCTGCTTCTTCATTTCTTCCGTCATGTGAGTTCTCCTTGAAAATCGCACGTGAGCGCGTCCGGCTGGATTGTGGTGAGTATTAGTTGCGTACAGGCCTCTTGCAGTTGGCTCCGCCTGGCGCTTGTTTTCTTCGGATGGAACATCATGTGTCAGAAGCAGTCTGCAAGTATGGTCAATAGTGACCTGTTCAGCGGCTGCCAGCGAATAGAAAGCTTGTAGTCGGTGAGCGAGGAGTTACACATGCGCGAGAAATCGGAACACTATCTTTTCGGGCTTGGTGCTAGTGAATCGCGCCCTAATGCTGCGTTGAAGGCTTGGTCGGCTTTTTGGGAGATTCGCACTTATGAGCATCGAAGGCGGCCTTAATCTCTTTCTCTGCCTGTCCAGCTTCTTCAATGCGAGAAGTCAATCTGCGTTCGCAGGATTCATTGGTTTCCTCCAGACCGGGCCTTGGAATCACTGCACATCTCCAGTTTTACAAACGCCCGATCAGCGCCAATATGATCACGATCAGCAACACCAATCCCAATCCTCCGCTCGGGTAATAACCCCAGCCCGAACTATCCGCCGACAGGGCACAGGGTGGTCAATATTGAACAGTCAGCGGGATCAATATTTCGCCCCGCTCTATGCTGCTAGGTGGTGGTCGAGTTGGGATGTGGCTTCTGGTTAATACTTTTTATGAGGCCTCACTGAGTTTGTCCGCCGCCGCGTCCACCGCGCTGCTGACGGCTTTTGCGCGGTGCGTCACGACCTCTTTGCCCTTATCAATATCGTTAATCACGTCCGTAATGGTGAAATGCTCTTTTTCAACTTTCCCGGCAGCGTATCGCAGCAGGTCATTGGCCTTGTCTTGTACCATTTCGCACGTTTCGGCGCCCGATTGCGGGGCGTAGAGGATTGCAACTGCCGCGCCCAACCCCAGCCCAATACCAAACCATTTCAAATGCATGATGTTCCTCCAGCTCGAAGCGTAGCACCGGAAGCTTCGGCGGCCAACCGGGCAAGTCCTGTAGATAGGTCCTACTGGCCTGGTAAGTCTGTTCTGAAAGAGGCAAGAGGATCCATACGTGCTTTAGGCGGGCCGCGGAGTGTTAACGATTGACTGTTGCCGCGCTTGGCACTGGTGTCCGATCTTGTGGTATCGGAGCCGAGAGGAACGCGAACTCGGTCTCCCTAACCTCGCCCTGTGCCTTCGGACCTGTTAAACAAATCTATCTCAATGAGCAGTTTTGAACAGTCAAAACATTTTCGGGAGGTTAGTGTTTTGCAGTACACGGCGGTCTCCCGCGCGGAGACCGCTTGAGGAGGGCATGGGTTAGCATCGGCTCGTCCGACATTCGACCCTCACGCCCCTCCCTTTTTGCCGGCACTTTACATGGCCCACCGCGCGGCTTTCAACGGGAGGCATGCTGTCAACCCAGGTTGGCTTACCCGTTTTGACGAGAGGCAATTGTCTCGCTGGGTTCGGTCTGATGCGTCGCATAATGGAGGGTTTTAGCTTGGAGACTGGTGTTGCCCGGACCGGCCTTGTAGTGGTAGATCGCTCTCTAAATCTGGTGGCCTCGAATGCCGAAGCAATCCAGATACTCACATTTCCCGGCCCACCAGAGAAGATTACCGACTTGGGCGCCTGGCTCACAAAGCGAATCCGCCCCGAGGTGGGGGATCGTAGGTCGCCGGTGCCGCACAGCCGCAGCGAGCAGTTCAAATCCGCAAGGAGAATGTACCATTGCCGTTTCTTCCCTCTTCACCTTAACGGCAACGGCCATGCGTCAAATCATCCAGCGTTCGTACTACTACTGGAACGAAGCACGAATGGAGCCACAGAGTTGGCTGAGATCTGTACGCGTTTCCGTCTAACCCCACGCGAGCAGGAGGCTGTAGAGTTGCTTTTCGAGGGTCTGACCAGCAAAGAAATCGCAAGTCGAATGAAAATCAGTCCCAACACCGTTAAGGTATTTCTACGGCTCGTCATGGTCAAGATGGGCGTCTCGACCCGATCGGGCATCGTCGGAAAAATCGTAGGTCCAATCCGCTAGGGTGATGGCCGGTTTCCAGTTCGGTTGCAGTCTTGCTCAATCTTTCCGTCATTTCTGTTTTTCCCAGCTCGCTAACTTCGGAACGGTGAAGGTTGGCATGACCAGCCCACGGTCCGCTCTCGCCGAAACCCTAGCCACGACCGATCGCACAAGCCCGCAGATCGGACTGTGTATGGCCGAAAATATGAGAATGCTTCCACAATGAGAGTCGGAACAGGGTGAATCGCGATAGCTCTCGCAAGAATCGTTTACTCAGTGGCGTCTTGCTGGAAGCGACGCGATCGTTTCTAGCAGCGGAGTCTCCTATCGCAATGAGCGAAACTTCCAGGCAAAGCCAGTCGCATATTGACTCGATCGTAAAGCAGGAGGAGGAAGAGCTAGAGCGAAGGTCCAGATCAGAGCGTCTCGCCGACGAAGTGGGCGCTTTCGCAGGAAGCCCTCGTTTTGTTGTGCTCCACTTGGTACTCCTAATTGCGTGGCTGCTGGTAAATAGCGGCAAGATTCCTAACCTGCGACAGTTCGACCCTTATCCATTCCAGTTACTCGGTGTGATTGTTGCCGTGGAGGCTGTCATTCTCTCCAGCTTCATCCTCACGCGCCAAAACCGCATGATGCGACGTGGGGAACGGCGGGACCACCTGAATTTGCAAGTTGACCTGTTGGCAGAAAAGGAAGTCACCACACTGCTACAGATGGTGCGCGCAATATGCGGGCATATGGGGCTCAAAAACATCGCAGAGGATAAGGAGATTCGTGAACTTAGCCAAAACACTTCGATTGAGTCGCTCAGTCAGACATTGGAGGATCGGCTACCGGGGACGTGAGACCGCCCCTCTTAAACTCTGCGGGGTTGTCATCGTTTCCCACTGACGCAGAATCCGTGTTGCTGGCGTTTACGGTTTGGTCGCTGGTTGTGTGCTTGTGGTGATCGTGCGACTCGAAAGTATCGCTTATCGTCCGTCCTGTGCCATCGTGCTTGCGTGGCAAAAGCGGAATTGGTCCTACACTCCAAGCCGGGCGATAGTTTTCTGGAGGGAGGCTGTTCGGTTTTGCCACCATCTGCGATTCCGTCTTTCGGGCAACACGCCAGAACTCAAAGAAAGTCTACAGCGGATGTTCGAAACGCACGCTCGTACAATCCACGTGAAGGATAAGGATCATCCCCGCGCAGTTGCCTCTATCTGATCCTGAAAACCGGGTGTGGTAGTCGCTGCTCACCGTCCTCACCAGTCATTGCGATACTTTACCCGGTTTTAGACCTTCCCGGCTCTGACCGCCCGGATAGAGTCCGGTCGGCCACAAAATTCGGTGAGGCGCTCGACACGACTGGATCGTAGATCAATGGCACCAGCCAACATATGATGCATTTCGAGCATCTAGGAATTCGCAACCCGAAAGGAAGAATGACAACGATGAGATCAAGAAAGGAGAACGTACTTCTTAACCTCCTTTTGGGGGCTGGTGTTTATCTAATCGATTCGCTTCGTCGTCGATTACCAGATGTGGATGAAATGAGTGAGCGGGCGCGCCGTGAGTACGATGACCTTACAGACAGAGCAAGCGGAGCTTTCGATCGGGTTTCGGATAGTGCGGGTCGTGCCGCGAATGTCGTTCGTGGTGAAGACAACCGCACATCGTCGACCGCCGCTTTGCTGCTTGGCGTCGGTCTCGGTGCCGGCTTGTGTCTGCTTTTTGCCTCCGGCCAGCGGGGACAGCACCCGTCGTAAGATCGAGGAGAAAATTAGGGATAACTTCTCGTGCAAGGAAAGCCCTGCGACTGCCAACTATGGCGGCGAAACAAGAATACGCCTCTCATCAGTCTACGGGGGGAGCGCCTGGTGTACCGCTGAAAAACTTCTTCACAACACGTGACGGCCAGGAGCAAGCGGAACCATTCGAGAGAGGTGCAGTATCTCGAAGTAGGCTTTAAGCAACGGGGTTGGAACTCTTCAACGGAATAAAAACAATGAATCTCCCAACGGACACTCAGAAAACGAACCGCGATGCGGCTGTGGCCCTCATGTATCGACTCATTGAATTGGAAGTGACCCAGAGCGCAATGATTGCTGTGTTGGATACATGTCGGGATGTAGACCTACATCGACCTCTAATATGGCGTCCATTGGTTCAGAGTCACCGCACCGACGAAAGACTCCGAGAAGCTGTTCGAGGACGGTACGACGCGATAGAGCGTGCGATGCTTGCGTCCACCGGCGATTGTCCAGAAGCCTTATCCCTGCTGTCGTCAATGCTGCCAAACTTGGCACTGGAGCGATAATTTTGTGATTTTCCGGAGACTCCTTGCCTCCTTGCGTCAGGTTGAGCCCATAGCACCGTCGACAACGAAGATAGATGACGATGTCGTAGTCTGGGAACGTGCCCGGAACGAAAACGAGCACCTTCGTAGAAGGGAGCAGGCAGCCCAAGGGTATCGCCGGGCGAACGGGTGCCTCCCAGACTAGGCGGACGGAGCACAATTCATTTCACCCAGCGTTAGCACTGGAAACCCCCGCCTGCTTAATCTCCGTCAGTACTGGTTACATCTGGCAGCCCACCTTGGGCAAGTCGAAGATTATGAAAAAACACCACCCGTCGCGGAACCGGTGGTCCCGCCGTTCCCCACGTCGCATCATGCCGTTTTGGCGCGTGAGCCGTATCGCAGAGTCAGCCATAGGAAGCTAGCGGTTTTTTGTACAGAGCCGCCTCTAAATCATCTGCGGTTTCCTTGAGTTCGGCCCGGTTTCGGTCAAGAGTTGTTGGAGCGACTTCTGCCAATCTGCGAAGGTTTCTTCGTTCCCAAGCACTTCAATCGAGCCCCGACGGACATGCCGAGCGGAAAGCCATACCGGACAGTCACCGCTGTGCTTCTAAAAACCAGGGTCGATAAACTAGGATTCCCTATCGACCCCGAACTCCTAGATGACGCGGGGAAGGCATAATGGCGAAACCATGGTAGGGATAACTGACGATGCCACCGAGCTTGTGATTAAGGAACGCTTTGGCCTTCCTCTCCCCGGCCATATTGGGGTGAATACACGGTTTACCCTATTACCGTTCCTCGCAAGATAGTCGAAAGTGTATTGGGGGAGTATTTCCTGTCTGGCCGCTTGACACAAACAGGGATTCCGAAAGTTCTGTTTTGACATCTAGAACGTTGGATTCTGTGACGCCGTCGCGAAAGGGCAAATTCGATGTAAAGAACTTCCTAGCCAACATCGGTACGGGCAGGGAGATTGTACACTTCGTAGGGAAAGACAGAATTTACGCGCAAGGTGCTAGGGCTGATTCACTCTTCTACGTCCTGAATGGCAAGGTCAGACTCACCGTTGTTTCCAAGACGGGCCGAGTCGCAAGCATAGCAATGTTGCATGACGGCGATTTCTTTGGCGAGGGTGTCCTTGCGGGCCAGTCTCAACGCACGAGTTCCGCCCAAGCGATGAGAGATTGCGACCTTGTGCGGATCGAGAAGGACGCAATGACGCTTGCGCTTCAACGAGAAGCCGGATTGGCCGAGATGTTCGTTGCTCATCTATTGAGCCGAAGCATCCGGTACGAAGAAGATTTGGTTGACCAGCTTTTTAACTATAGTGAAAAAAGACTGGCTCGAATATTGCTATTGCTGGCTCGCTTCGACGAGGAAGGTGTCCCGGATACCGTGGTTCCGACAATTAGCCAGGAGACTCTGGCGGAAATGGTCGGCACCACCCGGTCCCGCATCAGCTTTTTTATGAACGGGTTTAGGAAATTGGGGTTCATTGATTATCAGGGGAGAGATGTCTTAAAGATCCACAGGTCACTTCTCAATGTCGTCCTAAACGAGCAACCTGAGCGCCTGTGATACACTAAGCTGAGGGGTGGTTTTCACCTTCTCCTCTTTTCAGATCCTCTGTCTAAGCAGTCCATCTGGAGTTTCCAATTCTTATCTTAGCCTCTACAGAAAGAGGCAAGACCATGGCTTTTGAAGCGATTATGGAAGAAGTTGTTCAGCTTAATCTGGCCGGAGATCGTATTGAAGGGCTCGCGGAACATCATCCTCCCGTGTCGGAAGCACTTCTAACTATCGCGGGGAATGTCCGCAGTACCGCGACGGTATTGGCGGTGCTGGTAGAGACAAAACTAAGGAACGGTGATGGGCACTCTTCTAACGGCTCGAAGAAGCCGATCTAATCGTCTGTGCAGTCGATGCTTCTGCGCGACAGCGGCCCAGGAGTCGAATGTCCTAAAGGATTTTTCTTGCGCGGACGCTCCTAGCCGGTCTCGGGGTCCATCCTCTTTCTGAACGAGGTATAATCCGCGACGATGCCCGAACCCTGCACTTGCCTCGCCTCTTTTTGCCGACATGATGTCGGCGGCTGTCCCAATCCCGCAGTGCTTGAGATCACGGTTTCGGTGACGAGAGGCAATCAGCAAGGAGGCTCCACCATACAGAACAAGGTGTGTGCGACTTGTCTGGCCCACCTCCAGACCAACCTGCCAAATATCTTCGGCGATCACGTTGGTTCCGAATTGCTTGCCAAATTGCTGTGAATCCGCAAGTCATGGAGTTAAGCTTTCTGATGTGTGTCATTAAGGTAGAGTGAATCCAAGTGAAACGTATCGAAAGAGTGGACAAGTTCATTCCTGGCAAAGATATTGCCAACCTTCTGACGGATTTCGCTCCCGAGATACAGAGCCTCGCCCTAGCGACTCGCGCCTTTGTGCTCAGAGTGATTCCCGACATTGGCGAGCGAGTGGATGTCAAAGCGCGAATGATCGGCTACAGCTACGGACCTAGATATGCCGACATGGTTGGGATGATAATGCCGACCAAAGCGGGAGTGATTCTGGGAATCGCCTATGCGATGGAGTTTGCAGATCCTAAGAAACTTCTTGAAGGCACTGGTAAACTGCATCGCCATGTCAAGTTGAAAAGCGAGTCGGACTTGGAAAGTGCTGCGTTGAAGTCCCTTGTCAAAGCTGCGGTGCAGCCGCGATCACACGACGGGAAAGGACGAGACAGAAAGCAATGAAAAACGTGTAATTGCACGAAGCAGACTGGAGAGCAGGTGAAGGTCGAGATCATTCACTGCCCAACATGACAGAAAAACAAGGCCAAGGTTACGAGTCTCGTGACCCTAATCAAAAAGCGCCTGGATATTGAAGCAGTGGTTAAGCCTGGGGAGACAGGTCAGTTCGAGGTTATCGCTGATGGTGAGACGATAGCCGAGCGTGGGGGGAACTGGTTTACGCGGAGCTTTGGTGCTGGCTATCCCGATCTCAATAGGTTGGTCGATCAACTTCAAATCAACCAGGATGCCGGAAAGCCAAAGCCCTGAGGTCGGAGGTCGGCGTTACAATCCTCGGCTTTTGCGGGCAGTGATGGGCTGGGCGGTCCAAAGAGAACGCCCCAAAAGTCATACGGGCCGATGGGGCATTCCGCCGAACGAATTTCCCCCGATAACTGTTCAACAACAATAATCTAGGTCATCGCCGATTCGCGGTGAATGGCACGATTGATCTAAAGGTGTAGCCAGAACCGGCCACTGCCGTAGGCTCACTACAGCAGTAAATCCGAAAGGAGCTACTTGTTAGCATCCGGTCTGATCGCGCCCGCCTCTGCTTCGACAGTGATTTCAACTTTGCCGCCGGGCTGTAGATGAACCTGGTGGGCGTTCTTGTCGGTGAGGGTGTTTTCAATCGTGATGATGTTGCTTTCTTGATCGACCCCACCGAGCGTAATTTGCGCCGTTTCCGGGGTATTTGGGATCTCGGACTTGGCAACCATCTCTACCGATCCAGGGAAGCTTACAGACGCTGTTCCAGTCATGGCTTGTACCTCTCCTGTCATCCTAGGCTGACTCACGATGTGAATCTGAGCAGAACGGCTCAGCGGTCAAATGTCCAAAAGAAATTCGAGGCGTCGCTCTCTAATCTCTTCTGTGGCCCCGGCGCGGCCCGGCGATGTGTCACCATCCATCCGTGGACAAACTACCGGAGTACGTGGCCATCAGCCCAATCACGCTGCTCTGCCCAAAATGCCATGCCCAAGCCGGACGGAGTCTGCGAAGTGCTGCTATGCGAACGGCTGGAGATCGTCCACGTCGAGCGGATCAGAGCAGCGGCGGCAGTTAATGCTATAGCCAGAGAACGCTTGGGCAAGAACTGACAATCCCGTGAGCTGTTCGCCAACCTTCCCAGAGTGAGCGTTTTGAAACAGTTCTCCAGGCTCCATGTCTTTTAAGCTGGCGCCGGAGATAAGTCATGCCATTGCCCCAAGAGGTCCACCGCGCGCTGTTACCGATCCCGATCTCGCCGGTCTGCTGGCAATAGCCACAACCGATGAGACCGTCACCTCCGCCAGATCAAGTGAACCAGGATGCCGGAACGCCCAAGCTCTGAGATGAGGCGTTACAATCCTGCTCTTCCGGGTGATCGTAGGTTGCGCTGACTGCACACGAGGAAACTTGGCGCATTCGTGCGTATTGAATTCTTCCTTGACCTGAGTTGACGGCTTGGCCGAGACTCTTTGGCCGGGGTTAACGAGGACCCAGTTGCACGCTGTGCAGCCCCACGCCGCAAATAGGCTATTTTCCCGCCATGCAAGCTCCCTTGCCATAGATTAGTGTCGCACAGGGCCGGAGGGATTTGCCAGTTGCCCGTGGCCTTTTCAATACATCTGCAACGACGTGAGCACTTTTATACAGCCACAATATTTCCGGGACGTTACTGTTAGACCAGCATTAAACACGGGCTGTCTGCCAAGGAGAACGGGGGGCCGCCTCTGGGGGCTGGCATGGGTTAGCGTCGCGATGTGGCTGCGACATTCGATCCTTTCGCCCGCCCTGTTTTTTGCACTTCGTTGGTTGGTAGATTCGGTTTAGGTATCCTGGTGGTTCGTGACCAAAGCGGTACTTCTGATAACCTCAAAGCCCGAAGACAATTTCCTGGAGGGTGAATGTTCTCTGTGCCACTCCGTTAAATTTCACCTTACCGGCAACACGCTAGATCGTAAGGTGACGCTGCGAACAATGTTCGATCAGCACGTCCGCAGGGATCACGAACCTCAAATCCAGAAGTGAGGGTCTGCTTGCGGATTCACGATCTAGACCTCCGTCCCGCGCCACCGACATTGCGTCAATTGACGCCGTTGCGCATACCTGTCCAGAGTGGTCGCTTCTGACCATACGCCGATCGGAATACCACGTAATGTGAATGTACATGCCGGTCCGTCAGGTCGCGATCTTCGATACGATTGACCGCAAATCGGAGGAAATGGAATGGCTACTCAACTATGCCAGAAATGCAAACAAGCCCATCCCGGTCACGTCTGCAATTACGACGAAGAAGGTGAATGCGCCGAGACGACCCACACCAACGAGGTTGCTCAACCGGCAAACACACCTGTGCCAGCGCGCCGCCGAGACAACGTAACCCGGCAGACCTCTGCCACAAGGAGACATTTGTGAAAACCAGAATATTCCTGACAGTTGCAGCCGCACTGAGTTTGAGCGCCGTCGCCCAGACCAATTCTCAGCCCAATATGGCTGTCGAACCCATCAGTCCGACACCCACGTTCCGAGTGACCGTAGTCAGCCGCAGTGTGCAGGCCGTCAACTATCAGCACCGTAGCGGAGCCAGCAAGTTGGATTTCGCAGGCACTGATCTGATGCCTTCAGCCAATGGTCAGGCCAAAGTGAACAGCAAACGTGGATCCATCGAGATCGTAGTAGAGTTTGGCGATCTGCAAACGCCCACCACTTTTGGCACGGAATATCTGACCTACGTCCTGTGGGCAATTTCACCCGAAGGCCGCGCAGTGAACCTTGGCGAGGTGTTACTAGGCGATAACCATCGCAGCAAGCTGAGCGTCACCACTGACCTTCAAGCCTTCGCACTCGTCGTCACCGCCGAACCTTATTATGCCGTTCGCCAGCCCAGCAACGTCGTGGTGCTGGAAAACGTGGTTCGTGCCGACACCAAAGGAACTTCTGAAGTACTCGATGCCAAGTATGAACTCCTGGAGCGGGGCGGCTACATTCCCACCGGCTACAAGTTCGACCCCGTGGTCCTGAATAGCAAGTTGCCGTTGGAATTCTTCGAAGCGCGAAATGCACTGCGCATCGCTCAATCCGAAGGAGCCGAAACCTACGCCGGTGGCAGCTACCAGCACGCTGTCCAATTGATGAATAACACCGACGAGTTAGCAACACAAAAACACTACGAAAGAAAGCCGATGATCGCCCTTGCCCGCGAGACCGTGCAGACAGCTGAAGATGCGCGCGCCATCGCAGTCAAGAAGATAGACGAGCAGCGCCAGGCCGATGAACGCCAGGCTTCCAACGATGCCCAGACCCAATCCCAGGCGCGCGCCGACGAAGCCACCCGACAGAAGGAACAAGCCCAGTCCGACATGGTTGCCAGCCAGGCCGCATCCGCTGCCGCAGTCACCGCGGCTCAGGCCGAGGCCAGCCAGTCCCGATGGGCGGCACTACAAGCGCAGCAGAACGCACAACAGGCGGAAGATGACAAAGTCGCCATGCGCACGCGCTTGTCAGACCAGTTGAATTCCGTCCTTCAAACTCGCGACAGTGCCCGTGGCCTGATCGTCAGTATGTCCGATGTACTGTTTGACACTGGCCAGTACTCATTGAAGCCGGGCGCACGCGAGAAGCTGGCGAAGGTTGCCGGCATTCTGCTGGCGTATCCCGGCCTCAATATTGCAGTCGGCGGCTATACCGACAACGTCGGCGGCGATGCCATGAATCAAACCCTGTCGGAAAATCGTGCCAGTTCGGTCCGCGATTACCTCGTGAACCAGGGCGTAGCGATCGGTTCCGTCAGCGCCACAGGCTACGGCAACGCTATGCCCGTAGCTTCCAACGATAACTCCGCCGGCCGGCAGCAGAATCGCCGAGTAGAACTTCTCGTGTCCGGCGATGCCATCGGCAACCCGGTCCCGACCACTACTGGAAGCTTGCAGTAACGCAAAAGCAGTTAGCTGTAGACGCCCCCGGACTGGTGAAATCATGGGATATGGGTAAAAGGAAGACAAAGAAGCAATCGGCCAAAGCGACACTCGCCGAAGTTATCAAGGAAATGGCGAAGCCCAGGGTGGCTACGTCCGCAAGAGATTAGAACTCCGTTTTCTAGTCGTGGAGAACTATGTTGAGCAGCGAACTGTGAACTTGAAATGCGTCGCTCGCGTGATAATCAATGAACCCCAATTTCCTGAACCGGTTCATGAAAAAGCTAACCCGCGAACGAGTGGTGCCGATCATCTCAGCCAGAGTCTCTTGGCTGATTTTGGGGATTACAGTCTCGGGCGTACCTTCCTTGCCGAAATTAGCCAGCAATAGCAATATCCGGGCCAGCCTTTTCTCGCTGGAATTGAAAAGCTGGTCAACCAAATCCTCTTCATATCGAATGTTCCGCGTGAGCAAATATGCCACGAACATATCGGAAAACGCATGTTCCCGGTGAAGCACTTCCACCATGGACTTCTTATCGATTCGCATCACAACGCAATCGGTCATTGCGGTTGCGGAACACAAGCGGAGGGGTTGCCCCGTAAGGCACCCTTCCCCGAAGAAATCGCCCTGGTTCAGAATCCCTATTGTGGCTTCCTTCCCGGCGTGCGACACAACCGTGAGTCTTACCTTTCCTTCCTTAATATAAAAAACAGCATCAGACGAGTCGCCCTGAGCAAAGAGCGTCTGCTTCTTGGGAAAAGCATCGATCTTTCTACCGCCGTTGATGGTCGAAAGGAATTTCTTGGGATCGAACTTGCTGAGTTTCTTTGATGCTGCCAGGAGTGGCATATTTGTCCCCCTCTCTAGAGTTCCGAATGCGCAGAAGGCAACTCCCTTTAACGAAGGAAGAATAAATGCGCAAGAAGGGCGAGAACAGCGTCAAGTGTGCGGGCAAAGCTGCGATTTCGCCCGACGAAAATAATAATTTCACCCTTGGTGTCGAAAGTCAAACGTTTCCGCGATCGTGATTGGGTTGCGGTTCGGGCCGGCAGCTTCGCTGTCGGAGCAGCCATGCCTCTCTTGGTCACTGCCATAGCCCCGGCGGCAGTGGTGATCCCCCTTGTCTCTGGGACTTCACTGATGTTCCTCGCTCTTCTGGGCGGGGTGGCTGCACGCGCGGGCGGCGCAGGAGTGACGGTGGGAGCAGTGCGAGTCACGTTCTGGGGTGCACTGGCCATGGCGCTAACCGCAGGCGTCGGGTGGCTGTTCGGAACAGTTGCATGAGCCGAGCCACGAAGGTGCTTTTGCCGAGTGAACGTTTTGTGAGCGCATTGCGTTCGCCTGATGGAGCCGATGAAACCGGACTGCCGTGTGCCCTCCGAAGAAATGGCTGCAAAGCTTGCCTGCGAAAGTGACCACCCTGCTGAGAAGGTGGGCAGCCCGGCATGCTGGTATTCAAGCTCTTGGTCTGCTTGGATTGCGGGTGCTCGACCTTTCACGCCTCAGCAACCGAACTGGCGTGGCTTGCAAGAGGTGCTTCGAACCGCTGAGGTCCTCAACTTGGGAGGCGCGGAACGACCATAGCGTCGTCCGGAACCGGACTTGGTTTTCCTTGATATTGGGCTCCCAACGCTGAAGGGAATCGAAGTCGCTCGACAAATTCGCAGACTTGTTCCGGAATCGAAAATCATCTTCGTGAGCTTGGAATCTGCTGCAAATTTAAGAATTTCTGCACTGTGGGCGAATGACGCAGCTGTTTGCTCATGCAGATTCGACCAAGGACATAAAGAACATCGACGGAGGAAACCTCGTGGACGCCACTTCTAAAGATCAGGCATTAGAATTTCTCAAAGAACTAGAAAAGACACTCAATAGCAAGCTGCCGGGCCCTACCGACATGGAGTCTTGGATTCGCGGCAAGGTCGCTGAGGCGAAGACTGATGATAAGCAGAAGCATTTACGTCTTCCGGAAGCCGCCTTTCTCAATGGGCAGGCTCTTCCCGCACTTTTCGACTTACTGATCCATCGCGGGCTGTCCAGGGAGCAGGCGCAAAAGGCGTTGCTTAATGAGTACCATCGGACGATGCCCGACCTTTCCCTGTGGTCGCCCATTCGGTGGGAGCGGCACCCCTTCCGAAAAATTCTGAGCGCCAGCCCCAGTGACATTTACCGAGGATGGAAGAGCCCCGATAAGAGTTACGGATTGACGCAGAGCTGCCCTGACTTTTCCCTTCGCGATCCGTTTCCGCACTCCATTTTGTTCGAAGGGAAGTACTTCCCCCGCGGCTCGCGGGAATTCGCACAACGACAACTAGTGACGGATATCTACCAAGCCTTTTTCTACCGTGGTCTACCGAGTCTTGCTGCGGCAAAGAAGCATCCAGATTGGAACTACGACTACGCGTGTCTGCTGGCATATGACGCTTCAACCTCAGGGACCCTCTCCTCGGCGTGGAAGGACCTTCCCGTACAGACTCGGCGCAGCTTCTGGGAAGGCGCCAACGTGTACGTTATGATCCTCCGACCGAATTAGGGTTACCGCAGCATGAGAGGTGCCATGAATATGATAAGAAAGAGCCACAGCGTGCAACTCACTGCTCCTTCCGGCAAATTCAGACTTATCGGCGTGGACTTGTTTTCTCATGAGGACTACTTCGTGAGAGATTACCTTTCCCGAGAGAAAGCGTTCGAGGCCGCCGATACCTTCAATAAGAGGCGGTCTGGATCAATGGATGACATCTACTACGTCTACCACGATCAGGGCACGTATATCAGGGGCAATAAGGCGGTTGGCCAGAACATTTCGCCCTAAGAGCCTTTGGTACTCAGTGAGCGAGCGCGATTGATCACCTAATGCGTTTCAGTCCGCGATGCCGAGCCTTGTTTTCCACTTGCGAACCAGAATGCACGTGAAAAAATGATGCGAGCGAAATGCCTAGGCCGATGCCTGTGCCCAATTTGTGCCCAACAGGAATGGAACAGCTCGTCACCAAACGTCACAGAACGTAACGCCCGTGTCTGGTAAGCCTTTGTAAGAATGGAGAAATGCGGGGTTTAGGATTTGCTGTGGAAGGTCTCAAAATCCGCCGTTCCTCTGTTCCTCTTGCAGTCCAAGGTGTTGGAAAAGTGTAGTTTTCTAATCCAGGTTGTGCCGGGAATGCTGATCACTGATGCAATCTGTTTTCGGCAGGGATTACTACCGGTTTGCCCTCATCCAACCAGAATCGATCCAACCGCGGATATCACTTCCTACGAGCGATCTCCAGTCTAATTTCTGGAGTCTCGATCAGCTCCGTTTTCGGGAGGGGGCATTAAACTTTGCCGCTTGGAACCCTAATCGATTCCGAGTCAATACACTAAACACTGTATGCCTCGGACCTACCGCTTGGGGCAAAACGAATTATTCGGGGCGTGACAGTCCTGATTGCAATATAGTCATTCTTGGTCAGGACGATGTGAGGATTGCACGCGAACAAGCCCGCTGCGTCGAGGCGAGCGGCTTCGTCACAAACTGTAACTTGACCTGAGATTTACTTCCGGAACGGGGAGAGTGGCAATGGAAAACAATAGCAGCTTGGGCGAGAAAAAAAATGTTGCGACCCAAGGTGATCCCTGGCGCGGTCTGTTAACCGGCGCTGCGCCACGCGATCATATCGTCCAGCTTTATCAGGATGAGCAATTTCTCAATCGGGCCGTCTGTCGCTTTGCGGCGGCGGCGATTGCTAACGGCGAAGGGATAATTCTAGTTCCGACGATCGCTCATTGGGACGCTTTTCGACCCCGATTGGAAAGCGAGGGCGTGGATGTGAAAGCCGCGGAAAAGCGCGGACAACTAACGATTGTTGACGCGGACAATCTGCTGCCCACCTTCATGCGTGAAGGGATGCCGGATTCGCCTGTTTTTCTAGGCTTAGCTGCAAACGTTGTTTCACAAGCTCGCGGAGAGGGGCGCTACCCGAAAGTACGCTGGTGGGGCGAGATGGTTAACATTCTTTGGGAACGCGGCGACGTTGCCGCGAGTATGAACCTCGAAGATTTGTTCGACAAACTCGCGCATGAGCAGGATATTGCGATCTTCTGCTCGTTCTTAATGGATAACTTCAACGGAGACGTGCACGCTCGTATGCTGCCAAGACTCAGCGAGAATCATTCCCATCTTATTCCCGTCGAGGATTACTCTCGGCTTGAGCGAGCCGTGTCCGAGGCGCTTCGAGATGCCGTGGGCCCGGACGAGTCCAGCGTCCTGGAGGACCGGCTTCTGTCGCGCTATCCCGGTTCGTTCCACATGCCCCGATCTCAGGCGTTGCTTTTGGCATTGCGTCAGACTCTCCCACTAGTAGCCGATGATGTGCTGCGGCGGAGTAACACGCTATATCGTACGACTGGCTAAAAAAGCAGAGATAATCCATGACCCAGGATGACGAACTCTCTCCGCCCGGAACTGTGTCAGGCGGTGTTACGACTTTGGACGGGATGACCGCCGGCGAGATGGGTGCGCTTGATGCTGTCGATGTTCCGATAGTTGTAATCAGCCGCGAGTGCAAAGTGGTCCGCATCAACAGGGCCGCCATGACGGTGTTTGGCCTGAAGGTCTCGGATCTTGGTCGTTCTCTTGGCAACACTCTTGCGGGCGTGAAGGATTTCAATAGAATCTGCACGCGGGTGATCACTGACGGAGCACCACACCGGGTAGAAACCCGCGATGGCGAGAGATGTTTTCTTCTTCGAATAGCTCCCTATATCGGAAGCGATCACCAGATTCTGGGTGCGGTGCTCACATTCACGAATGTCACGGCTTTTCGAGCAAGTATCGAGCAAGCGATCTACGAACGGGAATACACCAAGGCGATCCTAAACACGGTAGTTGATCCCGTGGTCGTTATCGACGCCAAATTGCAGGTACAGACGGCGAACCGGGCCTTCTATGCCATGTTTGGGGTTTCGCGGAATCAGACGCAGGGCGTTTCGATCCGCAAGCTGGGCAACAACGAATGGGAAACCTCCGAAGTATGGGATTCCCTGGAAACAACTCTTTCTGGCCCTAGTGAATTTCAAGCTGTCGAGATCGACCGTGAATTTCCTGCCGGTAGAAGGACGCTTGTGCTTGACGCACGCCGATTAGGGGGAGCCGGGGATTCTCTGATTGTTCTCACGTTTCATGACGTGACGGAGCGAAAGCAGGCAGAACGGACAACTTCACTATTGGCTGCCATTGTCGATTCTTCAGATGACGCGATCCTCAGCAAGAAGCTCGATGGGACTATAACCAGTTGGAACCTTAGCGCCGAGCGCCTATTCGGATATAAGGCAGAGGAAGCCGTCGGTGAGAATATTACGCTCATCGTCCCGTGGGAACGACGTACAGAAGAAGAAGACATTCTCAGGCGTCTGGCAAGAGGCGAGCGAGTCGATCATTTCGAAACAGTGCGCAAACGCAAGGACGGCGCCACTGTAGATGTCTCACTCACCATTTCTCCCATCCGCGATGCGACAGGCACAGTCATTGGAGCATCAAACGTGGCCCGCGATATCACTGAACGAAGGCGGGCGGAGCGAGCACTGTCGGAACAAGCTCGCCTACTGGACCTGAGCAGTGATGCTATCTTCGTTCGCGACGCCGGCGACCACGTTACCTATTGGAACAGGGCTGCGACGGAGCTCTACGGCTTTACCCGTGAGGAAGCGTTGGGCCGAGTAACTCACGAACTATTGCAGACCCAATTTCCCGAGGATCTGGAAAAGATCAACGAACAAGTGCACCGCAATGGGCGCTGGAGCGGCGAGTTAGTTCACACAAGGACGGACGGCACAAAAGTCATAGTCATTAGTCGGTGGGCGCTGGATCGGGGAGGCAATGGAAATGCGCGGTGCATTCTCGAAACAAATAATGACATCACGCAGCCGAAGCGGACAGAGAACGCACTGCGAGAAAGCGAAGAGCGTTTCCGGGCGATTGTTGAAACCACTCCTGAGTGCGTCAAACTGCTGTCAGCAGATGGTACGTTGTTGCACATGAATCGGCCCGGCCTGGAGATGGTTGGTGCTCGTTCCGCAGACGAAGTGGTTGGCAGGAGTGTTTATGACCTGATTGCACCGGAGGATCGGAACCGGTTCATAGCTTTTAACGAAAGGATCTGCCGGGGCGAGCAGGGTTCACTACAGTTCGACATCATTGGGTTAGAGGGTAGACGGCGACACATGGAAACCCACGCCGCACCCTTGCGAAATCCGGATGAAACCGTAGTGCATCTTGCTGTTACGGCCGACATTTCCGAACGGAAGCAGGCCGAGGAGTTGCTGCGTACGAGCGAAGAACGGTTCCGCGCCCTTGTGAATGCCAGTTCTGACATGATTTATCGCATGAGTCCTGACTGGAGCGAGATGCGCGAACTTGATGTTACGGATACGGGGAAGCCAAGGAAAGATTGGCTGAACGAATATATTCATCCCGACGATCAGCCGCTCGTGTTGCAGGCGATACGCGAAGCGGTGCGGACAAGGAATCCGTTCCAGCTTGAACATCGCATCCGCCGAGCGGACGGAACGCTGGGCTGGACGTACTCGCGGGCGGTTCCGCTACTCGATGGGAATGGCGAGATCCTGGAGTGGTTCGGTGCAGCCAGCGATGTAACTGCTCGCAAAGAGGCAGAGGACAATTTCCGCAAACTGGCCCAAAAGTTAGATTCAGAAGTGCGTGCTCGCACGCGAGAACTGGAGGAGCAGTCCCACCGTGTGCGCAAGCTTTCTTGGCGCTTGCTGCGAAGCCAGGACGAAGAACGCCGGCATATCGCGCGCGAATTGCACGACAGCGTTGGTCAGACATTGACTGTACTTGATATAGACCTTGAACTATTCATGCAGCAGGCGGGGTACAAATCATCCGAGCTTGCCTCGAAGATTGATGAAATCAAAAAAACCGTTCAACAGTTGCATCGCGAAATACGCACGACCTCTTATCTATTGCATCCGCCTCTATTGGATGAGAGCGGATTATATTCCGCGATCAGTTGGTATCTACGAGGGCTTCGGGAACGCAGCGGACTAGAAGTCCGCTTTGAGATTTCGGAGCAGTTTGGAAGGCTACCTAGCGAATGGGAACTTGCGATCTTCCGGCTGGTGCAGGAATCTTTGACAAATATTCATCGCCATTCAGAAAGCAAGACCGCTTCGATCCGAATAGGTCGAGAATCGAATCAGATCATTTTGGATATCCGGGACCAGGGAAAGGGCATGTCGTCCGAACGGATGGCTGAGATTCAATCGGGACGGTCGGGTGTTGGAATAGGAGGTATGCGGGAACGCCTGCGTCAATTCGAAGGGACGATGAATATCGAGTCGGATAGCTCCGGAACCCGCATTTTCGCGACTATCCCGCTCCCCGAAGCTGCATCGCTGGAGGATCAGAGTAAGACAGAGCGCTTGCAGGCAACCGCGCCAGACTTTTGAATACAGTCCTCAAGTGTCTGAATGACGGAGAGTGGAAACAAGCCTTTGGTTTAGGACCCGAAAACGTGCCTCTCGTCACTCCCGGTTTGTCCAGCAGGCCAACCAGCCGCCCGCCGGGCCGCGTCTAGCTGCCTCTGAAACTCCTTCCATGTTCAGAACAGTTCGAGTCGATCAAAACGCATCAGAAAGCAGGTCTGGTAAGCGGTTGAGGAATCAGATCGCGTTAAGGATTTTCATAACCGACCAGAACACACTAGGTGATCTTCAAAACCGGGGGCTTGGCATCTCCCGTCCGAAGTCCTCGGTCACGTATATCATGTTTTCGTTGCGGACGACCGCGAATCCTGCGACGTTGTAATCGCGATCGAGCAGATTCTCGCGGTGATGCGGAGAATGCATGAAGGCGCGATGCATCTCCGCCGCGCTCGGAGCGAGACCGACGTTTTCTCCCTCTGCGCTGAGCTGCAAACTACGCGTGGCCGCCAAGCGTTGTGGCAGCGCGGGCTCACCGGGCAAGTCATGCGAAAGCTGTTTCTGCGAAGCCATGAGCGTCGAGTGCTTCCGCGCAGCCCGCGTTAGTCCTTCATCGCTTTTCAGCGGCGCGAGGCCGGCTTCGGCGCGGGACTGATTCGCAAGATCAAGAAGTTGGTGCTCAGCCTGGGAGTCGAATGATACTGAAGCCACGTGCGGCGGCCCGCGGAACAGTGGCCCATGGATTTGTCGGTTGCTGTTGTGCAGACGCTGGGCCTGCCAGGCGAACGGTCAACAAAATAGAGAGAAATAGACGCATACCTGCGCGCTCTACTAGCTTAGAAACCCGAACCCTATCGCTTTGTTGTGAACATACCTCCCGGAGTCACCGGCACGGAAACAATGCCCGTGTTTGCGTGGCGAGCTCTCGAAACTGAGACGTGACCTCTGCCGCATCAAGGTATGAGGCCGTCACTGCAGTAAAACTGTAGTAGTTCTATGCTCAGAACCGGGCAGATTGGGTCAAAACGGAGCAAATCAAGTGGCTGGTAAGCGGTTGAAGAATCAATTAGAGTAGAGAATTTTCATAACGGTTCAGAACTCACTAGTGAACTCAAAATCCGCCGGTCCTTACCGTTGGAATTCGACTTCGTTCCCGGCACCGGCCCTCATTTTTTGTTTCTGTTGGTTTTTTCCGCGTGACGGACAATCCGAAAACTGAGCCTAGCGTGCGGAGGCCCTGCCTTCCCGTCGGTGTGACCAGCGTTGTGCTCAACCCTTGTCTTTTGTGCGATCAGGAGTGTGGCGAAACCTGCAATAGGTATTCCGGCACAGCCGGAGGGCAGATTTCCGACGCCATAAAAGTTCTAAAATCGTCTGCTAGGGCCGACGAATTCTTTCAAGCACTTGAACGCCACTTCTGGTTTTCCGCCTACGGTGATGTAGTCGCTTTTGTAGACGGTGAGATCCTCAGGGTTCAACAAGCAGCAATACTCCGTTAACAAAGGCGTAGCCACTCTTGCGAACCCTGCAACACTCAAGAGAGGATCGAAAAGGGATGAGAGATTACATGGTGGCTCCACTCGGCGCTTACGACGCGATTCTGTTCATCGACACGATCACCAAAACGCCGGCGCCTCAGAAACAGTAAATAAATATATAGACGATCAATGCATGGGCGCCGTACTGCTTGTCCCAAATATTGCCGGGGCTATCTTAACCGTCGCACTTGACCTCGCGAATCGCTACGATGCGAACTGGTTCCTGACGGCGTACCCGTTCGTGATTGTGGGTCTCGCAGGTTGGGTCATTTCCATTGTTTGGCGAGCGGGCGTCACCCTTTCCCACGCATTCGATGACGAACGGACCCCTGTAAAAAGGGAGCGTAAAGTCATACGGCGGCTCTTTGCCTCCCAAATCATTGCTGGAGTTGTCGTGCAGATCCTTGTCACCGCGGGCGCCTTGCCAGTATTCTGGGCCATATCGAGACTCCAAAAATGACCGATGGATTTGCCCGTTAGCGGGGCGGATGTTGCAACAATCCGTGAATTCGCAATGCGCGCTTCAGGAAGCTTCACAAGTAGCTGAAACAATAAGACGATTCCAGGTAGAGGTGAAACTGCCACATCCGACGTACTGATCCGGCAGCGCCAATAATCGAGCGGTGCCGTACTCGGCGGAAATGGCAGCGCACAGGTCGGTGGTGAAGGTGGCAATGCCGCACTGCCGGGGAAGATAGTTCCCGATCACCGCGATTCGACTAGGCAACGAGAGCTTCGATTGCAAGCTGGGTCGCCCAACTGAAGGCTCGCTCCGCGGCAGGAGGTTGGAGGTGACGATTTCCATGGCCGGTTTTCGAGATGTTGTGATTGGCGGAGACATTTATCCTTAAATCCGGCGAGGATGAGTTCTGAAAGGGGCGAGCTCTCAGTATCCAACGAAAGCGGGTTTGCGAACTGGTCAGAATTGACCAGTAATGCCAGTGCGAGTTCTATGCGTGCTCGAGGGAGGTGGGCTTGGGGAGTTTGGGACGTTTGGCATCGCGGATCTGTTCCGCGGTGAATGCGCTCCCGCACGTACTGCAGCGCCAATAATTGGACAAGCCGGTCACCATCGCCGATCCAGGTTGGTTCTCTGTGCGCCGGGCTTGCACCAACTCGCCATTACATTCGGGACAGTGTCGTTGAATCATAGTCGCAGGTTAATGGCTCTTCAGAGGGAGAGCATGAGTCTCCTCGGCGGTTAGTTGAGAGCGGTCGCAGTAGCCGTACCCCTTCAGACAAGCCGTATAGTTGCGTTTGTGTTCGGCATCGGCCAACCGTGTGGTTTCAGGGGCGGTTAGTTTTGCGAAGTCGCAAGTTTCCTGGCCGTCTTTGCAAGCGGTTAGGTTGCGCTTGTGATCTAAGGCTTCGATTTGCGCTGCTTCCGCGGGGCTGAGTTTGGAGTGGTCACACCCGTCCCAGCCATTTTCACAATTCTGCGCGTTGCGCTGGTGTTCCGCCGTGGTCACTTCTTTGGATTCAGCGGGATTGAGTTTGGAGTGATCGCATACTCCTGCGCCGTTCTTGCAGTCGGAGACATTGAGTTCACGTCTGGCGGTGTCGACTGCTCCGGCTTCTGACGGACTGAGTTGGGACCGGTCGCAATCGCCAATTCCATCCTCGCAGTCGGTGAGGTTGCGCCGGTGCTGCGCGAGCGATGAATCGTGCACTTCGGACGGGGTCAGCTTGGCCAGGTCGCAGGTCCCCATGCCGCTGGTGCAGTCGGAAACATCGCGTTGGTGATCGGCTACGGCCAATGCAGTTGTTTCCCGTGGGGTGAGTTTCGAACGGTCGCAGGGATCGAAGCCATTGCGGCAGTTCGAGAGGTTGCGGGCATGCTGGGCGACCGACAGTTCTGCCAATTCCAGCTGGCTCAATTTCGAGCGATCGCACGTTTCGCGGCCAGCCTTGCAGGCGTCCAGGTTCTGTGCGGATAATTGGGCGAATAACGTGGAGGACAGAGCCAGGCAGGCGATTAAGAGACATCTTGGTAGATTAGCTTTCATGTTTATCTCCATTGGCGTTTGCGTAAGAGTTCGTCCTTCGCCGCTCCGCGGCCTATGACTAAGCTGCGTTGACCGGAACCGGTGCGCGGTTCCGGTCAGCCACAAGTCTGGCTAGTTGGTGCAATTACTTGGTGTCGGCTTTGGCTTCGGCGACACGCGCTTGTTGGCCGGCTTCGGAGACGGCCTTGATGAATGCATCCGCACTCGCCGGTGTCGCCACTCGGCCCGAAAGAATGTTGCGGAAGCGCTTGTGGCTGCCATAGATGGCGATCGTCGAGTCATTGTCTTGCTCGACTACTGCGCCTTCAAGCGTCAGGCCGGCGAACACGCCCTTAGAGCGTGAATAGGTCAGCATTTCAGTGTTCATCTTCCAGTCGGTCCCAGCGGAAGCATGACGGCCAACCGGGCCGGCTGCCACTGAGCCTTCACCGGTCAGTTCAAACTTGCTGGAGAGGAGATGCTGGAGGCCGCGGTCGTTCATGACCAGCAGGACCAGGTCGACGCCTTCGACGCCGATCTGTAAGCCCCAACTGCCGCCGCCAATGGAGACAAATGCTGGGGCGCTCCAGCCTTGAGCGGTACGGCAGGTGGCTACTCCGCGTCCGTGCTTGGCGCCAAAGATGAAACCACCTTTGATCAGATCGGGGACTACGAGGATGCATTTGGCACCGGCCAGCACTTCTTCCGGGATACCTTTATCTGGCGTCGACATAATGGCGTGAAGAACATCCACCGAGTTTTGCAGGCGGTCAACGGAGTCTTCACGAGACGAGCCGGCGAACGCATAGGTTCCGAATAGGCCCATAAAGCTCATCAGCAGAAGTGAAATTGTCTTTTTCATGAATTGTTCCTTTCAGGAATAGGAAACTAAGAGGAGAGAACTTCAGATGGGCTGACTTAGCTCAGAAGACCTGAAAGAGAGACCGGGTGCTCGTCCCTGACATCATGATCGCTCAAGCCGAAAACAATAGCTGGTCTGAATTGCTCACTTCTGGTGGGACTCCTAAGGTGCTGAAACAGTGTGCATAAGAACTCTTCTTACGCCCCTGAGCGGCTCAGAACCCCTACCTGCGGGCGCGGCTGGGCATCCTCGGGAGTGAGCAATCCTGCACAGAATGGCCCGTGGTCGGTGTGTCATTGTGGCCGTGGCAAGTTTCGGCCGTGGGGTGCCTGATGTCTTCTTTTGTTTCTTGGGTTCGCGGGCTGGCCGAGGCGGTCCGGAATTCACTGAGGAAGCTATTTACGGCGGAAACTTACCCAGGGAAGTTCCCCTCACAAAGAATGTGCCCGTTCTGCGGGTTAATCACTGCACGTGCCAAGGCATTTTGTTTGGAGTGTGGGAAGTCGCTGCTCGAAGTTCGCCCGTGAGCGCTGGATAAGTAAGGGAGAGCAACATGCTTTGGACGATTTTCGTAGTATTTCTGGTTCTGTGGCTTCTAGGGTTCAGTTTGCACATAGCGGGCGGTTTGATCCACCTGCTGCTGGTGGTGGCGTTGGCGGTTTTAGTCATCAACCTGGTAAGCGGCCGCAGGACAGCGTAAAGGCCGACCAACGGGCGTTCTACTTACCTTGAGTAAGGATGCGAAGGCCGCGGCTAGTGATTGCCTTCAGGATGCGCAGAGCCACCTCGCCCGAACTCTCAGGTTGAGCATACCTGGCGGCGGCCAGATCTCGGTCGTGATGCGTTTTGGCGGAAGGATGCCCGGTGCTGGCTGTGCACCTCTCCTTCGGCTTAGCTCCGCACATGGGACAGCTCACTGACAATATCTGCTTTAGCGTGAAAACCCCGGGCTTCACAACAATAGCGTTCAGCATGGTTGGTTCGAGAGATACCGAATCTTGCGCTTGAAATATCTATCGGTTCCCAAGCAGGAATCCGGCCGACGCGCCTATTTTGTGGGTTCCAGAGAAATTACCCGATGAATCGAAATCGTCAAGGTGGTGTCGTCCGGGATTTTCGCACCCTCTGATCGAAGCGTCGCGATTCCTTCAACTTCTTTCAGGAACACATAAAATCCGTCGCGTCCGATGATCTTTACGTGATCTCCGGTTTTCACAGGTGTCTCCTGCTGTTCTGGTTCGCTCTGGGTAGATTGCAGGGAATTCAAAGTGCGCCACGACCGCCTTGTTTTGCCGGTACCCAGGGACGCACATGCAACGAAGCTGCATGCTGGTTGATGGCGGCCGCCGCTTGCGTACGGCGGTTGCCCCCGGTGTTGCTGAAATCGAGCGTGCTCACGCTATGTGCGCAGAAGGTGCAGGTGAAGAGGGTGCCGTCACTCACTGGTTTGGTCGTGTAATATCTCACAGTTCATTGTAGTCCTTCTGGGCAGTGAGAGTTTGGGGCAATAGGTGTGCGACCATGGGGCGGGAATCCGGGGGCGGAGCCGGGAGTCAGAATTGAACCGTTCCGTTGCGGATACCGCGCCACACCTATCGCGAAAAAGGTGAGTGCTTCTCGTCGGTCGCCGATTGAATAAGGATGGCCTGCAATGCGGAAACGCCGGTTGGGCCAAACCGCGGCAGCCCCGCCATATTTCTCAGGCGCTGAGTCTGGCCCTTTCGGCGACCTTGGCGAGAACTTCATCGCAGATTCGGGTGAGCACCGGCAACAAAAGGCTGGGTGCTTCGTGCTTGGGAACGAAGGCATCGACCACTTCCAATACGTGACTTGGTAGCTCCTCGTCGCTGGAAACCATGACAACCGGCGTATTTGGCTTAAGGCGCTTTATTTCCAACGCGACCTCATGCCCATTGATCTCGGGCATGTGGTAGTCAACGATCACGGCAGCAACTCCGCTGTCTGCGGCAATTTGTAAACCTCGCCGGGCGGAGGAGGCAGTGAGCACCGCGAATCCCTGCCTTTCGAGCAGAGTTCTTTGGTACTCGAGCACGCCGTCATTATCGTCGATGCAAAGGATGGTCTTGGCTGTCGGGGGATTGGACATAACATACCTCTCTCACTAGATCATCGCCGATGTGCCCGAGAGAGTCTGGTCAAAGTTGCACACTTTTTGCAACGCTGATTGCTGGTGCTGATGCAGTGCGACCCAGGCTGCTCAGTTCTGATGCGCACGGACCACGAACCGTCGGGGCGCCGGACCTACCAAATAAAATGGGTAACAGGTGACCAGCGTCAGTGCGGATTCGGTGGAGGGAGCTAGAACGCTGAGGTCATCGGGATCGACGATCTTGACCCAATCCACTTCATAGCGAAGCAGCGTGGTTGCGGTCTGAAGCTGGATCTCGTCCATTGGGCGGATATCTTTTAAGTTGCGGAAGAAGGTGTCGCGGTGGCCGGCGATGGCGCTGTTGCCGGCTTCACCGGGAAGCGGAGTGCCTTCGATGTGTCCGGCGCCGAGCCGCAAGATGTGCGAGCTTGTGCCTTGCAGAACTGCGACCGACAAGCCCAAGCGCGGGATGTCCATAAGGCCGAGGACGTCGCCTTTCTTGACGACGGGTATAACTTCAGGCGTGCATCCGCCGCTTGCACAAACCGCGCGCAGTGGGGAACCCGCGGTTACCTTGTGCTGTTCGATCTGGGTTTCGAGCGACTGTTCCGCCGATGCCTGGTAGAGTCTAGCCTCGAGTAGAGTGAAGCCGACGTACGCGAGCGCAAGGATTCCAATCATGAAAAGTAGGCGTCGACTCCAATGAACGAAACCGCAGGTTCGCCCCGGGAGAATCAGCTTGAGTCTCATGGCCGATTCGCCTTTGCCGGGGAGGATGGAAGTGCCGGCGGTGCGAAGTAACCAGCCCGGGTGCGGACCGATAAATGCCCGCGGGCTTGCCCGCTTGCCTTCACTTCTATCGCGCGATAAGTTCCGTCACGCTTCCGGTTCGTCGGGACATAAGCCAGGGTGTACTGATTGCGGATATCGTGAGCGATGCGTTCACAAACCGGGGCAAGATCCTTCAATGATTCCGGCAAGAAGGTTTCTCCGCCGGTGTCTTTCGCAAGCTGCTTGAGCACATGCGGGTTGCGATCTTCGTCCTGCTCGTCGAAGATGCCGATGGTGAAGATGATCGCGTCCGACTGGCGGACCATGGCCATCGTCTGATTCAGACTACGCTGGCTGGCGTTGTCGCCGCCGTCGCTGATTACGATCAACACTTTCTTGTCGCGATTGCCTTTCTTCAAATGGTCGAGCGCGACCGCCATGGCATCGTAGAGCGCGGTCTGGCCATCGGCGTTGGTTCTGGACAAGGCAACCTCCAACTGCTCCACCTGGTCAGTAAACGGAATTGTGCCGGGAAGGCCAAACGAAACCCTTTCGTTGAAATTCACAACAAACATCTGATCCTGCGGGTTGCTGGAGCGGGCGAAGGCCAACGCAGCAGCAATTACGTCATGACGCTTCGGTCTCATGCTTCCGCTGTTATCGATCACCAGGCCGACCGTGACTGGGATGTCGGCATGGCTGAAATGTTTGATGGGCTGAAGCGCTCCATCTTCGTAGATCTGGAAATTGTCTTTGTCGAGTCCGGAAACCAAGGCGCCTTTGTGGTCGACCGCGGTGGCCTGCAAGACCACCATGTCGACATTGACACCAATGGTGTAGTCGGCAGGTGAGGGATTTTGTGCCGCGGAGAACTGGGCAAGAATCGATAGCAAGAGGAAGAGGAGTGGAAACAGATATGGGAGCTTGGAGGCGAACCTCTGCTGGTTTCGGGGCTTGGTCATTTCCATTGCTCCCACGGCTATGCCATGAGCTTTTGCATGCGTTTCGCTTTGGGCCTAGTGAACGGAGGCGGCACCTGAGCACCACCTCCGTCGCCATGCGTTACGCGGTCAACTTATGAAGTGCGCTTGGCGGTGATGGAAAGCGCAAAACCAGCGCCCAAGGCCAGTATTCCGATCAGGCCAATGAGGGGCAGTGAGCTGGCTGTCTTCGGCAGAGGCTCGAGGGCGGCAACCACCGGCGGCGGTTCAACCACCTGGGCCAGTTCAACGGGTTCTCCCGTGGGAGCAACAGCCTCGACCGGCGCAGTTTGCAGAGTTTCGACCGGGGCGGCGGCGATTTCGACTGGAGTCTCCAGAACGGGTTCATTTATTTCCTTGGCCAGTTCGATAGCCCTGGGCTTGGCATAGACAAATTCCTCGCCCCAAACGCGTCCGGGAGAAAACCATGCTCTCAGAGCTTCCGGCTGACCGGCAGGCCGCTCACTAAACGTGATTACCGTTTTGTGAGTCGCCTTTAAGCGCAAATTGGGCAGCGCCATGACGGTGGTGAGGACTTTGCTCTTGTCCTGGCTGTAGATGCGAACGATGTGACGGTTCCCCTGATTCCACATAATCTCGAAAATGTAGGTACCGGCCGGCAAGACTTGAGGATACGTACCCGGAACTTCGACGGGCCCGCTGAAGGTAACAACTGTTTCCCGGTTCAATTCATCGGCGGATGCAGTCGGCACGACGAACGTGCAGAGCGCAACCAGGCAGAATACGGCGGCTAGGGTCTTGAACGATTTCATGTTCTCTCCTGTAGTTTTCTCCGACTAGGTCGCACGGCGGTGGTGGTGCTGCAAGAACTCTTTATGTTGTCGGTTCACAAGAGATCTACAGCCGGAAGATCCGGCGATGTATCGGCCGTCGAGAGTGATTCGTTATTCAGTATCGGGCGTTGAGTCAGAGATTACTGGTCAATATTGACCTTCTGCGCTTTTGCAGGTTGAGGCGAAAAGTCGCTGGGAAGAGAGCGAGCAATTGTGAACAGAAGTTTGAAACAGTCAGGGCTAGGCTGGCTTGGTGAAACTTGCTGCCTGGTGCATAGGGATTCTCGCCTTCTTGTGGATGCCGCAGTTGAACGCAAGTGTGACCGTTCTGCTCGAAGAACCCTATGGCTATGACGGCGCCTTTGGTGGAGTTGGTCATGTGGCGGTGTATCTTAACCGCGTCTGCGCGGCCTCGTCCTCTTCTTTGCGGCGTTGTGACGAAGGAGAATATGGTGTAGTGATCAGCCGCTACGACGGATTGGCGGTCACGATTGGATTGCCATTCCGCTGCTCCCTTATCTTTAATGCCGTCACCAAACCAGAAGACATTCCCGCTTACGCTGACGACGACATCGTGGCTTCGCTTAGAGATCACTATCGACACCAGCACCTGCAGGAGATTGCGGCGGACGATCCCTTGGGGCGTGCACCCGGCGGAAATTGGGTGCAACTCGTCGGATCCTCTTACAACCGAACCACCTTCACTTATCAGCTTGAAACCGCCGTGCAGCAGGACGACGAGTTGATTGGCTGGCTCAATGGCCGTCCGAACCGTCCTTTATATCGAGTGGTGACGCGCAACTGCGCGGATTTTGTGCGCGACGTGATTAATTTCTACTACCCGAAGGCAGTGTCGCGGGCCATCGTCGCTGATTTTGGCGTCACAACCCCGAAGCGGGTTGCGAGTTCGCTCAGCAAATACAGCCGGCGGCATACGGATCTCGAATTCGTGAGTCGAGTGATTCCGCAAGTGCCAGGGACCATCCGGCGCAGCAAGCCGATCCACGGGATGGCGGAGTCAGTTTTCAAAGCCAAGAAATATATGATTCCCCTTGCGTTCTTCCAGCCCTATGTCGCAGGCGCCTTCGCGGCAGCCTATCTGGTTGAAGGGCGCTTCAAGACCGACAGGAAGGCAACGATCTCCAACCTCGAGGCCGTCGAGTCGCCATTGGCAGGCGACGAACACTCCGCACATCCAGGAGGCGTGAACGCGCTGTCGCTTTCTATTGAGGCATCTGCGGTGAAGCCGGTTGGGAAATGAGGTCTCCTCTTATTTCCTGAACAGTTGAGAACGGGCGCCAGCAATGGCCAGTGCGATCCCACCCGCGATTAGCACTGCGCTGATGACCGGTGATACCCGTTCACTATGACTGGTCTGGACGCCGATGTTGGTATCTCCGATTTTGATGCCCTCGGTCTCGCTGCGGGGAATTGGCAAGACCAGGGACGCCACGCCGAGTACAACAAAGAGCAGGCCGGCAAACAGAAGCATTTTCATAATGTCTCCTTGGGGGATCACGCGTCCCACGAACGCGGAGGGGACCCTCCCCCATGCAACTGCGCGATCGCGGGCAACAAATGGCTGGCCAATCGGTCCTTTGCGATGAAAGCATCGACCAGCTTCAAAGCTTTCTCAGGGACATCCAAGGTTGCGGAGAGCATGATGATGGGCGCCTGTGGCATAAGCCGCCTGATTTCGGCTGCGACCTCCTGCCCGTTCATTTCGGGCATGAAGTAGTCAACGATCACCACGTCAACTGCATATGCCGACGCCAGTTCCAGTCCCTTTCCGCCACTGGCAGCGGTCAGAACGGTGTAGCCGAAGCTCTCGAGGAAAGCCTTCTCACATTCCAGCACGTCCTCGTCATCGTCGATGCAGAGGAGCACTCCGCCTTGGAGCTCGGGATAAGCCGCTGGCGCCACATTCACCATCGAGAACCATTCTCAGGAATTGGGCGGTTGGTAATCTGTTCAAAATTGCTCAAAACATGGTCGATGCGTAGTGCTGTATTTTTTCTTGGAAACTGTGCAATTTTGTACAGTCGCACCAGGGTGGGGTTGTCGTATTGTGCTGTCAGCAACGCAAGCGCGCTACGTGGCTTTCCCTCCTTGAAGCGGGCGGCCCGGACGGGCATGGGTTAGTGTCGGCTAGATCGACGTTCAGACCCTCACGCCCGCCCATTTTTCTGTCCGGGAGTGCCATGAGAAACCTGAACTAGCATCTATTTCGTGGTTCCTGAGTGCGAAGCAAAATTCAAAAGAATTCACATCGTTGAACGATTATTGCGCGGGGGTGACGCGACGGTCTTATACGCCTTAGGATTTTTGCTGGGGGCGCTCCTGGCTTTTCGAGGAAGTGGCGCAAACGTGCCGGACAAATTCATTGTCACGCTTCAACTCAAAGTTGCGCATCATTTCATCGAGAGATGTGCCGGAGGGCGCACCCGAAGTCTTGAACCTCCAGCCGCATTCTGAGCAACCAAAACCCCGAAAGCGCGGCTCTTCAATCCAGACTAGTTTTCGACTCATGGGGCTCCTCGTCGCTGCGGGCCGTTGCTGTTTGCCTCATGCCTCGTGCGCGATTGCAGGACGAAGCGTTCCCCCTTTCGCACATGCGTGCGGTCGCGGGCTGGGCGCCCCTCGTTAGAGCGAAACCGATCAGTGTTACATCGGCGGGCTCTCCAAACGTCTTCAGCCACCCAACCCCGGCAATCAAGAAAGTAGCGCGGATTCGATCATACGGGTGAGCTTTTATGAAGTCTTTGTGGTAGGCATGCGATACATCTATTTGAAAATATTAATGTTAGCGTACGGCAGGGGCAATTGCCGGGTGGCTCAGTTAGATATCGCACAGATTTTCAGTTGCAGGATACGATTCTTTGCGGTACGATTCGTCGCGCACCGGTACGATACTCAATGGGAGGGGGCCGAGACATGGGACGTAACGGAAGCGGAAATCACTATGCATCGGTGGATCGATCTGACGTTCCGCAGGGCCGTAAAGGAAAGCATCGGAAGGCGGTGTCGGACATTCTGGCCGACCTTTCCAAGCTGAATGACCAGCAAGCAGTCAAGATTCCATTGAGTAGTCTGAACGGGGAGAAGATGCAGAATCTCAGGTCAGCTCTGAACCGCGTAACGCGGGAGAGAAAAATCCCCGTGCTGACGTCGAGCGACGAAAAATACTTGTACGTGTGGCGTGCCGATGCCTCCACAGCTACGGGCGCGAACGAATAGTCTCTACCGTGCGCGGCGAGTAAATCGCCTTTGAGGGTTGCTCAGTCGTGGAGAACGACGTTGAGCAGAGAACTGTGAACCTGTAGCCCGCCTTCGGCACCGCCAGCATAGTCGATAAAGCCCATTTTCCGAAAGCGGTTCATGAAAAAGCTCACGCGGGAGCGAGTGGTGCCGACCATCTCGGCCAGAGTCTCCTGGCTGATTCTCGGAATCACAGTCTCGGGCACACCTTCTTTGCCGAAATGAGCCACCATAAGAAGTACCCGCGCGAGCCTCTTTTCACTGGAATTGAATAGCTGATCAACCAGATCTTCTTCGTAGCGAATGTTGCGCGCCAACAAATAGGCCACGAACATATCGGAAAAGGTGTGTTCGCGATGAAGGGCCTCCATCATCGCCTTCTTCTCGATGCGAAGCAGGTGGCAATCGGTCATGGCGGCGGCAGATCCCATGCGGAGAGATTGCCCTGCCAACGAGCCTTCCCCAAAAAACTTTCCCTGGCTCAGGATGCCGATGGTGGCTTCCTTGCCGACTTTGGATACGACGCTGAGCCTGACCTTGCCCTTCTGGATATAGAAAACAGCATCGGCTGCATCGCCTTGGGCGAAGATGCTTTCCTTCCCGGAAACGGTCAGGCTCTTCCTGCCCTCGCCAATGGTGGCGAGGAAGGTAGCGGGGTTGAATCCATTATGCTTCTTGGCTGCTGCAATAGAACCCATATCACCCTTTATTGTAGCCCTAAGAGCCATGCTCTCGATTCATAGTTACTTCTCTGACGCGGCCAGGCGCCGATCCCGATGAGGATCAGTGCGCGGCTGTCCGGTAGCGAGTTCACACTTCTCTCCCACCTTGGCGCCACAGGTTGGGCACCGCACTGCGAGTGCTTGTTTTTCGGTGACTTTCATACGTCAATAATGCGGGTTTATTGGGGCGCAAGGATGGTCAATATTGACCACAAGCCGCTAAGTCCGTTGTCTGGCTCACCCGCTCTCCCATGAACAAGTGAGTTAATTGTGAGCTACACTGCACAGATTTGGTAGTGCTGCTTTGGCATAATTGTCCCATCAAAGGAAATCAGGGCCATGTGCAACAAAATGAGAGGTGGATAAAACTATGCGCGAAGGCAGCACTCGAATCAGACCCCCAGAAAATGCTGAAGCTGCTGAAGGAAATCAACGATCTTCTGGACGCCAACGATAGACGCCGCTCGACCGTCACAATGCAGCTTAGGAGCGATCCTCGGTAGCCCTTCGCCTAGGAAGGCGTCTCATCGAGGCTCGCCAATTCTCGCAGTAGGGTGACCTCGCAATTGTTCACGTCGAGCGAATCCCTCGGGGAATCGCCGTATTCGAGTGAGCAAAGCTACGCCTAATGCCACCCCTGCTTAGCATCGCGAATGTAGACGATTTTGTAGCGGTGCAAGCACTCGACTTCAACAAAGGTCAACAGACTTCAATGAGCTGGCTGCAACAGGCTCAACAGCAATCACTTGGAATCAATAGAATTCAACAGATTTCAATGAGCTCTGAAATCTGGTTCGGGACCAGGGGGTCGGAGGTTCAAATCCTCTCTCCCCGACCAATTTTTTGAAGCACTTAAACAGTACTTCTGGTTTTTTCCGTCTACAGCGCTGTAGTCGATTTTGTAGACGGTGAAATCCTCAAAGTCCAACAACCGATGTTTCCATTGAATTTTCCGTAGTGCGAGTGGCGGCTTTTTTCTTGAAGCCTTTGGCGACTGACGGTCCAATCAGTCGTAGCATTCTTCCTACGGCGCAAATTCGGCCTGCTCTCGAGTTTCCCTGTGCTGATAAGTGTGCCTAACCTTCAACTTCCAGAAGGACGTGGCGTAGGCCGGACCACCCGCAATTTCTGTCAAGGCGCTAAAGCTTCGCCTGCAGGAGGTGCGATCTGAATGGCGGGCGCAGTTAAGGCCGCAGCGGGGGAGATGTTAACATTGCATGCCAACGGGCCTCAAAAGAACCCGCGCAGCTTCAAAAAGTGACGGTGACCTGTGGCCGACGAAAAGCTGACATTCGTTCACTTATCCGATATCCACTTCATTCTCGATTTCAGTAATGAAAGTCCGTTCGACATTGATAAGCCGGTTCGAGATGCGATCTTGCACGACACGAAAACCTTGCAGCCGAAACTTGGCGCGGTATCCGGCGTGCTCTTAACGGGAGACATCGCATACGCTGGAAAGGCCGGCGAGTACAAAACGGCACTCGATTGGCTCGCCGAGTTGACCGACATTCTGAACTGTGAGAAAGAGTATCTATGGTGCGTGCCGGGAAATCATGATGTAGATCGCTCAGTGCTGAAGGAGAACCTAGCAATCTCCGCGGTTCACGATCGCCTGCGGACGACTGTGGATCGCGAAGCGCAGCTTCGGCAGCATTTGGAGTTGGTCGACACCGGAAGACTGCTGTTCTCACCGCTGAAAGCGTACAGCGAGGAATTCGCAACTCGCCTGGGGATGCGGATCAAGACGGCAGAATTTGGGGAACTGCTTCGGTTCAGGACGCTGAAGCGAAAGACCCGAACATCACCCGAAATCAACACAAAATCATGGATAACATGCAGGGAAACAGCTACACCCCCTGCGCAATCAAATACTGGCTTGGCGCCCAAGCCATGCCGACGGCTGACTATCCCTATCCGTGCGATGACTCGCCTAATCACTAGGAAGTGACGGCTCGCAAACAGTCTGACACTATGGTCGGCGCAGCGGACCGGCAATCTCCACGTACTCCTCGTCTTACGCGATAACTTATTTTATCGGGTTAGAAAGTCAAGCAGGGGTAGTAATTCTTAATGCCGCTTTGCATCTAGCCCATGACTCAGCGGGCTGTTCGCGACCCGACGTTACCGTTCATCCATGATTTCGGAGCGTCACCCATAATATTTGGAGCCGTGACTATCCAAATGTCGGTTGCCGAAATCCGTGTAGGTCTTGTCAGGAGAAAACCAAATCTTGCCTTCTTTTGTATGCCAGGAAGCCACGGCGTGTGGATAGACGAAAGTACGTAAGCAGTCATCGAAGCAAGAAAACACTGTATGCTGAGGGAGACGCTGTCATGTCCACTCCCGACAATTACTCGACGCTAAATGATACGGAAAGTACGGTGCTCCGACTCGTCAGCGATGGCTTGCAGAAGGCGACAGAAGAGGCCACGTCCAAACACGGAGAAGAACTGCTCAAGCTAATCCTGCCTGCGGTAGCCGGTTCATTGGCTGGGCCCCTTGCCTCGGGTGCGGCAGCCATTATGGCAGCGCTTATCGGAAACGTGTTCAAGGAGACCACTGCTACCGACCGCAAACTCGACTTCTTACTGAGGGAGCCGTTCAAGACCGCTACCCGAACGGTAAAGGACGTTTTGTCGGAAGAGGCTCAGGACGACGCAGAGGAAGAGGAGGCGACGCGGCGTCTGCAACATGCCGCCGACCGGTTAGACACGGCATACACCTATGCTGAAACCGAACTTCCCAACAAACTTCTCCTCGTGGTGGTTTACCAGACTCTCGTGGCCGCCTTGCTCAAGGGGGGAGGCGCCAGGATGCGCAGAAATCTCACAGCGCTACGGGCACTTGCCACGTCCGCTCGTGCGGAAGCCCCTCCATTGATCATCGCTGCCGACAGGATCAAGAACCGGGAGAACGGAGTCGTGCGAGAACAGATAGAACTCTATGGGAGAATCTCGCGCATAAACCCTTCCGTTTCGCCTTCTCGGCGTGAACTGGCATTCCCACAAGGCCTGCCCTCGGAAGACCTTATTCAGTCCGTTCTAGGTGCTCAGGAAACCGCTTATCGTCAACAGGCGGCGGACTTCAATAGACAAGCTGCCGATATTGAAAATTTGTGCCTCTTGATGGAGGTGGTACATCACAACTTACACGAGATCCTCCGTGCCACGAAACACCAGAGTATTCTAAAGAAGATGTGGAGACGACTGGTTGCGAACAGTTAGTGCTCAGCCTTGCGCCTAGAACAAATCGATAGTCACCCCGGAATAGCATCCATACTTAAATTGATAAATCGATCATCGAGTCAATGATAAAGTCCTTTATCGTAACCTATTCAAAATCTCGCGTCATGTCCCAGAAGCGGATGAGTTGAGATTGTTCCCCGGGGGTTGGACGTATTAGCTACTAGCACGTTTTTCCCAAGGACGCGCGCCCATCATCGGTTCCATTGCGGTCACCATCGAAAGCGGTGTCCACGAGAAGCCTCAAGGCGAGTCGCTGCGGATCAGCATGCGTTATGACTACGGCCAAGAAGTCTTGGTAATGAGAGGCCCCCACGGATTCAACGGCGCCATTTGAGAGAGGCTCCAGACGTTGCCGTCGGTTCCCATAGCACACACCGTAAAACCGACGAGTGTTCCGATAGCGGCTGGGATTTGCTGGGCGACTAATCCAGTCGGCACCTGGCTGGTCGGAGGAGACCCGATAAATCTCCATGGTTGATATACACCTGGTATGGCGGGTGGATTGGTGTCGTCGCCCTGCTGGGTTGTCCAGAGTGCCGAGTCGTCGCCGATGACGAAGAGCTGCAACTGAGGAGGCTGGTTGCAGCTACTGGCTGCTGGCGGACTGGCGAAGGAGAGCTCCATCGGCATCAATTCAGTGAACTGGTCCCACCCGTTGTCCGGTGCGGATTGATCCATGTAGAAGATCACTCCGTTAACGGTATACGCAAAAACGGCAAGGCATCCATTGGTTTCTCGGGAAGAAGCCAGCACTCCGGAAAGAGCTTCTTCCCCTTGGAAGGAAACCAACTGAGACCATGCGCTCCAACCGGAGTTGGGTGCAACCTGCCACCTGTGCCATATGCTGTTGTCGTTCCCGATGACAAATACTTCGAGCCTCCCGTCGGCGTTGCTGCCCACGCACGGCCCGGATCCAAGGCCGGCGTTAAAGGGTGGAGTGATCGGAGCGATCCCCGGCGGAGGCGCTCCGAGGGAGTCACCCCAGCCCGACCATCCCTTCCACGCGCCGAGTTGCCAAATGTGATGAAGCTGCCCGTCGGAGCCGATCAGAAAGACCTCGAGGGCCTGATAGTTGGCATTATTCGGATTGGGGCCGTTTTGACCTACCGAAACATTGCCGACAATCTCGCAACCCTGTGGCCCGCCGAGGAGTTCGCCGGCGCTCCAGGAGCCGTCCGCCGCGGTTTGGTAGATATGCCAGAGCGAGGAGGGAGTCGTTGGCGTCGCTTTGGTGATTGCGAACACTTCCAGAAGTTCAGTCGTCGGATTGAATGCGGCTACAGGTGGACCCGCTACAATATTTGCGTCATTTGCTAACGTGTTCCACTCGCCGCCCGCCCACACTCCGCTTGGATCGTCTGGTGCGTTGCCCGAGACGGTCCAGAGATTCCCTGCGGTGTCTGTGGCAAATAATTGCAGGCCGCCCGGCGCGGCATTTTGACCTAGTGCGACTGCCCCGGATATTTCGACGCCCGGGCTTCCGACATTCGTCCAATTGTTCGCATAACCCAAGATACATACGCCATCTAAATTGGACCAGTACGTTTCTATATTCCACGGCCCATATTGAAATGGCGCAGCATCATCTTGACCGCCGATATCGAAAACATCTTCGCAAATGTCGCAACACTCGCTCGTGAAACCTGGCGGCCAGTTCGCATCGGTCCAACCTGAATTTGGCGCAGGATCAGTCATCACCTCGTAGATCTCGTGAGAAATTGCGGTGGTGTATACGGTTTGTTGCGACCACCATGTTGGTCCATCCACACCCGGTGGACCGCTGATTGCGGGGATGTTTAGATTGGGCGAGAAGGGTGCGAAAGCGAAGGGGCCGCTCATACCATTCGATGAGAAAGTGTCATGTTGGCCGTTGGAAAATCCGGAGTGCGGCGAGGTGGGGTCTATCACATAGACGTACATCATGGAGTCGAATTCACCCGGCTGCGGGATCGTGCCGTTTGCCACCGCGTCAGTAACAATCTGTGTAAGCCCACCTGCAGGGTAGGCGGCTATGAGGGACCCGAACCAACAGATGTTGGCAATCCCTACGCCGTATTGTGACAATCTGTCCACGTTGTATCCGCGAATAAACTCGATGAAGAAGGTCAACCCCGCGCTCAGGAAGTCGGGATGATCGTTCCAGAACTTTCCAGTAGTGGGTGTCGAGGGATCTCCCCAAAAGATAAGCACAATATTGGGACTGGAAAGGAATGCGCCGGGCTGACCTAAACTAAGCGTTGGTGAGGGCATGATGTTACCTCCGCTTGAATTTCGTTGCATTCTACCTGAAGTACGGCCCCTGTTCTTTGATGCACAATGCTTGGGGCCAGTAGACATCAGCTGGGAATTTGATTCCGTTTCCGTCGCGTCATGGTGCACCTCAACTTAGATAGTAGGATTCGTCCAGGTTTTCTGAATCAGCGGAAATAATACTACGCAAAACTCGCTCGTCAAAAGATAAATAAACTGTATTAGGAAAACGCAACGAGGAGTAGTCATGATCGGCACGTGCAGTTACTCCTGGCTCGCTTCATAATGAATCTCAAATACTAAAGAATATCGCCGAAAGTAAAGCGCCCATACAGTTCACAGTAAGTGCAGAGAAATTCCGAAGAGATATGCGAAGTCAGGCAAGCAACGGTAAAAGAGGGTAACGGGGGTAAGGTCAGAACGGCTAGGGCCCAGCACAGTAGGCTCGGTAGCAACCGCAGCGAAGGGTAAGACTGTCGAATTCTAGTCCGCCGAAAAGATGATCGATGGAACTTCATTTTCTCCGTCGGCCCAGGCGAAGCTGATGACCACAGTCAACGCATTGATACTGATGGCGATGTCCGTATGTGAGCCGCTCTCAGCTTCAGGACGAAATCCCCGATCTGTTCGATTGCGCTGTTCATCAAAAGAAGTACGACCATAACTACCGCGATCACACCGAAGGTGAGATTGATGCGCCCAACCGGGGTTGCCACTTCTCCTATAAGCGCCTGCTTGAGGATTTCAATCAAGTGTTCTTCAGTCACAATTCAACCCAGAAGTTTGGACAACCCCCAGTAGCTAAACATACAACCTAATCCCAAGCACTCGACGACTATGATTGACAGGAGCGCGGCGCTAATCTTGGCAGTGGGTTCAACTTGGTATCGGTAGATGTGGCCAGTGACCATGGCAGTCTCGTCTGCGTACATCTTACTTCCACCGAGTATATACGCCGAGTGGTTTTGGATGTCAACCCGCACTCCTAATAGCGTCGTTCGCACATAATGTGCCCCGTTGATTTCACATCACGATTGTTGACGCCTGCCGCCTAAGCCCCCTGGGTAGGCACCAGGGGGGCGGAGGTTCAAATCCTCCCTCCCCGACCAATTTTCTCAAGCACTTAAACACCACTTCCGGTTTTCCGTCTGATGGATTGTTGGAGCGCAAGGTTCTTCGGATGCCCAAATCGAGCTCTCTAGTGAGGGTCCGTTTTTATCTTCCCGTTATAGTTGTGATCGGTCGGTATCGGTATTGGGTACCGAACAAACGAACAAACTATAAGACGACAGGAACTCGGGAACACGATATCCGGTAAGATCGCATAGCCTTCACTCGCAAGAATAGACGGCGTTCCGCTAGGCTTCACGGTCATCGTCAAGGGCCTGAACCACAGCCTGCATCATTCGCCTTAATCGGTCCAGTTTCGGCTCCGCAGCCGGAGCAAGAAGCCTTCCCGTGCTGCGGAGTCCGGCGACCGCAGCTTCGATGTCTTCTTTGGTAGCCGCGCACGGTGTTGGCTCCTTGTTGTTGCAGTGGTCCGCATAGATGGAGAGATACCCTTGGCACTTTGGACAACGAATCATAGGTAATTCAGATATGCCCAGGCCGCCTCCCACCGCTCCTCCTCCCTCGGTTGCAGTATCGTCATCCTCGTCAGCTTGTCGCGGTAGAGATCGAATAACGACTTGAACACGTCTCCGTTATTGCGATGGAAGGGCAACGATAAGCGGTAGAAGAAATACGCTAGCCCAAGCCACACGAGAGCCGCCGCGTACGATAGGGCGACATGATTGGGAATCGGCAACCAACACCATGAAAAACCTAACTGGCTTGCATGAATACCCTGTCGGCGCGCTCTTGAGAGTCCGACTCGGCCTGCCTGACGCACGCGGACTCCGCGTTCGACGAACAAGTCGCACGAACTGTTCCTCTTCGTGCGCTTTATCCTCGCTGGGCGATTCGCAACTGGCATCAGCTTTGCGGGCGTCGCTGCTGTCTCGGCGATTCTTCCATTGCCTCTTTTGACGAAGGTTTGTGATTTCGGTCAGTTCTTCTCGTAACATCTGAGCGAAACTGACTGCAACATTCAGATCAGATTTAAATGGTGAAGACGGCATAGTGTACCTTCTAACATCTCAAGCTCCGATTGTTCGCCTCGCCCTTTGCCAGAGGCGGGTTGAGTAATGACAAAGCCGTCGGCGCGCCCATCGTGACAACGCCCGAATGGTAGCATCCGACTTGTCGGTTGTCATCGATGATCAGCGCACTGTAGAGCTTGACGACATTTGAGTAGGTGTCGCCAAACCCGTTTCCGGTTCCATCGCAACAAATTAACTATGTTCTTGGCCATCTTGTTTCCCCTCACCACTGCTACTTGGAAGCCGGCTTTGATCGATGCGATGAAGTACGGCTCGGGTTCTCAGACGACTTTCCGCCTTCCGGTGCAGCCTCGTTTGTATGCGCACTCTTATCAGTGCCGTGAGATCCCGCGGATTGTATTCCAAGTGGCACCCAATCTGCGGAATCCTCGGTACATGAATCGCTGCTGCAATATTCGAACTCCGTCACCGGATGCAGCTCCCAGACGGAGTATCGCCAACAGTGGTTTTTCTGCGAGGATGTGCCGTCGAGGGCACAGTTGTCCGAGGGCCTATTGTGTTCACTATCGACCAGCAACTGACCCACTACTTTCACTTTGTGGCCCAACGCCGGTTTCAGATTGGCAAGAGTCCAAATACCGTCTTGAAAATGCGCGCGGTAATAAGGAGTCATTTCCACGATCACGCTGTTCTGCTGGAGCTTCTTCTTTAACGAGGGTTCTAATTTTGGATTCTCCTTTGCCTGCCCAGCCAGGACAGAATCGAAACCGATTCCAATATGAAAGTCGACGTTTCCCCCTTCCTTGTCAGGGCCAGTCAATTCGCAGTTGCTGCTTTCCGCGCCCGTCGCCTGAAAATAGTAGAGGTAGCCGATCAGCCCACGCTGCGATCCTTCCCCAAGCCGCGCGAGTTGGTCTTTGAAGTCGGCATGGTTGTTCTCCTGCCCCAACCCCGGAGGTGTACTCGCGTTAAAGGCATCGAATGCTTGCTGATCCAGGAAGGTGATGCCTCCAGCGGCCGGCGACGGGGTCTCATTTTTCAGGTAGTTGAGATACGCGTCGTATCCTGCGGCCTTGCTACAGCCGGTGGGATAGTTGTTGTGACATTCCTCGAAATCTGCGATGTTCTCCTCGCATCGCATGGCGGTCACCTTGTCCGGAATCTCCTCGTCTGACAACGAACCATTGACCGGAGACGAGGACGGAACCGCGTTCATCAACAGCGCCAAGGCAAGTGGAGCAAACGGGGCGACATGTCTGGTAAAGGTTTTAGCAGTCGGGGAACTGGAAGTATCAAGCGGCATCTCTGCCTCCCACAGGTAGGATCACGAACCGTTCGCGCTCTGCCTTGCCCTCCTCAGGGCTAAGCGGGTTTTGGTGGCTCAGGTTGTGGCGGCGGCTCCTTACGAGTCCCGTTCACATCGTTCGACGTTGCCTGAATGCCTTTGCCTACACCGTACGTAGTCGCACTGATGCCTAGCAACTCCAAGATCTGGTTGGGTATTTCTTTCGGAAACTCTCCTTTAAGGACGACAACCAGGAACAGGCTCAATGAGATCACAAACGTGAAAACCATCAATTGGAAGCGGGACATGCTGGCCCCCGAGCTTCCCTTCTCGGTAAGCAACTGGCTGATATCAATTTTTCCTGTGGCAATTCCCGCAAGAACCAAAAATCCGAAAAGAAATAACATAACCAGGCCGGCGTAAGAGATCGCCAACCTTATCTTGGTTACCCCATCGCCTGGCACCCAGATCGCAATGACGAATGCAGTGCCCACCGCTAAGACCATACTCAGTACAAATTCAGGATTCTTCATAGCACCCTCCTTCGCAACAACTCCTTTATGCGTGGCACGAGCATCGCATGAGCCTTGCCACCTACGTATATACATTGACTGCCCAAATAGACGTTCATCAGACTGGTTGGCAACCGGGGAAAGTTTGCCGGGTCGCGCACGACCAGCAACAGGTAATAGAGCGCTACGAACATGGTTGTCGCCAAAGCTTGGGCCCGGCCAGCGCTCACGTAGGTGCCAACCCCACGCTCGGCATCGCATGATCCGCCAATATCACCTTCAAGAAGTTGATCGAGCCCGATGCTCCCAACCAGCATCTTCCATACAATCAAACCGAACACGCCGCCAAACAAGACGAGCCCTCCCGAGCGCGCTACCAGGCTCAATATGTGCATCGCATCGAAGCTCACTGGACTCTCCTCGGTAACATGCAGCGTGACGCCTGTACTTAGAGAAGGCAGTTAGTTTACTCCAAGGGACTGAACTGTCAAGGTCTGCATCAGGACAAAATGCCATTAGAATGGCTGTTGGGTAATCTCTGGTAGCTCCTTTGCACCTCCGTACTTTTGTTCCACAAATAGAACAACTGGGTCAGCACAGGCCATTTTCCGTCGTAGCCCACGCACAGGCAGCGCACGTGACGTACCGTCATTAACTCGAATTTCCTTCGATACATGGCGTCATGATTGTTGGTAGACACATAGCAATGTTGAGTTCGGTTTTCGTAACAAGATAACTTTGCTATTGACATATGATGGACAAGCCTTGTGAAATGGCTCGCTCTGGGTTGCGTCCTAAATAGAGCAGGAAGTGGCCCAGTTCTTGGCCTGGGTGATTCCACACACCTATAGTTACGGAGGAAAATATGGTCACGACCGCCAACCCAAATCCGACATCGTGTCTACTCACAGATCAAGGAGGTGGATACTATAAGGGCGCGCCGGGCGCGCTCAAGCTTGGGTTGCACGATATCAAAGGGTCGACCCAATTTAACATCGTCAAATCTGTGGTGTGGGACATCACGAACTTTCCTACCCAGCTAGCTGTATCCCGTACCTGCACCGCGACAACATTCAGTTTCACAATAGAAGCTGGCAAGAAATACCACGTACAACTGGAGTGTAGTCAGCAACCGTCGCCATACGAGGCGGTGGCTACGCTAAATGAAGAAGGCTGCGGACAGAAACTGGCCACGATCAATGTCACAAATCAAATGCCCGGCCTGGTGGTGATGGCGTGACCAGATCTCTCGCCGGGGTCGCGCTGCTCATATTTTGTGTGGCGCCGCTCATGGCCCAACAGGTGGCTCCGTCAGACACTGGAGTCAAGCTGACCAATCAGGATGTGTTTGAGCTATCTCTTGCTATGGCAAGCGAGAAGCCGCCCTCCGCCTGTATTGAATTGATTGTGGCTGATGCGAAGACCGCTGTCACAGCACCGGCTCCGCACCTCCTTGAGAATCATCTGAGCTTCTTGCAGGATCAGCTGTGTACTACCTACCTAATCCTGTCGAGCGATCAGTTCAAAGCTGCTATCAAGGCGAACGGGGCTAGGACCTTGGGCCTTACGCGCGAGGATATCGAACAGATAGCTGTCAGAAAACTAAAGGCAATGTCACAGCAGGATGGATCAAGTTCTGGCACCGGTGGCTCGACGAACCTTACATCCAAAGGTATGACGTCCAAGGTGTTGTCTGTAGCGAGCGAGTACGGCGCGTTGACGCAATCGGTCAGCGGCCAAACTACGACCGTACAGGGAACGTTCGCGGGTGTCCCCCTTGTACTTCTTGGGAAGGGTCTTTTGGTCGACTGCAAGACTAAGATTTTTGCCATTACCCCCTGCGTCTCTCACAAGGTGGTCGACGAGCTGACAAACTTCTCGTATTCCGCATCTTTTGAGAACAATCCGAATTCGACGACAGCAACTGGTACTGCAGTCGGCGGTCCCACGAACGGAATGGCGCAACAAGTCAATGTGTCTTCGAACACACGCAGCATCAGTGCTTTTTCCTTTAAGTGGGTCGCAATCAGCAAGAGACCAAGTGAAGCCGACTTAACCAAGTCGCACACGAATGTGTATGCGACCGCGGCTGCACAGGCTCTCGACGCTGCCATTACGACGATGGCTAACTTGCAAATCGGCCTCTCCCTGACTGCGGACAGTCCTTACAGGGTATGGCTCGCTCAGCAGGGTGCAATACTCTACGCTGCGGCGCAAAAAGACAGTACAGGGGTACTCGCGGAGAAGACCTGGGAAGGTCTGGCCGACTCGTTTGCTGCAGCGCTCGGGGTACCTCAGGGAGTCGACGAAAAAAAGGCAGCAAACTCGCCCGTCCTGGTAGCCGCCATGAAGCTCGGTGCTGCATATAACGCCTACTTGGGCACGGAGGAGTCCATTTCCGACAACCTTGCAGTTCCGCCTGTCCTTAGCCTCGAATATGACGACAATCGACCGGCGTCTCAGCCGAGCAACTCGGTGTTTCGCGGAATCTTTCAGATGAAAGTGAATCCGGTGACGCTAACGATAAATGGGGCGATATCAGTCTACAACTCTGACCAGAGTGCAGTGGTGGGAGCGTCCAGGCTTAGGGACGCCCAATTTGCTGCGGAAGGAGCTCATGATTTCAGCCTTAAGACACCGTTCAGCACGAGCAGCCTTGCCGCGACCCTGAGCGGCGCTTTCTATTTCCAGTACCAAAACAGTCCCGCGATCCTGAACGTGACGCCAGGTACGCCGGTTGACGGAGTCGTTTTCACAGGACTACCCAGCACGGCCACGAAAGTCTATGCGCAGAAGGGGAACCTTGCGATCGGTCAGATAAAACTAACCATTGGCAGCGGATCCAGTGTCAAAGTTCCCGTGTCCGTGACCTACTCGAATCGAACCGAGCTCGTGACCAACCCAACCTGGAAGGCGCAGATTGGCGTGAGTTACGACTTCGACTCCCTGTTTGCCAAACATTGAAGAACATTGGACATCCACGTGGGGCGCAGATGGGTCACCTTCGCCGTCGAGAAGCTCTTGTTCTGAAAACGTAACAAATCTGAAGCGTCTCGTGGGAAACGGACAAAATGATGTATTAGAACCTTGCCACTTCTAGGGAGGGTGGACAACTGTGAACCTTGAACGCATTCTGGCCAGGCTTAAGAACGAGCGGCGCCGTATCAACAAGGCAATCTCCGCCTTGGAGAAGGTTCGATCTGCGGAGTCTAGTGGGCAAGGGCAAGGAGCAGCCAAGTCGAGGAAGCGACGTTTCAGAGATCAAAGCGGATCTGACGGTCCGCAAAACAAGGTCGAAACACAAGAACGCAATCTCCGAGAGGAAGTCAGGGTCGTCGCCATTTCACCCGCAACCCGACGAGTTAGCTGAGGAGACCGCCTTAAATGGGCAGACCGTTTGTCCTCAGTAGGTCAAGGAGTTGCAATTGTACATTTTCAATGGGCATGCGTATTCTCATACTGGAAGTTAATCCTCCCGGAGAGAGTACATGACCGAATTAGGGGCAGTATTGGCGCAGTTGAAACAGGAACGAACACGTGTCGCGGCAGAGCTTCGGCAGTTGGATCAAGCGGTTCAGGCGTTGAGCAAGATCGCCGGAGTAAGTCGAGGTACTGGTAGGCGGGTCAAGCGTACGATGTCTGTCGCTGCACGTAGGAGAATCGCGGTGGCGCAGAGGGCACGTTGGGCGAAGTTCCACGCCAGCCGCAAGAAGGCTGCCTAACAGTTTCGAGGGGCGAGGGGATATACGGGCTCACGAATCGTGCGCCCGTTTTTTGGTTTGAACTGCTGCGCCCCAAAGCGCTACTGATGGAGGCCCGGCATTCAATCTTCACTCTGAATCAGCAAAACTTGTCCTCTTAGGCAATATGACACGTCTTTTCTTTCTTTCCACCCGCTGTAGGATGAGTTCAGCTTCGATCAGTATCGGTCGAAGTGGTCGAAAACGGGGAAGTCAATTTCATACCAGGAGTCATGATTGGACCGCTGTCATACATGGGTGGGAAACGGACGCTCGCCAAGCGCATTCTTGGAATACTGCCGAGACACACGACCTACGTAGAGGCATTTGCCGGCGGCGCCCAGGTATTTTTCCATAAGGAGCCGTCCAAGGTGGAAGTGTTGAATGATCTCGACAGCGAGATCGTTAATTTCTTCCGCGTCTGCCAGCAGCACTACGAGGAACTGATCCGCTATCTACGGTATGTGCTGGTGAGCCGCAAATGGTTTGAGCTCCTCAAGGTCACCGACCCCACCACCCTTACGGATGTGCAACGTGCCGCACGATATCTTTATCTGTTGAAAGGCTCCTTCGCCAGTCTTGTCGTCCGTCCTAACTACCACTGGCACGTAGTCCAGCCTCCAGGCTTCAATGTGGAACGGCTTCCCCAGCTCATTGAAAATGCTCATAAGCGACTCGCACGGGTGCAGATCGAGTGTCTGCCCTACGATCAGATACTCAAGCGGTATGACCGACCCTCCACCGTCTTCTATTTAGACCCGCTGTACTTTGGAAAGAAGCTCTATCGCCACAACTTCGAGGCGCAGGACTTTGAGAAGCTCGCGGAGAACCTCAGCACGGTCCGCGGCAAGTTCGTACTCTCACTGAACGATGTTCCCGAGGTACGCGCTCTGTTCCGCCGCTTCCATATTCGGGGCGTAGAGCTCTCCTATACGGCACAGAAGTCGGCAGGCCGTCGCTACCGCGAGGTCCTGATCACGAATTTCCGGTAATGCCCTGCCCCACATGCGGCAATGAAGACGTTGACAGGTTGGTATGGGATGAACCGGCCGACCTTCACGGCCTTCGTAACCTGCATCCTCTGCGGGACCCGCTATAGTCCGTTCACCGGCGAGATCCATATGCCGTCGTAAGGAGCAGTTTTCGTCCGGCTGTACCTTCCCGAAGCGAAGGCACCAGGACCACGTACTTGGGCTCTGCTTCCCTTCCCCACTTCTCAGGGGCCGGACCACCCGGCCCCCTGGATTTTTCTGTCTCCCACTCGCTTGTTACCGATATTGGAGACCCACCTTCGACAATTAAGACGTGATGATCAATTTCCTTGAACAACTCATCGCGAGAATCTTTAACCGCCTTTGCGGGCAGGCACGAGAAGAGTGGCAACAGGGAAAGAATCTCGATCTCGGCCTCCGGTTCGTCGATGAACAGGTGACGAAGCGTCACCTGTCGCTCGGCAATATCCGCCGCGCCATGCACGTTGCGGTGCTTGGGAAAACCGGCACCGGCAAGAGTTCATTTCTGCGTTATCTCATGGAGCAGGACATTGAGGCCGACCGCGGATTCCTGGCGTTCGATTTCCACGGGGACCTCACGCTCCGTCTTCTCCGGACGATCAGTGCCCGCGAACGACGGACGCTCACGCAAGGACTCTCATGAAATATTGCTTCTCATGCGGACGAATCACGGCGGGAGAGCCCCGGTTCTGCAATTCGTGCGGGCGTAGTTATGACGTGAAGCTCTGCCCCAGGATGCACGCGAATCCTCGGTTCGCCGGTGTCTGTTCCCAGTGCGGCAGCCGGGAACTCTCAACCCCGCAGCCACGAGTTTCCCTCTGGTGGCATGTCCTCGGATTCCTGATCCGAGTTGTTCTCGGAGCGTTGTTGGTAGCGCTCTCGCTCGCCGTCCTCGTCGGTGTAGTCCAGGAGATGCTCCGCAGTCCCCAGGTTCAGGCGGGAATGGTGGCTCTTGCTCTCGTTCTCGTCGGTCTCTGGTTCCTCTGGGCCATGATCCCGCACTGGCTGCGGAAGATCATCCACCGGTCACGACGACCGAAGGAGGGCCGGAATGAACACTGAGCGTGCCATGCAGAGCAAAAGCGGTGTGCGGGAGGACTTGTCGGATTTCGGCCCGGGCGCGAAGACCAAAAGAAATATGGACTTTTCGCTTTCCGGCCTAGCACAGAACGGTGCTAGGCAAAGTGCTATGCCCGCGAAGCCTGGAACGGTGCATCGAGCGTTCCCTGAACTCGGGCCTCCGCTAACGATCAGCTAAGTCGCGCAACTTCTCGGCTGTTCCCTGTGGACCGTTCGGCAGCGGTACATGCGGCTCGGTTTGCCATACCTGAGGACCTCGGCCTCGGGGAAGCTCGTCTTCTTCCGAGGGCAGGTCATTGATTGGATTCTCGAACGACAACAACGACAGAAAGGAGGAATACGGTGAGTCTCTATAAGAGGGGCCGGACCTTTTGGACCTATCTCTGGGTCAATGGAGTCCGGCACGCGAAGTCCACAGGAACGTCAAGCCGCCGCGAGGCGCAAGACATCGAGCGCGAGTTCCGGCGCGAACTGAACCGAAAGCGGCATCAGTTCGTCGAGCCGATGCCTGAGATGACCTTCGGCGATCTCGCGGCCCGGTTCCTCGCGGACCTCCCACCGCTCCCACACCATCTCGACCGGCTGAAAGTACTCCTGCCGTATTTCGTGGACTGCGCGATCGGCCGGATTACCAAGGGCTTGGTGCGAAGTTATCGTACCCGGCGCCACAGCGAAAAACGGCTCTCGGAGACCACGCTCAACCGCGATATCGAGGTGCTCCGGCATCTTCTTTATTACGCGGTTGACGAGGGACTCCTTCTCGCCAACCCAATTGCCCGCGTTCCCATGGTGCGCGAGCGACGTAAACCACGTCCCATCATGGGCTTGGCGGAAGAAGACAAGCTCCTCGAAGCTGCCGCACCCCATCTTCAGCCCATCATTGTTGTTATAGCGCTCGATACCGGCATGCGGCGGGGAGAACTCCTGACCCAGCGCTTTGAGCACATTGACCTCAATCGCTGGGTTCTCTCCGTCACCCACTCCAAAACCGCCGGGGGCGAAGCTCGCGAGATCCCGCTAACCGCGAGGCTCGTCGATCTGCTCTCGGCACAGGCCAAGGCCGACGGACTGGTCCTCACCTTTGAAGGCCGTCCGCTACACAAAATCAAAACCGCCTGGAAAACAGCCATCCGCCGTGCCGAGATTCGCTACTTCCGTTTCCACGATCTTCGCCATACCTTCAACACCCGGCTCATGGAAGCTGGCGTCATGCCGGACGTGAGGAAAGCCCTCATGGGTCATTCCTCGGGCGAAGACGTGCACGTCATCTATACCCACGTCGAGCTGCCGGCGAAACGCGAAGTGGCATTAACGCAACGGAGTTAAATGGCAATACCTACCCAGCTTCGGCAGGATTCATTCAAGGCGGATTACTCTGCGCTACATCCACAAGCGCGATGGGAGCGTCCGCCGCCGTTCCCTTAGCCGAGGTCGTATTCGGTGGCACTTCTGGGAATTGCCCATCCGAAAGCGCCAACCTCAAATTTTCTTCTCCAACCTTAACGATTGGCGTGTCTGGCCTAACGACAGGCATTCTGGCGCTTGCCAGTGGAACAGCTCCCGGTGGAGTCAACCTGGAATCCGCCTCCGCATCAAGCGCTTTTACCGCCACATTTCCAGCTGTCACGGGAACGGTTGGACTAGGTCTGTCCATTCCCACGGGTACGGCGACGTTTGCAGCTGGCACGGGTGTGACTTCGGTGGCCTGCACGTCGGGCTATTCCTGTAATAACACGCGCGGCACACTAAAGATCATTGGCGGGACAGCTACCACGGGAACGATCGCGACGGTAACCTTTTCGTCCACTTTATCCGCCGCTCCTGCTTGTTTCGCTTCCATGAATGGGGGCGGGGCATTCCTCGGAATCGGCAATGGCGCGCCGACTACATCATCATTTACGATTACCGCCGGAGTGAGTGTGACCGGCATCACCTTCGATGTGAATTATTGGTGTCAACCATGATTCCCGGCAGCGATGAGTATAGGGCGAGAAGGGCTTCGCAGAGATCGAAAACAGTCAGTGGCGCATAGACGGTCGCAGGTTAGCGCCCCCGAAACCGAGACCCATAAATGGGTCCTAATCGAGAACAGGTAGTAGCAATATCTGTGGCTCGTCCCAACTCTTCACGGCTATGAGATCAGCACCTTCGGAAGACAGACAAGAAACCTGTCCCTCGCCAAAATTCAAAACGCAGTATTGGGGGAGCTATCTCTGACGGTGTTCCCTATCAGCGGACGATAGGATCTTTCATCCCTCAAGGCCCTGTTGCGGGGTGCGCTTTGTTACGCAGGTTGAAGGAGCGCGCATTCGTGCCATTAGAGGACGAGAATGCGACTTTGCAACGAACCAAGCAGCCCGGTCGTAGCGGTGGTGCAAGCCGCCCAAGCGAAACCATGGGGTTGCTTCCCAAAGAACGAACCCATCGCCAAGTCGCCTTGCGATCACTGCTGGACGAAGGCACTGAAATAAGCACTGTAGACGATTTTGTGACGGTCGGAGCTTCCAGGTTCAACGCCAATCAATAATCTTCAACAACCAGCGTGCAACAGGTTCAATATCATTCAGTTAAGAACTAGCAATTTCAATAGATTTCCATAACATGTAAAATCTGGTTCGGGACCAGGTGCTCCCCCTAGAAGTCCTTCTTGTAACTCCCTTAGGATTATGTGGTTGAAGTTTGGCTGGCTGCTCTTCTTGTAGAACCTTGAGCAACTTACCGACACAATTTCGACTACACTCTGCATTGATCTTGTACCTGCGATCCCGCAACTAACTAAGAATGAATAGTTTCTGAGACACCACTTAAGGTCAGTCACCTGGGTTTGCACCAGGTGGATGTTTAACGCTGTAAGTTGCGGGCGTTTGGTCGGATTCCTGGACGGAGTCCTGCGACGGAGCTATTCGGTGCTTCGCGATGCAGCGAGAATGGACTCCAGCGTAAAAGAGTCACTCACCATCCGCTGAGAAATCCGGTTCCCTGAGAAAGACGTCAATCAGAATTCTCTATGCCTTGAAGTCAAACGAAACGCACTCACATCCCCTAAAGCCCGCCGCACACAAAGTGTCCCAGTCGCATTGGTACTCGATGTCGTGCGGAGTATAGTTTCTGAAACAATCGGAAGACTAGGCTTGCCCCGCGCGGTTGCCGCTAAAATAAACAACGGCGAAGCGGCAGCGCTCAAGCACCCTAATGCCCGTACACTCCGAAGGAGAGAAACGAGCACTGCTGGTCGTTTAAGCCTCCCACCTCACATGCCGGCTCCCATTTGTACCCGAAGTAGTCGGAATTGATGTAAAGCCTCAGGCTCGGTTCAAACTGAGTGTTGATGCCATTGGTCTGCTGCGTCGTATTGTCAACGAAAAACTGTATGTTAGCGCAGTTCTCGTTGTTGGAGTCGGTGCACTGCGAGGAAAGATTCAGGTAGTACCCACCTCCGTTGCGCACAGGTATCGGCGAGGTGAACATCACTGAAGTCGCGTACTCCACATCGCCAAAGGGCATTCGGCCCGTCGGGACTGTGGTCTGCGGCCCGCTGCCGTGCACCAAGTCGACTCCGCCGTTTCCCGGGGTGATGGTCCTGCGAATATCATACGTCGCCGTAGGCGGGTCGAAGATGGTTCCGGTTTGTATATTCGCGACCTGGTTGAACAGGAGCCCGGTTATTATCAAGCTGATGCCATTTGGAGCGATCACGCAGCCATAGGTGGTGGTATCCGGCACCATCAGGGTGTTGCCGTTGGGAAAGGCATATGCATTGGGATCGTTCGGAGTGATGTCGCCGCCGTAGAAGATCAACCGGGGGGCAGGCGGGTTGTTCACGCTGGTATTTCCGTGGAAATCTGGGCCACCGTTCCCTCCCAAATGGGTGACCGGGCCCTTCAAATCTTGTGCCAGGGCCACTGTGGTTAGTGTGGCGGCTAGCGTTGTTGCGAAGAAAAAGCTCTTCAGTGTCATCTTCAAACCTCCAAAAGCCTTGTAGCGTACCATGCAAAACCCGCCCGGCGATAGAGCCAGGCGACCCTAGTCATTGCGGATCGGCTCAGTGTGTGACTTCCGTCCTCCAACCAGTGCCGCCTACCCCGCCTGCGCCGCAACCGGTAAATGAGCCGCAGGTTCCACCGGCACCACCCGTGAGCGAAAAGACAGCGCCTTCATCAATCAGGTTTGGCGAGCGAATGATGACCACACCACCACCGCCGCCACCGCCGGAGCCAGTGTTGTTGGCAGCAGAGTTAGTCCCAGCCGCCCCGCTGACACTGAAAGTAGCTCCGCTCAAGAGAGTGATCGTCGGCGCAATCAAGATGATGACACCACCGGCATCGCCTCCAGCCCCGCCGCTGTTGCCACCCGCCCCGCCCGGCGAACCGCCTACAAGAACTGAGGGAGTGACAGCAGGATTAATAGTGAATGAACGGATGTGACCCGTTGAAGGGGAGTTTCCGGCACCACCCGTACCGCCACTGGCTGCGCCAGCCGTGCCGCCGCTCGTAATGGTACTAGCGTTGCCGTTGAAGAACATGTCAGCTGCTTTACCGGCGATACCGGGATCTCCTGTACCGCCGCCACCACCACCACCACCTGTTGCTCCAATGTCACCAATGCTAGTATTTAACCCAGTGTTTGAGAATGTGCATGAGCCACCAATGGTAATGCTTGTCGTTGCAATGATGATAAGGGCCGCGTTCGGGTTGTTCTGAGTGACGGTCGTCGTGCCTGAGCAGGAATAGGTAGTCGCGAAGAAAATACCGCTACGATTCGTGTTTGATGTATCCGAGAGAATTCCGTCTGATCCGTCGCCGAAGTAACTCAACCACCCAGGCACAAGCGGTGCGTTGACATTCCCTGCAAATTGGTTGATGCAGCCAGGGTCTGTACAGAGCACCGTCCCGCTCGAACTTGGATTTCCGCCGACACTGCCCCGCGCATAGAAACCTTGTGTGGCGGTGTTGTCCGTGCTCTGGGCCGCAGTAGCGTTAATGACATCGTCCCAGATTGAATAGCTGCCCCCGCCTCCGCCCACCAACATCGCAATCGCCGAGGGGACGCTCTGCGCCAAATGGACGATGTTCACGGAACTGCGCTGGTCCTGAGTTTCACAGCATCGCGCCGTGCCGTTGTTAACCGACACACTAGTATTGACGACATAAAGATTTTCAAGCACCGTTTCGGCATCGAAATTCTCAATCGAACCCATTTGCGGCGCACTCAGCGTGGAGACCAAGTTGTGATCCACGAGAATGTCGCCGCGCGAGAGCCACTGCGTTCCCTGCGATGCCCCATAGCTTGAATCCGACGAGCCGTGGAACGACGCCACATCCTCAAAAATCTCCCCCCAGCCGTAGTCGCTATTCTGTCCGAGGGTATGGACGTAACGCGTATTTGAGTTCTGCGCGCCCGGTGAGAAGTAGTACGCTCCCCAGGCCATCGCATTTTGAATCTGCAGGTCGGCGATTTCAGTCGACTCTTCGCAGCCGATGTTCAGATAGCCGCCCGCAAAGCCTTCCCCCAACTGTGTTGATGGGGACATATTGATCGTGAAATGGCTCAGCTGCGTTCCATAGCACCCGCCGCTCCAATACGGCATAAGTGGGGAGCCGCCGGCAATGATCCCCGGTTGCGACTGGTTGTAATAGGCCGGTCGCTGTCCGGTGGTCTTGAGTATGCTCAGCGTCCAGGTCGAACCCGGAGCACAGACAATGCCATAAGGCAATGTCGCGATGTAAGCCGTGCAGCTCATTGCAGTGCCATCTGCGACTTGTAGCAAATCGTTGCCCGAGGCTGCATCGCTACCGCTATTCGAGGCATAGAGCACGTATCCAATCGTATCTGGCGGAACGGTTGTTGGGAATGTTCCCGACAGCGCGTGCCCGTCGTCTCCTATTCCGGGTGCGGCTAGCGCTTGTTCCGGCAGCGGCAAGCCAGGCCCATTCGCCGTGACTGGAGCAACCATTACGAAAAAATCATTCGCAAAATTGAGATTTATGTATCCATTTATATTTGGGTTGCTTGACGGGCAGGTCATGGTAGCCGGGCAAACTATTGCCGACGGCGCGCCGCTGGTGATAATCAAGCTGCCCGAGCCGGCACCGGTAAGAGCAGTCACATTGGCGGTAGTATTGTAGGGGCCACAGCCTTTCGCGGTCTGTCCTTGTGGTCCGACAAGACTGGTGCACCCGTTCCACGCAACTGACGGCCCGCTGCCATTTAGCTTCAGTTTCGTAAGGTAGGGAAAGGCCACGGTGCCGCCGCCTGAAACCTGCTGCGACCAGGTGGTCGAGAAACTCAGCGTACCATCAGCGCTGTAGAGTCCAAAGGCCGGACCGATGAATCCGCTATATGCTGTTCCCTCGCTCATCCACTTGCAATTTGCACCGCCGGTTTCGGGGTAGATGTCTCCCAGCGCCCCCTGGCCAGGATCGAGCGCAGGGCCAGATCCCATGGTGTTCAGTGAGGTGCAGCTCGTTGGGGAAGTCCCTCCGTTGATTTGCTCCCAGATCACTTTGTTGGTCGCATCGTAGATTTCCGAGTACGCAAGGTACATATTGTGCTGTACCCACTGCGATGCTACTTCGCGGATTTCCCAAGTGACGCTACCATCCGTACAAGTCGAGCCGACCGTGGATCCCGTACAACTGAAGGCTGAGAAGCCGGATGAGTTCGACACCCCGGATACCAAGGCGACCAGTTTGTAGATCGCTCCGCTGCCATTGTTGATCGCAGCCCGCGATCCTTCACAGCTTCCAGCGGTATTCGTGCCCCAATACTGCGTGCTTGCGGTCCAAGGCGTTGGGAAGTATGGCATCCCTGGATTCTGCACGTTAATTTGCAAGTAGCTTCCGGTAAGCGGCGGGAAAGTGTGAGGTGGGCTGATCGAAGCTGCTGACTGCGTGCCCGTGCAGTCATCGTAGAGCACCCAGTCGGCGCTCTGCGCGTGCCCGGAAATTCCCCCGGTGTTGGCAATTAGCCACCCGAAAGGCTCCATCAGGCTCGGAATGGAATCTGGCAGCGAATTCGTAGCCTGGAAGATCCCGCTGTCCCGCGTAGGCCCGGTAATGTGATCGGAATCTCCCAGAATCCACTGCACACTAGATTGATAGTTATTCGCACCGATTTTCAGCTCTACGCCCGAAACGATGAGGCCGCCAGTATTGACAGGGGGAGCGGTCGGGCCGGTTGAGTTGAAGGCAAACGTCTCGCTTGTCGCCGTAAATGGCCCAGTGCCGCAGGTTGTTGCGGTTAGGCAACCGGGAAGGAAGAATAAGGTCGACGCGTTTGTGGCCGACTGCAGCACAGTCGGAGTGCACACTGTCAAGCTATACTCACAGGCTTCGACTTGCCACCGAAAGCTGCCGGCAATGGATGGGCTGACAAGAGAATTTACCTGAAAGCACAGACCGGCGGAGCCGATGGACATATTCTGCGTAGCGCTGGCGCTAATGGTGCCAATCTTGTCTTCTAGCAGTTCTATGACGACAAGAGTGTCGCCGTTCGTTAGACCTGATGTACGGAGTCCGCACGAAGTAGGCGTGACTGTGGGTGCCGGAATCGGCTGCGTATTGCCGAACGGATTGGTGCTAACCGGCACGATATTACCGGGAACCGCCGGCGTCCAGTTGATCGTGCAACCTTGGGATCCACAGCCATAGGCACTGTTCCCAAGCACCGAGTTCGGGGTGGTATTCGTAACTCCATCCACTTGATACACGTTATTGAGCAAGGGAGTCGTGACTTGCCCACAGGCAGTCGCCGCGCAGAAGATTAGTGATGCGATGGCAAGCTTTCGCTTTGGCAGCCATCCCAAGAGAACTGTCCGTCGAGCTGTGAAGTAACGTGGCGAACGTTCCATTTTGTTCCCTTTCGGCCTTGGAACTTGGCACCTGGGTAGCTCGGGATTTCAGCATTCGTTTTCTTTCCAAGATCCTCTCAGATTCTGTCATAAGCGTTGATTAGATGATATTGCTAGCCTTGATTCACAAATCGGTGGGAATCGTGGTCGACTTCGCTATATCTTGCCAGCACCTTCTCGGTGACTTGTTTCAACGAAATGACGCTTCTAAGATCAGCCGCAAGACGAGGTTGTGCCTCTATGACAAGACCATCGCGGCTTGCTTGGTGCGTTATTACGATAGGGCTCATCCTGGTCACGGCTTCTGTCGCCGTCGCACAAACACCTTCGGCTTTTACCGTCAACAACACCATCACAGGGGCCGATACGGCCGATTTCCTCGTCAATGGAGTGAACAAGGTCAAGATCGATTCGATGGGCAATACGAGCTTCATAGGTTCTCTGACACTCAATGGAACGGCCTTAGCAGGATCTAGTGGCGGAAGCTGGACGTTTAGAAATACGACCGACAACGTGGTCGGCGATGCCACCACAGACGCATTCACGAATAAGACGTTCGACACGGCCGGAAGTGGGAACGTGTTCAAAATCAACGGTACGGCAATCTCAGCCGTCACCGGAACCGGTTCGGCAGTCCTAGCCAACAGCCCCGCATTGACCGGAATCCCCACCATACAAGGGTATAGACCCTCGCAGATTTCCCGAATCCTGACGCAGTTAAACAATTGCTCAAGCTCCACCCCGTGTGCAGTCGCGCAATTTAGTCTGGCTGCGAGCACATCTTACTCATTTAGTTGCGACGGCTACTGGAACGGAGACACTGGGGGCAGCGCGGCCTATCAGTTTTTGATGGCGGTCACCAACGGGGCGACCACGATTGGCGGTGGTATTCGAATGTACAGTAACAATGCTGGCACAAGCGCAGACAACTATACCGTAGGTACGGGGACAACTGAACTTACCCAGACTGCCACGCTGAGCAGCACCGGAAACCAATACGAGTTCACCGTCGTCGGTAACGTGACCACCAACGGCAACGCGCAGACTTTGCAGCTCACTTTTAATAAAGTCACCGGTAGCGGCAACGGCATAATCTTCGTTGGAACGCAGTGCGAATTGTTCCAGTAAAGCCGTTCCGCAAAATGAGCTGTCCCTCGTCACAACTTCGCGCACTCGCAGAATGAATGACCTAGAGACGAGCCTGATGCGGCGTGTTTCGATAAGACAGTTGGTCATGATTTCGGCCATCGTCACGTCGCTCCGATATCTCCTGGGGATGGAGCACGACACAAAACCTGAGTTGCTGACTTTGGCAGGCGAAAAGAATAATTCAGGACGATCGGGCTCGACTGTAGTCGATTTGGAGACGGTCAATGCACCCAGAGACACCAAACTTCAACAGCTTTCAACGGAACGACTACCAACACATTGATCATCAAGGACTTGCAAACTACTGAAATCAGGACATCGCGCGAAAAGCTGATAATGGGTTCGGGACCAGGTGCTCCCCCTGGACTGTCTTCTTGTAACTCCTCTAGGATCATGTGGTTCAGATTTCGCTAGCTCTCCCTCTTGTAGAACCTTGAGGAACTAACCGATACATTTTCGACTACATTCTGCATCGATCCCCCTACCTTACTCCCGCAACTCACTCACAATGAGTAGGTTCCGCGGGCGACAGTGAGACCACCCACCTGGGTTTGCACCAGGTGCTCTCCAAATCCCGTTGAATTGCCCTCCAGCTTGTCGTCCGGATTGCTCGTTTTACCCGGAACAAGAAAAGAAGAGAGCGCTGAACAGTTTTCGCAAGGATGCTCTAAGGGAGGGCCGACGGCCGACTACGAACCTCACCGTCTGCAATATACGTTAAGCCGACCGTCAATGGTCAGGGTTCTTCTTGCCATTCAAGAGCCGGGCGCGAGCGACAAGGGGAGCGTGGCCCTTCGCTTTCGCCCAATCGATTGCTTCTTTCCGAATCTTGAAAGTACCGAGTTCGTGGTTCGCACACCCGCTCTGAGTCTCCAGACCAAACCAGTCATTCTGAAACATCGACAGTCTTGGTTACTGCATATCGCCGCAAGGTACTGAAATCACAGCTTTTGGGCTGGTTCGCCAGCACCTCCTCGGTGACTTGTTTCAACTAACTGAAGCATCTAAGATCAGTCGCAAGATGAGAGGACTGAGGCTTCATGATAAGAACGTCACGCTTTGGTCGGAGGTACAGCAGCAGAGGTTGATTGTTATGGTTTTCACGATTGAGAGACATTGGTACACCGCACTGACTCCCAAGTGTTCTCTTGGGTCAGATTGCGAGTCTCATCAGAAAGAGGAGAATATGGAGCGGTCGAAGCAGCCTCATGGGGTCGGATGGCAACTTCTCTCGAAAGCAGTTGTGAACCGCGCAGTTGGCATCGGATCGTTAGTTCTCTGTACGGCGCTCGGGTTCAGCCAAGTCGCGACCGTTAACGGGTCGCTCTCAGCCGGCTATGTTAATAACGTCGCCTATGTGGATGGCGTGACGAATACATCGCCTCAAAGCATCTATGCCGCAAACCCGAGTTTCTCCGGAGATGTCTACTGGCCGAACATTTATGGAATGGTCACCACCATTTCTACCGACCCGTTTTTGAACACAGTTGCGCCTTCCACACCGACGGTGGCAATTCAGACTTCGGGCAACAGTTGCGCGACCCCAGTTCCGAATGGCGATTATGAAGAAGTGGAACTAGCCCTGTACGACATCGACAATAATGTCGTTTATACGCCTCCTGCAATTACTTCGACGTCTGGTAACGGATCACAGTGCTACCAAGTGACGGTTCCTTCCGGCGATATAATTGCCGGATTCAGGGTCGGTGCGGTTTATGGACAGGCATGTTCGACCTTGAGCGGCGGATTCTGCCCAGGCTTTGCGCCAACTCTACAATCAGTAGGCACAGCGTCTACTGCATTTACTTTCAACAGCAGCAACGTCACTCCCTACACCAATTTCAACTCCACTTCAGCTTCAACTGGAAGCGGAGCCCAACCCATCGCGCCTGATGCTGGATTGCTAGTTCCCGGAGTCAGACTCCACTTGCAGGGGATGCGTTATGTTGAGACTGTCCCCATCGTTGTGCCGAACCCTGGCAAACTTGAGGGTACGTTGGTCGGGAACGCTCCAACAGGTAGCTTACCGAGTGCTACCACACAGGTGAACCTATCACTTAGCTATCCGAATGGTGTCCCAGTGTCTCCAGCTCCTGTTGGCTTTCTGTCGAGTTCTGGCGGTTCTGGTTCACTCGGCAATTCCCTTATCGTACAAACTGCATTAACTTGGGGTACCTCTAGCCCCTACAACAAAATCATATCTCTCTCGCGCCCGGAGACCTTTCCGGCTTTCACGGGCACTCTGAGCGAAGTTAGTCTCCTGAACCCTCTTCCAGCTTACGGGTTCTGGCCATGGCAGAACGGCACGACCTACTGGGTGGGAGAGATGGTAGATGATGAAACCGCCTCGCCTAGCCTTTGGCAACTTACGTCGGTTTTGAGCGGCTATAACTACACCAGCGAGGCTTCTGGGAACCCCTTTACCGGTGCGTGCAGTTCCGTTGGCATAACGGCTCCTGATGGGAACGGAACTTGGACTTGTGCTCTGAGGAACGCTGCGTGGGCTGGTAGCACAAACTACAGTCCCGGCGACGAAGTTTGGGACTCGACAAATCAGGTCTTTCAAGAGGAGGTGGGCGCGGTTTGCGAGAGCGCGCCCACCACAAACGGTGCGCCTGCATTCAGCACTCACTTCGCCGGTACGGTCACAGAGACAGCGACTGCTGGGTCGGTAAAGTGCAAATGGCAGAATATTGCAAAAAATGGCATCCCACATCCTGGATACTTATTCTATTCCAATTCCTGTATGGCCACGTATTCTTCTTCGCCTGGTACGTGGGCCACTTGTGTAGACGCTGTGGCTGGGTACACCTCTGGACCGCAATATTCGTGGTCGGGTTGCACGAACCTCGGTCTTGGAAGCCTTGGCCAGGCTACCTGTCAATCAGATCAGTCTGTACAAACGACTAGCATCTACGCGACGGGGGGTAATAGTGCTCCGCCTAACAACATCACGGTCAATTCGGGAGCTTGCCCACCTGGATTACCCAACCCAGCCTGGAGCGGGGGGAGCGTTTACTTTCAAATGAGTTGGGCGACGCCGACAGGCATGACTCCGCCATTTGCGGAATTTCTTGAGTCGACTAGCAGTGGCGATTGCATTACCATTACTCCGCCATCTTTGGCGAATAGCCCGCCCAACGCGGTTGGATATGTAATCGGAGACAACACAGTCACTCTGAACGAGTTCTTTGTACCCGTTGACGGGCAGAATGTGATTGCAGGGACCGGTGGGGCTGGTTCCACAATCAATGGGCTTCAGCATGGAACAATTATTCCTCTAGGCGCTACAGCCACCGTCGTGAAGGATATTGCCCTGAATACATCGTCGGGTGCCTCCTTGAACGGAGTTGGACTAGGTACTACCCGTTTTGGATACGTAAACACGACCGACAACATGATTTCGCTTGGAGGCTCCTCTGCGCTTCAAGCTCAGTCTGGTGGGAGCCAGTACGATTCGGTTCTGTCGACTTTGAACCTCTCTTGTGAGCGGACGTACAACGCGGGTGAGACCTACGGTGGTGGGATCGAAAATCACAATGGGCAGGAACAGAGCGGAGTAGATACCGTTCAGTTTCAGGGCTGCGAACAATACGACTTCTACATTCACGATACTGGCGCGCAGAATACGAGCTTGGGCAAAGACATACATGATGCAGGCGTTGCAGCGGACTACAAGGAAGCCTTCATCGCTGAGAACGCTCCCGCCGTGAGAGGTGCGTTCGGCGGCTCGTTTTCCGGCCCCCGCCAAGCCCCGACCACTACTGGTCCCTGTACCGCTTCCTCTTGTGCCAACGCCCAAAACCGTAATGGTCTCCATGTTTATTACCCGCTCTGGTCAAACCTTGGTGGAGGCAACGTGGACATTGAGGACGGAACCGTTGAAGCTGCTTTGTTCGGATTCGAATGCTCAAATTGTACGAGAGCAAAGGTTGGAAATTTCAGTACGACCAGCGTAACAGGACGGCAATCCGCGATTGCTATCCTGTTCGATCAGGGGTCGCACGATGAAGCCGTAGAAAACGGCACTAACGGTGCGGCTCTCGGTTGCGCGATTGCCGACGCTACGCTGAGTCCGGTCAATCTCAACGGTGGGTCGGGCTGCTTGACTTCTCAGAAGACCGTTGGCTTCTTGGCGACCGGGAATATCGGCGGAATCGCCAACGCAGGCGAGCCGTTCATCACGACGGACCCTGGTCCCTCCGTCCATCAGAACCTGATTGGTTTCGGCCAGGCCTCTGAGAGCGTGACCAACATCATCCCCGGCGCAGGCACCGATACAAAGGTGGTCGAGTTTGGCCTTCCGTCTGCATTCCTGAATCAACAGGGACGCACACTCCGCTTCAACACCCAAGGCATCTATACAACCGCGGTAAGCCAGACCCCCACGATTCAGTGGAAGGTAAAATTGTGCACAGTATCGGGGTGCGGATCCGGAACCGTAGTCACAGGGATCGCTTTTGCTGCCACGGGCGCGACCAACGCAAGCGTGACTAACCAATGGAAAAACTACGTTGATTTGGGCACGGATACAACCGGCACGGTGGGCAAGGTTTTCTTCCACGGCACTTCTTACACGATTACCGGGGCCACAGGCGGAACCACGCTGCCAGCGGGGACAACTGACACCAACGCCACAGCGAACGCTACCACGATTGATCTGACTGGAGCCTTGTTCTTAGACCTCCAAGTGAACATGAGCACCAATGCGGGATCAAACACCGTCGTTGCGAATCTTTCGAATTTGGGATTTATAGGACCATGAGCGCACTGGCCCCATCCCTAAGCGCTCCCGCTTGGTAGGTCCTCTCTAGCCTCACAGAATGTGCTGCACCCCTGGACGCGCGGTACAAGGTGCACCATCCGCACAGTTGCAAATCCGGAAGGGGATTTGCCCTCCGCAAGGCGGGAATCTCAATGAGTCTTTGTCTGTCTGCCCGGCCTTAACCGTCTGAGGCAGTCAAGAAAATATACACGTGCTAGCGGCAATTCTCCAGAACCGCAACCAGATCCATGCCGATCAGTGCCCGGGTAGATGCCCGTAGAAACCATAACAAGGCAGGTTGTTGCCTGGGCAGAAATCGCCTACTATTTCGCCTGAGATGTTGACGCCGTTGGCGGAAGTGTCGTCGGGACCTCCGAGACTAAAACTCATAAATTGATGGCTCTGTTCCCAAAAGGCAAAAGCGCCTCCCTGTCCCGGGTTGCTCCCACTCCAATTTCCAGTCAGATCGTTATTATTGTCAATTCCGCTCACCGTCGTGCCGAGCGCGCCCGGGAAGCTAACCGGCATGAAAGTGCCATTGCTGTAAACAAAGCTACCAGAGACCGAGCCAGCAGTGCAGGGTGCGTCGCAGTAAGCTCCGGTAATCGCTTCGCTGTCATTGATGCCAAATACATTGGTGTCTTGTGAGCCAGGCACAAAGATATTTGTGAAGACTCCGTTGCTGTAAAGAAATCCCAGCAACTGGTTCGCACTGTTGCAACAATAGTTGCCCACTATCTCGCCAAGATTATTCAGACCGGTAAAATAAGTACCGGAGGCGCCGGGGTACTCGATCGAAGTGTAAACGCCGTTCAGTTCAGTAAAACCGTGTACCAGATTAAGGCTGTCTGTGTAGACCCCGACGACTTCACTCCCGTCGTTTATACCTTCGGCAGCTGTTGACATTGCCCCGGGGTACGCGATAGTGGTGAAAACGCCGTTGGCTAGTAAAAATCCTGTTCCCAAGTTAGAGTTGCCAACAATCTTACCGACATTGTTGATCCCATTGGCCGAGGTCGATGTGCTCCCAGGCACGCTGAAAACCGTAAACCCAGAGTTCGCAGCGTACTGATAGACATAGGCAGTGTTTGTGCCTGTAGCACCTATCAATACCGCCGGTCCGCTGGCGGCTACGGATTCACCGAATGATCCCCCTGATTTCCCGTCCGAAGGAGTGAGTTCCTGCGTCTGCGTCATGCTCGTCCAACCGCTCGTCGGTTTCTCAAACGTGTAGACGACCCCGGGGCCAACTCGTCTGCAGTTACTTCCCCCGCATGGCGCTTTTGGCGCGCCCGCTAGAACCGTATCACCGTTGGTCGCTACAGAAAAGCCGACCTGATCTCCGGGCAGCCCATCGGAGGTACGCAAGGTCTCATTCTTTGAAGTCGTTTTCCACGTACTGCCCTGCTTAACATACACGTGCGCCGCTCCAGCTTGACGCGGTCCCCCAGAGGGTGAGCCGCTCACAACGGTGTTGCCGCTAATAGCTACTGAGTAGCCGACGCCAGTGTCCTTAGGGTCGGTCAACTTGGCGGTCTCGGTTGTGTTGGCCCAGCCGCTGGCAGGCTTCACGAACACATAAACTGCGCCAGCACCACTTGCGCCGGCAGCCACAGTATCGTTGCTAATCGAGTCAGCATAGCCAAGAAAGTTTTTCGCTGCTCCATCTGAAGCAGTCAGCTCCGCAGTTTGAGTCATGTTGGTCCATCCGCCCCGAGGCTGTACGAACACGTAGGCCGCGCCATCAGATGAATTAGAACCGACAGTGTGAAAGGGCGCTCCCGCGACTACAGTGCTTCCGCTGATGCCCACCGAGGTGCCGAACTGGTCATTCGCTTGACCATCGGAGGCGGTGAGCTGCGCTGTCTCCGTCGTGTCCGTCCAGCCGGTCGGAGGTTCGACAAAGATGTAGGCCTTGCCAGGGCTACCAGGGACGCCAAGCGCACCTACCACTATAGTGTTCCCGCTGATGGAAACGGAATAGCCGAACACGTTTCCTGGCTGCCCGTCCGATGCAGTGAGTCTGGCGGTCTGGGGCACGTTCGCCAGCGTGCCCGAAGATTTCACAAACACATAAGCAGCGCCTGTCGAGTTCGAGTCTCCCCAAGATCCGATAACCCCCACATTCCCACTAACCGAAACGGATTGACCGAACTCCGAAGCGCTTTCGCTTCGCGATGCTGCGAGTTCCGCGAAGGGCGTCCAGGAGGCCACGCTGACTGAACCCGCGCCGGGCGCCGCAACTGTTCCCTGTCCTTCCGCAGCAGTAGGAAATACCGCGAAGAAAATTAAGTTGCAGAGCAAAGCATAGGATAAAACCATCAGTTTCTTCGGCATTGGAGCCTTCTCGAAGACCGGGGATTCGGAGGGATCAGCGCATCTGGGGGACACTTAACCCGCTCGACCTCTCGTAGCAGAGCATATTGTACCGCAAATGTTCGTTTGAGAGTCAGATTTTCGATTAGCTCATCTCTTTTGGGACGGCTTGCGCACAGGTGATCAAAACGTGCGCGTTATTTCCCCGGGAGACCGCTCGATGTAGGAATCTGACATCCGCCGCAAGCTGCTGAAATCACTGGATCTGCACTAGGGAGCCAGCACCTCCTCGGTGACTTGTTTCAACTAACTGAAGCCTCTAAGATCAGTCGCAAGACGAGGTTGAGACTCCATGATAAGAGCGTCACGCTTTGGTTGGTGCAAGATTACGACAGGAGTCATCATGATTGCGGCTTCCGTGACCTCGGCCCAGACACCGGCGGCTTTTACCGTCAACAACACCATACCAGGTGCCGATACCACCGATTTCCTCGTCAATGGAGTGAACAAGGTCAAGATCGATTCCATGGGAACTCTGACACTCAATGGAACAGCTCTGGCAGGATCTGGTGGCGGAAACTGGACGTTTAGAAATACGCCCCCAGACGACGTAGTCGGCGATGCCACCACAGATGTATTCACGAATAAGACGTTCGACACGGCTGGAAGTGGGAACGTGTTCAAAATCAACAGTACGGCAATCTCCGCCGTCACGGGGACCGGATCGGCGGTTCTATCTGGATCCCCAACCTTGACGGGGACTCCGGCCGCACCCACGAATAGTTCCGCCTCGGATAGCTCGACGCAGATTGCGACAGATGCGTTTGTCCAGAACGTCATCTCGACCGGAAACAACACGCTCGGCGGAGCCACGACTTTTACGGGCGCAGTGAATGGAATCACGCCCTTCGGCGGAAGCTGCGCAGGCTTCTCCATTTTCTGCGCCGATTATCCGCCCAGATCGGCAGCCATCGGTTCGGCACCATTTTTCACATCAACGGGAACCGCTGTGCTCTTGCGCGTGACCTACTACTTTGCGCAGACCCAGGCCCCAACGACTTCAAGCACCATCACCCTCGGGATCGCATGGCAGGATACCGGCAGCGGCACGTATCACGAGATTACGGAAGTGCTCAGTTGTCCGAATCCACCCACCAACTGCGTGGCCGGGGACGATAACAACTACGGCATTCTCACGGGGGTATTTTCCATCTGGGTAGATCAGTCAAACACAGTGAAGGCCAACTATGTGGTTGGCTATAGTTCCTCCGGCGCAACCGCCGCCCAGTACATGCTGCACCTTCGCGTGGAGCAAATGTGAAGAAACTACTTCAGATGCCCACTTGCGCGCAATCGCCTCGTTTACACACCCGCACAGCGGCGCACTCGGACAGCGATATATAACGCGGAGCGAGCTTCTGAGGCAAGAAAAATGCTCCCAGGAAGCGGGATCTTTCAATTAGTGAGACGGTGATTTTTCGCCAGATACGAATGGAAATAACCTGAGCGTTCTAAGGACAAACGGTCGAGAAACTCCCGGTAGCTCTCGAAGAGTTAGTCGATGCCCTCCTTGCTGAGAACGATGCCTCTCTCCGATTGATGAATTTGAACCCACAGGTGTCGATTTGGGGTGGCCCGGACCTGCTCAGTTAGCCTGTGTCAATCTGCAAACCGAGTTGGCCTGTACAGTAATACTGTTCGTGCCGTTGGCGACGGTTTGAAGCGTCAACGCGGTGCCGGAACTTGTCGACCCGTTCCGTATCTGCGCCTTCACATGTATCACGATGGTGGTGGTTGTGCTAACGTCCGGTCCTGTGGATACGCCCCACGATGTTTGGGCAAGCTGGCCGATCTCCTTATATGCAGCTGCAGTTCCAAGTGGCCCATCCATATACAAATTGTATGAGGTCGGACTCCCTGGGCCAGCCAACTCAAACGCCACTGTGGCCCCAGCGCTCTGAGCGACGCCAATTTCACAATCCAGTAAATAGTTCTTGTTGGCCGCGATGCTCCACGTCATCCCAGTGATATTTTGGGGCGAAGTCGAAGTTTGCGCCGTCATTTTGCCAGTCAAGAAACCGATGCTCGTGTCAACATAGCCTAAGGCCTGTACTTGCCCACTGGCTGTTACGCTAAGCCCAGTCGCCGAGAATGATTGGGCAGCCGTAAATGTTTGGGCGAGGTTTAGTTCCGCCAGCGTGCCAGTGTTCGCCGGAAAACTTGCAACGACCGTTCCCAGCGCGCCGGTAGTTGGTTCGATCGTGAGCAGTCCGGATGTCGCATTGCCCATCGTCACGCTGCCAAGTGTCCCAGAGACTCCCAGCTGTGGCGTACTGGTGTAGGTAGGAGCTCCAGAACTATTGGTCGGATTGCCAAGAACTGTCCCGGCACCGGCATTTGTCGCCGATAACCCCGAGTCCTCGAAGTCGATCAGCCCCGCACCCGCATTGGAAATTCTTACGATGTCACCGTCGGGCAATGATCCTGTCACGGTGGCAAGAGTCGGCTGCGTAGTCGGATTTATGGTGGTATCGGTAAGGTACCCGACAGAGAGCGCGGAGGCGGGCGGGGTGCCAGTGCCGGCCGTTGCGATTACAGGCCCATTTGCAGCATTCGTTGCCGACGGGGCTGTCCATCCAAACGAGGTGGTGATCGAGCCAGAAGAGGGAGCCTGTAGGAAGAAAGAGCCCGCCTGAATGCAGGGTTGCGGCTGAGTCGCCGGCGAGCCCTGCGTGCACAGAGGCAGGGGCGCCCCTGCGACCCAATCGCTGGTTCCAGCGCCAGTGCCGCTACTGCTTAAGAAATTCTGGGCAGTAATGGTTCCACTGGCCAGGATGCTTCCGGTGCTTGGGTTTGTGGGCGCGGAGCTGCTGTCGATCGTCGCGGTGCTTGCGTCCAGATAATATTGGGCTGCACCCGCCCCACAGGGGACGTTGGCAATTCTGCCTGCCGCCGGGGTTACTCTGTAAATATTGCAGAGTACTGACCCGCTTACGGCTGTGAACTTAATCAGGTTGTAGCTTGTCGGGCCAATTCCACCCGTCGTGCATCCCGTTGTTACAGACACCTGAGTGGACCCTGCAGTGCTGCCGTTTGCCGCGTCGAGGGCCGCCACGGAGTACGTCCAAGTAGTGCTCCCAGCGCAGGTGGTAGTAACGCTGTTGATGGTTGGAGTAGCCAAGGTATTCGTTACCACTCCTCCGACCGTAATAGGACTTGTCTGAGCTAGTCCGATTGACGATAGAGAGAACAGCGAAGCAGCAACCAGTGACCGCACGCGTCGCATGGAATATCCTCCACGATTCTCGTCAATGTATCGCACCTACACCAGGGCAATGAAACTATCCGATCCACCAACTTCCTAGTAGTGGCTCGCATTCGTAGACATGTGGCTATGCATGCTGGTAGCCGAAGGCATCCCAGCCAGAAAATTGCTGATCGCGGTCTGGTAGGTGGTGTCCCCTGAGGCGGGATTTCCCGCCGTATTTAAAACCGTGTTCGTGCCGTAAGTCCAGTCGAGCGTCTCCTCCCACAATTCGGCAGAACAGATGGTAAGCAAAGAGCCTTGGCATTGCTGGCTCTCAAACGGGAGCAGCACAGGCAGGTGTACGCCAGAGTAGAGAAAGCCGCTGCCGGAAGTGGTCGACGTTGGGTATAAGTTCGGGCCGATTATATTAAAGGAACCGGACGTTGGATTACAGGTTGAGGTGTCAACTTCCTGAATGCCATTGAAGGCGGGTATGTTTGTGGCGCCGATAAAAACCCATGCCAAAGTATTGCAAACGTTGTAGCAATCCGGAGAACCGCAGTACACTGTTGCCGTAGAACTGCTGGAACCGGTGGAAACGTTGGTGATTGAAAATTGCCCCGCCTGGGAGGGGGTGCCTGGAGTCTGCGTTTGCAGATGGTGTACCGGCACGTACGGAAACTCGCGGAAATGCACCGCCCAGTTTCCCGATGTCGAGGGCGAATGCTGCACGGCATAGGTAAGGAGGTCACCAACGCTTGCGGCCTGCATGCCCATCCCCAAGCCGTATTGATTGGCTAGCAGCGCCTCTGTGTCTGCATATTGTATGGACCCGTTGTTCGGTGGCCCCTGGTGAGACGGTGTCGTGATCGGGAACGCCCAATTCTGCTGGCTGATGTGTTTATATAACGACGAGATATAACCTGGACCGTCGTTCATGGCCGACGGCCAGGAAGTAAGGTACCCCTGATCGGAGAAGCATTGCGGCTCGAGCGCAAAGCCCTGTGGGCCGGACCAGAATGCGCCCGCCACCGGACAACCCGTGGCTGGGTTGTAGACAGCCGGGGCGTCTGACGAGCAGTACGGATAATCTTCCCCGCCGGATGACGGCCCAATGCGCATATAGGCAATTGACTTAGCTATTGTTGGGCCGTTGGCCGTAAGGGGGCCGCCACAAGAGTAGGCGTTCGTATTAGGGCATGCACTAGAATAGTGAAGGGCAAGCGCGTCGATGAAGTTTTCCGCGGCTGTCAGGATCGGCTTCTCGTACATAACGGGATAGCCTGAGTAATTCTTATAGCCGCCCCCGTGAGTCAGCGTCATACAGGTACCAACAGTTTGGAGCGGATATGCATCATTCGCGTTCCACAAACCGTAATCGTTCCCTCCTGACGCCCAGCACGTATCGGTAATTGGCGGAGGACCTCCCCACCCCGTATTCCCGCCTCCCTGCCAATCACTACAGACCAAGACATCTTGTGGTGGGCAGCTTGTACCACAGCCAGAACCTGCATAAACGCTGTTGGCGTAGGTTTTCGTGAACACATAAGCCGGTGTATTCGGTGTGCTTCCAAAAAGGTTGGTTCCACCAGAGTCCTGTGTCAGCCATATGATGACGACAACCTTACACGGACGCCCTCCCGCGCAACTGTTGTACCAAGTGCCGGTTCCAAGGGGCCCGAGGCTCGTCGAATTCACATAATCCCACAAAACGCTGTCAATCCACGCCCAGTTGTAGCAAGTGTCGGTGGTCGGGTTAGACGTAGGGTGGCATATGGAATCGGGTTGGCAAGGAAGATCGGTTGTTGAAGTGTTCGCTGCGCAGTTATCAATCATTCCCCAGGGAACGACTATGCCGATGCCGGAGATGTTTGGCAACACTGCCTTAGTAAAGCAAGCAAATTGGGTTATGCCTGGGCCAGTAGGCGCACAAGTCGGGGAGTTATAAAGATTTGTGTTGAAATTGGGAGCACTAGGTCCCGGCGGCGCTTGCCACGCAATTACCAGGGGTGTACCCGCGCCCCCATGCGCCGCTGGAACTAGCGATAATACAAGGAAAACAGCCATCGCACTCGGGCATTGAATTTTAAGTTTACCCACGTCTTGACCTTCTGGCTCTACTAAGTGGCCTCATCATGTTCCCGATTAACCCAACGCAAAGCAAGCTCAGTGGATCCATCGCGTGTACTCTGGCAAGACTGAGTGAGCCTGCGTGGAGTAAGGACGTGACGGAGTATATGTGCTGGAAACGAAACCACCAACAAGACGTTGTTCTTGTTCGGTTTTTGGAACAGCCGCGCATCGGCCTCGCGGACTGGAGGAGGGGGTGGCTCCACTTTTGTATTAGATTGTTGGCATTGCTGTCGCAGCCCACGTGCGGATGCGAGTCGCCAGCTTCTCCATGCCCGCCCTGATACAACCGTCCTGGTCACCGAAATGTTCGTTTTTCGTAACAGTGGCAGAACTTCCCGAATCACGCATTCGCAACCCGCGAGAGCGGGCATCCCCTGGATAGTCTTCGTCGGCAGCACCACAGAGCCTGACGTATTTGGCGTTGTAGACTTTATTGACGAGGGGGAGAAATGGCGGTGTCTAGCCATGTCAGATTCCATCCTGATACTGCGGTGTCCCTACTGCACTGCGGGTACCGATTTCGTACCGCTAAGAGCCTACAAGGACGGCCGCTTCGTCTGCGATGAATGCGCTCACACAGTGCGGCCCGGAGAGTCGGGCTATCGTTGTATCTGTCGGAATTGCATCAAGTGGAAACGGGAAGAGCGGCCATAAATAGCTGGTCCCCTTCCGCTTGCGGCAACTCACTGCCGGTTAACTCGCATTGTGCCTCGTCTCCTTCCGCAGCGGTGCTGGCAGGATCGGCTATGATCTGCCGAAGTCTGCTACTGCGATCTGTGTTTGACTCGGGTCACTCAACTCCGGTTCACGCGAACGGAGGCGGCATACCGAAGGCGAGAGTGGAAGCGGCTGAACTGCGGCAGAGGGTCCCATTCGTTAAGGAACTCAGAGTTGCTCACGAACACGCGTTGCACTGCACGTGATCGCGATACCAGCCGCTGAGACGTTAACGCCGGAGGGAGAACACTGCCGGCCAGCGGTCATGTATCCCGCAGTTTCTCGGGTCGTCATCCTCTATATCTGTTCGGTTTTCGTAACAAATCACCGCAACACGTCGGATCACCGTCAAACATGACTTAATCTACCGGCGTCGTCTCACAACAACTTTGACGCGTGGGTAATGGAAACCCTCTGCAGAACTTGTTCGTAGCTGGCGCCAACTCCAAACCGCGAGGACAAGAATGAACCATCAAGACAGTCAGCCCCCTAGGTTGCCGGTGATTAAACTACAAAACTACCTTGAGGCACGCAGTATGTTCCTATTGGTTCTCCTGCTATGTCTCGCGCCAATTGTTACGTATGTCCTGCCCGCCAATGCTCAAAACACACTCGGCACCCTGACGCAGGGACAGCCGGTGACGGCCGACGGCACGGGAGGTACGGGGCAAACCGCATCGTCGAGCGCGGTTTTTCTCGACACAACGAAACTCACGGGGACAACCATCGCCGGTCGCATTAGCACCTGTCTCTCGACACTAGCGTCGACTGGAGGGGTGTGCGATGCAAGAGCTGAGGCAGCAGCCAATCTCGGAGCATCAATCACGTGGTCGCAATCGAATATCACTTTGATACTACCGATGGTGACCATTACGGAAGCGACCAATCAGAGCATTGCCATCTCGGGGAGCAACAATAGTGTCGTGTGTCCGGCGCTTTGGGCGTGTACTCTCGATGGGTCCAGCAATGGTTCAGCCAACACAATTTCCGTTTCTGGGAGCGGCAACCGCCTCGCGTATTTTGCCGTCACCGGCGGACGGCTCAATAGCGGGACTGGATCGGAAGTGGTAATAAGCAACACGAGCGCAATTAGCAACGATGTAGTCGAGTACCTACACGTTGTCAACGCGAGTGACACGGCCATACAGATCAACGATTGCACTGGCTGCGTAGCTTTCAGAAACAGGGTTGACCAGGCATATGGCGTTGGCATACAGGTCGATGCCAGCAACGTTTCCTCACTGGACAACAAGGTCGTGGAAAACCAAGTCTATGATGCTGAAATCAGCGAAGGCCCCAACGGCGCTGGGAACGGAGATATCAATATTATTTCTCCGGGAGGCCAAAACCTTCTCTTGGGCACACTCATTAAAGGAAACGACGTCCGAAATGGGCTCGCCGCAACGTCGATTTGTAGCGGAAACACTCCCGCGACAACCGATACCGGCTGTTCGGAAGGAATTCAGGTGACTTCGAAAGTCGGCCAAACGATAATTACGGAAAACACTGTTTATAAAACGGGGTCAGAGGGTATCACCTGTGGCAATCTGAGCTGCTCGGTAATCGCCAATCACGTCGGGAACGCAGGCATGAACTGTGTCGGGTGTGGTGGCATTCTCGAAAGCATCCAGACCAACCAGACTAACGCCACTGTGGGACCGGCTGTCATCTCTAACAATGTCATCTGGAACGATGCAACCGGTTGCGAAACCACAAATTGTTCGAATAATTCAACTGGAGTGAGCAGCTATGGTGTCTGGATACATGTCGCCGGCACAGCCAGCGGCACCTTACTGATGGAGGACCTCAACGTTAACGGAAATACGGTCTCCGGTACAGGTGGAACATTCACCAGCGGCCTGTACTACATAAACAGTTCGACGACGAGCGTCACTCTGAGAAATGTCTCTTGGAGCGACAATGTCATTGACCCAACTACGGTCACGGCTCCCCTGAATATTACCTACGGTACCAATACCACTGGCGCGATCGCGCTGTTCAACAACCGCGTGTATTCTTCCGATAGCACTCCAGTGCTGAACGACTTGGCGTCTTATGATTCGAATGGCAACGTGGTCGACTCTGGAGTTCCTAAGTCGGTCGCATCAGCAATGTTGAATGCCTTCTGTATCACCACAGTCGGCACGTCGATCTCGATATACGTGTTGGCGCCCTCGGCGACCGGTACGGGTAACTGCAACACGACCTCGGCAACGGAAGTCCCCATGGCCTACGCTTGCACCGCCAAGAATCTGTACGTGACGGCCGCAACGGGGAGTGCGATCGGCACGGGCGGAACTGTCACGCTCTACAAGAACACTGGAGCGCAAAGCTTGAAATGCTTGCTCGGCTTAAGTACTTCCTGTCACGACACTTCGGATACGGTCTCCTTCAGTGCTGGGGATACATGGTCGGTGCGCGTCGCGGCCGGTCAGGCTAGCGATACTATCTCGAACGTGAGAGCGTCGTTCCAGTGCCAATGAGGCGAAGAAGGCGAGCGTTCCAAGCTGCCACGTTAGACACGGCACCTACGATACGATTCGGACCATTGGCAGCCAGTCGTTCACCAGGAGAGATAAGGAGCTTCTGGGTAGCGCGATGGATTCCTAGCGAATTTAGCCTGCGACGGATTTATGTTCAGCGCACACCCTGATAGTAGCCCTTGTAAATACTCGACAAGATTCCTTGTTTACGAAAACCGGACAAACGATAGCGGCTACTGCCACGAATCGCCGGTTAGCCTATAATTGCGAGCCAGCGGCGGTTCAGGCCGCCACAGAAAAGATCGGAGAGTCAACAATTGCGAGGATCGTAAGATAAAAAGATAGCGGCTGTCCCATTTTGAGCGAGAGTATGGACCAACGCTCCTGCGTTCTCAGCATTGTTGTTCTGAAAACGTAACAAATTGTGGCTGAACCGTAGAAATGAAGGGCAATATTGTATGACGTAGACGCCACCACAGGAGGGGCCATCTTGATCCTTGACCGAATTCTGGCCACGCTGAAGGAAGAACGTTCCAGCATCGACAAGGCAATTCGAACCCTGGAGCAACTACGATCCGCACGTTTAAAAATCGCCACCAGACGATTCTTTGTCACAAAACAGAGATCCAGTCTTCTTAAAGGTCAACAAGGGCCGCACCCAAGCTCTCACCGTAACGCTAAGGTGGTCACACTCGGAACAAATCGGGTCGGTTGACCACTATTGGCACCTGAGGATTGGCAAGAGCGCTCATTGGGCGAGCGAAAGAGCGCATCATTGTCGATTTCACTTTTCGCCACTATCATCAATAATAACTAACCTCCTTAGGAGAACGTATGAGCAGATTGAGGTCAGTACTTAGTCAGCTCCATCGAGAGCGCACTCGCGTGCAAGCCGAATTGGAGCAGTTGGATCAGGCCATTCAGACGCTGAGCAAAGTCGCTGGAGGAAATACGAGGGGCGGAAATAGCGGCGTCCACCGAATGTCCCTCGCCGCGCGTAAAAGAATCGCGGCCGCCCAACGCGCACGCTGGGCAAAATTTCACGCGAACCGCAAGAAAACAGGATAGTCAAGGCAGGACCGCGGAACACTCACGATGTGCGCCTCAGCCATCGCTTGACACCGACGCGGGGCAACTTTGGGATTTGGTCGCCTAGCTTCAGGACGTGTACCTCCTTTGGACTAGGTTTTGTCGAATGCATCGGGCAACCTCTTTGAGCTTTAATGGTTTTTGAAGTAGTGGGTGTTGAGCGCAGGGGACCTCTTTGAGAACGTCGCTTGAGTAGCCCGACATGAATATGGTCCGCGTTTCGGGATGAAGAACCGAGACCCTTGCTGCCAATTCCTTCCCGCTCATACGCGGCATTACCAAATCCGTAAGCAACACGTCAATCGGATCATCCGCTCTTTCAGCGATGCGTAATGCATCCTCCCCGCAGCCCGCTTGAAGTATTCGATACCCACAAGCCGAAAGATATTCGGCCGCAGCACGTCGAACAGCTGCCTCGTCCTCCACTAGCAGAATTGTCTCCCCCGTAGCGGCTGTTTCGATAGAATCATCGCTACTCACTTCGACCGGATCTTCTCTGGTGGACGGTAGGTATATTTTGAAGGTTGTGCCACGATCTAATTGGCTTTCAACTACGATTTGACCCGCATTTTGCTTTACGACGCCAAAAACCGTGGCAAGACCCAGCCCCGTTCCCTTTCCCTGTTCTTTAGTAGTAAAAAATGGCTCAAAAATATGCGACTTCGTTTCTTCCGACATTCCACACCCATTATCTCGTACTGACAGGAAGACACATTCTCCCCAAGGATTCTCTCCGCTCGACACCATGCCGGTTTCAATCGTGACCAAGCCGCCGCTCGGCATTGCATCCCGAGCATTGATAACTAGATTCATGATTACTTGTTCCATTTGGGAAGCATCCGCCTTGATACTGTGCATGTTGTTGCCTGGACAAAACACGAGCTCTACGCTTTCCGGTATCAAGCGTCGAAGCATGCTCAATTGAGCGCTTACCAACGAGTTGAGGTTAAGAACGGTTGCGTTGGCGGGTTGCTTACGACTGAATGTGAGCAATCCTTTCGTCAGGGTCGCTCCACGCGTCGCCGCTTTGTCGATCTCATCAATGTAGTTGCGAATGCTCGGGTCGGTAATTTTTTTGGCGAGCAACTCTGCATAGCTGCTGATCGCCATAAGGATGTTGTTGAAGTCGTGGGCTACCCCTCCAGCCAGCCGGCCAATGGCTTCGATCTTCTGCATTTGCCTTACCTGAAGTTCGAGTTCGCGCCGTTCCGTAATGTCTTGAACGGTTCCTTCGAGATAAAGCACCTGCCCATCTCGAGCGCGAACCGCTCGCGCATTCGCGGATAACCAAACCGGCTTCCCGTCGCGTTTCTTGGCTTCGTACATGAAGTCTTTGACGACACCTTGTTGTTCAATTTGTCGAATGAACTTAAGCCGCGCCTCTGGATTTACATATTCTTGGGCGCCGATGTCATCGCGCGCTGCGATGAGATCCTCTGGCCAGTCAAAACCCAACATCCGAGCCAGGGCGGGATTGGCAGAGAGATATTTGCCATCGGGAGTAGCCTGATAGATTCCTTCCACGGCGTTCTCAAAGATACCGCGATATTTTTCTTCGGCCCGGCGGAGCGCTTCTTCGGAGCGTTTCAAGTCTGTGATGTCAGTTAGGAATCCAACTATACCTTTTACAGTGTGGTGCTCATCCCAGACGGGAGCTGCTGAGAGATTTACTGTTAAAAGAGTTCCATCCCGTTTCCTACGCCGGACTTCAATTCCAGTAACCGTCTCACCGGCCAAAAGTCTCCGGTGCAACTCGTGTGCGCGGGCACTTTCCTCTTGTGGGATGATGGGTAACCGGTTACCAATCACTTCGTGCTCGCTCCATCCAAAGGTTGCGGCAGCAGCTCGGTTCCATATGGTCACCCTATTTTGGGTGTCCGCCGCAATGATAGGTATGGGAGAAGAATGAATGGTTGTGTCATTCGCCTTTCTGAGAGCGGCTTGCGCGACCTTGGTGTCGGTGATGTCCCGCGCAATAGCTGATACGCCGATTGTGCGCTCATTTCCATCTTCGATCGGCGAGAGCGTCAGTGCAACGATGATTCGTGAACCATCCTTCGCAGCCATGAACGTCTCAAGGCCGATGATGTGCTTCTCAGATCTTGCGCGATCGAAGAGTCGTGACAAATTGGGGTCTTGGCCAAGCGGAATGAGAGTCGAGCCGTATTTCCCGATAATCTCGTCTTCTGTATATCCGTAGATTCTTTCAGCCGCGTGGTTCCAACTAATGATCTTTCCCTGGAGATCGAACCCGATGATTGCCTCTTGAGAGAACGTGACAATAGACGCAAGCCAAACTGCTTGATCTCGCGTATTCATTATCGAGACGTCCCGAATCTTTAGGACAAGAAATCCTCTCTTAACTTTGGCCTCATCGATCCCAACCCTGCAGGAGAACGTACTTCCGTCAGATCGAAAGGCGGTAGTTTCCAAGCTTCGTTTGCCATCTCGGGTTCGTTTGAAATGCTGATCGATAAATT